>Ga0075163_10002919_pt1 | contig 23035 bp, 25 predicted proteins | sample JI1023141ADNA_FD_71478 | JGI IMG/M metagenome (GOLD analysis project Ga0075163, IMG submission 71478) | Wastewater effluent complex algal communities from Wisconsin, to seasonally profile nutrient transformation and Carbon sequestration -... | ecosystem: Engineered > WWTP > Effluent > Algae... | reverse complement strand
GCGATGGACGGAATCGTTCGAGCCATTGCGCCCAATCTGGAGCTGAGCTGCCTATCGAATCCGCCAGCATTCGATGCCAGCGGCAAGCCTCTGTGTCTGGTCGGGGAAGTAGACATCGCGCACCCGGACAAGGTTCCTACTGCTGAGGAGACGATTCCTTTGTGTACAACCGCGTGCTGTGACAGCTGGGCCAGTACCACGATTCCCATCCGTAACGACGAGATGATTCGGACGGCATGTGCAACGGAAACGCACGACTGCTACTGCGCTGTTCGGAGTCGATTGGCGGATGTCTGTCCGGGCTCGGTGGTAGCGGGTGTTTGGCACAGAGGGAATGCTCCGGCCCCGCTGGGAAAAGTCGTCAGCTACCGCTGCGCGAGCACCTTGCGCTGGTGAGGTAGGCGTGCTGAAGGCGACTCCCTTTTTCCTCCAATCCCACACAGTGGATCGTCCTGACATCCTGCAGCGGTATCGGACAGATTGGTCTGCACGAGTGGCTGCGCGGAGCTAGAGTTCGGGCGCCGGATAGGTGGCCTAGTTGTTCCTGCTGGAGAGAGTGACTCTGTTGCCTGGCGCAACGTCACCAGTTGTTGTTCCATCGTCTTCACCCTGCGCTGAACCTCTGTTTCGATTCGACGCTGTAGCTCTGCTGGAGATGGCTCAGCCCGAGGAGTCGAAACCACTGGCGGTGGTGGTATCCGCCGAAGTCGCGGACCCATCAGAACGACTCCAAGCAGCGCCATCACCAGGCTTGACCCTACTGCACTCACCAGCCGCCAACGCCAACGTTGACTGACGACAGATACCTCATCTTCGATTGAGCCGAGTTGGGCCAGTAGCAGGCTCCTTTCGTTGCTGGTGACCCGCAACTCATGCTCCAGCTTCTGCGACCGCTGGGCGAGCTCCTCGGAATGTCTCAGCTCGCTTGACCGCAGTCTGGCTTCTGCTTCCGCAAGTCGCTGTAGTTGTGCTTCTTCTGCGATCCGCTGCTGTGCCGCCCGTAGTTGCTGCTCTTCCTTCTGCTGTCTTACCAAAGCTTCCCGATGGATCTCCGCAGCGCGCTGGGCTGCCTCTTCGGCCAACCGGTCTTCTTCAATCTGTCGCAGGTCGGTCAGTGCAAGCATCAGGCTGGTTTCGGTCTTGGCGTTCATGTGATTCCTCCTGCTGGAACCTGATTGCAGGAGACAGGCCAAGCCACTTCGCCAGCGCTCAGCCCTCCGAAAGAACAGAGGAATCGCCTGCCGGACGGTCAATCGAATCCCTCAGAGTACCTGCTCAAATCTATGAATAGTAGCCATCGAATCTACGATTTGTGACCTGAACGGTCTCGAATCCGCAAGCCAAGCTGGTTGTAGCGCAACCGAACCCGTCGAGGATTGGCCGCGTTGCTACCCAGTAGCAGTCGCTCAGCCATCTGTGAGAAGTCTCCACTGTCAGCGTGCAGCTGTTCGTAAATCTGGCGCTCGAGCTCCTGGGCCACCTCGTGCAAGGTCCGACCCGGATGGACCATCACAGAGAGCCTCTGTCCATTCTCAGCGGGCTCGGAAGCTGCCGGTTGCTCGGAAGCTTGCTCAGGCCATCCCCCATCGAGCAGCCGTTGGATGAGTTGGTTGGGAATCGGTATCGTATGCGCGACCGCTGGTACCGCACGCTCTGTCTTGGCGGCATGCATTGCATCAGCGAGCGAGAGCAGAGCTGCGTTTGCAATCAGGAGCTCCAACTCGCGAATGTTGCCGGGAAAGGGGTGATTGAAGATCGCATCCTTAGCCACAGAGGACAGCAGGAATCGCACGCCGCTGATCTTCGCGGGTGGTCGGCGGCCCCAATACAGACTCACCTGTGGCGGCTCGGTCAGCCCAGCGGCATCACAGTACTGCACGAGGAGTTGCCGATTCGGACCGGAAGAGAACGTTTTTCGCAGCAGTCCGAACAGCAGCGGCTCGAGATCTTCACGGCGCTCGCGAAGCGGCGGCAACACAAGGCGCGCTGCTGGGTTGAGTCGTGCATACAGGTCGGCCCGAAACCGCCCTTGCTGTACCGCCTTGCGCAAGTCCACATGCGTGGCTGCCACTACTTTGACTTGTATAGGTCGCGGCGTGTTCTCTCCGAGCCGTGTAACCCGAGATTCTTGCAGGACCAACAGCAGCATTCGTTGCACATCGAGCGGAAGGTTTCCCACTTCATCAAGCAGCAGGGTTCCATGATTGGCGCGCTCGAAGCGTCCTTCCCGATCTGTGGCACCGCTGAAGGCACCTTTGGCAACGCCGAACAGCTCTGCGGCAACCAGCGTCTCTGGAATGGCGGACAGATCCACCGAAACAAACGGTCCCCTTCGTTCTGCTGCGGGATGGATTACCTGTTCACAAAGAGCGCTCTTTCCTGTTCCGGTTTCACCCTGCACCAGCATGGGGAGTGCAGTACGGCCAAGTACCAGAGCCTCTCTTCGCAGTCTTGACATTGCCGCAGAAGAACCAAACAGATACCCTGAAGAGGCTGGAATTTCCCGACGGAGAAGCAGCAACCTTTCGATCAGTAGACCGAGCGCTCGCGCATCGAAGGCATCGGCTCCTGCAACAGTGAGAAACTCATCGGAGGCAAGCAGCTGAGAGGTTCCGCGAACGGCCAACTCATCATGGGAGGTCATCAAGACCACCTGTACATCGCTCCGAAGACGACGCAGATGCGCCAAAATCGCCAAACCCTGCAGCCGCTGCCGGTCGCTCACAGAGTCGTCTGCTGCAAGCGAAGAATTGACATCCGGATTGGATAGACGAGCGGCACCTCGTCGGTTCAGTAGGCTCGGAATGGGAAGCAGTCGTTCGGGTGGAAGAACAAACTCTAGGTCGAGCAGCACCACCTCGACATCTGGGTGTTTGTCTAGCGCCTCGGTCGCCTCACTTGCATCATGCGCGTGCGTCAACGTGCATCCGGTCCGCATCGGACACTCCCAACACGGACCGGGAAGGTTGCAACGCGTGGCGTAGGAGTAATCCCGAAGAAAGTGATGCACCAACTCCACGTAACGCTCATTGTCATCGATGATAAGGAGTTTGGGACGGGTACTCATGGCGTCCTCTATCTTCCTCTTCTAGCCGGTGGTTGGCGCGCTTCTGCAAGGAGTGCACGCAGCACAGTATCGATTTCTAGGGCGAGTGCCAGTACCTGTCGGATTGCCTCAGGCTGCTGCGTGCATACGGCAGACTCCAGCGCATCGATCTCAGCTAGCCAAGCGCCGACTTGAACCAGCTTCGGAGTCTGCACCTTGAGTTGGGAACAGAGCTCTGTAAAGCGTTGCGAGGGTCGAACCCCTTGCTTGCCATAATACAAATCCGCTATGAGCATCCGCAGCAGGGGCTCAGGCAGAGGACCGGCGGGGGGATTCTCAAGATTGCGGGCCGTTCGCACGATGTACTTGCCAACGTCATGGACCATCATTAGCAGAGCTTGCTGTCTGTTATCGTCTCGGCGCATCAGGATACTCTCTTCGCAAGAGCCGATAGGAGCGTTGCCACGTCAAATGAAGGCACCGCAGAGACATCCCCATAGAGCTTGCGAAGGTTCTGGATTCGTCGCTCCGGAAAGTCGTGAACAAAGACAGCGGGCTGGTGGTATGCGTGGCGTCGCAGTTCGGCCAGAATGAGAATTCCCTGCTGATCTTGTATGTATCGGACTGCGCGTTGGGTGTCTCCGGCATATAATCGCGTCGCCGTATCACTGACGTTTCCGATCAAGGATTCCGGAAGCGTGCGATCAAATCGAAGGTCAATGAGGAAGGCATCGATCCGCTGGTCAGTCAGGATCTGTAGAGCCTGCATGACACTCTGGGCCTGCCAGACCTGAAAATCATTGCTGAGCAGAGCACGAGCGAATTCGACGTACTCGTTCCCATCTTCGATGACCAACAGACTACGCATCGTGGTTCACTCTTTCAGTTGACTCCGTCTGTTCGGACGCAGCGACTTCTGGGTCGAGAACTCGAAACATCTGCGCAACCACACACTTGCAAAAGCCTGGGAGTCCGTCCTCAGTTGTTAGAGAGCCGCCGTACAGGCGAAGGGTCATTCGTACTAGGTCGAGCCCTCGCTGAAACGCCGCCCCACTGGAAGGATCCACCATGCGCTCTGTCGGGAGAGACTGCGGACAGGTATCATGAACTCGAACCTTCACGAGCTCCTCTCCCGTTGGCAAAAGTTCTGTGATCACATCGACCGCTATTCGATGCGGAGGAGCGCTCTTTCCGACTGCCAAGATCGCATTGCGGATCAGATTCTTTAGCACCAACAACAAGTCGACTCGATAGATCGCTACCGCGATCAACTCCGAAGGAGGAGTGATGAGTACTTCATCGAGGCAGACAGTCGCCGCAAGGTGTTCATTGCGAACTGCGGTGGTGGCTTCGCGCAGTAAATCCGCACCCACCACGGTTCTTTGCATCTTCTGAACTAGGTCTGCCAATCGTTGGTCGAAGGCCAGAACCTCGGTCTCCGATTGGGCGAGTTGGGAGAGCACGCCTCGTTGCCCCAGGAGCAGGGGTCGTTCCGAGCGGACCAATCGCAGGATGGCACGTTGGGCGCTGACAAAGTCCGGATCGGTGCTCACAAGTGGACGTCGAGGTCGCAGCACCCTCTGAAAGCTTGACAGGTGTTCATTCCAGACCACCAGCAGGGGAACGCCACCGTACAGTCGTTGATGTAGGAACTGCCTCTGCGCTTCGGTTGGCTGCTGCTCCTGCACGGCCAGGGTGGTCAGAAGTTGCGAGGCCGCTCCTATCCGATGTTTTAGTAGCTCATGACGAAGCGTTCCTATCAAATAACTAATGGCCGGTTGCAGCTCTGGATTCTGTTCTGCCAGCTCTTGCAGTGTTCCAGCCTGCTGCTCGGCTCGTCTGCTCAGTCGCCTTCGGACCCCAAATCCAACTCCCATCAGGACTCCCAAACCGACTCCGATCCAGATCAGCGGTTGCCCATTCCAACCCCAAATCCGATGAATCAAGGCACGCTGATTTCGATCGATGGCACTGCTCGTAGAATCCTCCGGGTCGGCAGCCAAGGACGACATCTCTGTTTCAATCTGTGCGAGTTCCCGCCGTGCGAGTGCTGACTCTGTGTCCGTAGGTCGATGACGAAGGAAGCTGCGATAAAACTGGACGGCCAGATAGTCGTTCTCTTGGGTGCGAAGCGCGCGAGCCAGCGGCAAAAACAGTCGTGGGTCCATCGGCGCTATCGCTTTGCCACGGAGGAGCGCCTCACGGGCACCGGGCTGTCCGCTTTGGAGTAGTCGCAGTGCCTGATGATACTGCGAATCTGCCGACTCTAGTCGAGTCCGAGCCTGTAGCCCTTGTGGACTGCTGGGATCGATGCGCAGCCAGTCTTCGTAGCCCGCAGACAGCTCAGGCTTTTGCGATTGGGATAGCGCAAGCTGCCAGGCTTCCGTCGGCGTTAGCGGCTGCCCACGATCGTCACCACCACAACCAAGCGACCACCCCAACAACAGCACTGCCAGCAGGAGCACTTCGAGCGATGTTCCTACCGATCGCAGCAAACGTTCGCCACGCTGCGTACAAGCACTTCCCACCGTCTGAGCAGTACCCCGAACGGGAGTTGTGTTCCAATTCGCAAGCGTGAACGAAATCGTCTTGCGCACCGGTTCAAGAATACCGGATTCCGTGGATCTTGGAGATGAAACTAGGGACCAATCGATCCTCTCTGTGCGTACAACAAGCAGTGCTGAGAGAATCAGCTTCCTTACATCTCCCGTCGGTCGGACAGGCTACTGGCAGACCCGCAGTGAGGACTTGGCAGTGCTACACCCTGTAATTACATTTTATGTACGAGATCTACTGAGCGTCTTGGAGAGCCGTTCGCGAACTGGTTCACGGCTCCGGACAGGAATCAATCGCGGTGTGGCACTCTGAAAACCAGCGGTGGCAGCAGGGAGCAGCCTTGCGGCACGCTCTCTGAATGTGAATTCGGCTGTCGGTTGCGAATCGGTGCGGTGGATGATTCTTGTCGCGAGGTGGGCTGACGTGCGTGGTGCCACACATCGGGAGTGAGCAATCAGCGGAGTTGGCGGGTAGCGGAGACGACGGGGCGGCCAACGATAGCGGATGGAGCTATCATCTGATAGCTTTCGAGATGTTGAATAGGACCGAGCACTTCACCCCTGAGTTCCTTCATCCTTGATGGGTTGGAACAGAGACAGATGTTTGGACAGGTTTCAGTATGATATTATTACGCCCACTGGAGGCGTGGATCACTACCTCGAACAGATCCTGATCCCGCGTGAATATCTTCCACATTTCCTTAGTTCCGCTGAAATCAAGAAACACCGTCTGGTCGAATGGTCGCTCAGGGTCGTATCGCCGTATATCTACACTAGCGATGCGATCTCCTTTCAGAAAGACTATCCAATCCTCGAATTCCGGTATCGCCAGTTCTTTCAGACCCAGTGCCGAAGCGGCCTGAGTTGGTGGGGTTTGCATGCGGACGAACGCGACGCGATCCCATTCAAATCGAGTCACCTCGGAAAGTCTGACACGACAGGTAGTCCCCGTGGCTTTGCATCTTTCGAGCAGAGGGATCGCAGTCTTCATAGGTGATGTGCGAGAAGCCGGGCATCCCGTTACGAAGGCAATCACAATGGCAAGAAGCGAGAGCCCTCGACCTAGTTCGTCCGCCAAGACTTTATGTTTTGTCATCAGTTACGACCCTTTTTGTCACGGTCTGCTTCCTGTTTATCATCAAATCCATTCTCGTTCAGCGCAGCCAGTCGGTTCTTGGCCGTCTGATAGGCCTCATCAGGTAACTTACGCTGCGTGATGTGCCACTTACCATCCGGTCCCTGCTCTGACACCCAAAGTCCTTGATTATGAAATTCTTCTAGGACGCTGTGGGCAAGTTCGTTCATTTTGGCACCAGGCTTGCTCTCCCCGATCCTTCGTCCTATTTCGTTGTTGTGCAAATCCACGGCTTGGTCCGCCTGTGACTCACTATCGAACACTGTATCGTTATGCCTTTCTCCGGAAATTGCAAATGGATCGTCCTCATGTGCATTACCCACTTCATGCGCGATCTGAGAGCCAAATCGCTCAGTAATTTCGGCTTGCCAAAGGGTGTGTCGAAATGCATTGACCTCTGACCCCTCATGAGAGTCCGTTTCTTTCAATCCCAGGTCATTTGTAGCAAAACGGACAGCATTCGTCGAGATGTTGGTAGACCCACTTTTGACCTCGCCAATCTGGAGAGCCTTGATGGGATGGCGTAGAAAGAACCCGATTTCTCTGGTCTTCTCTCCGGCCGCATAGTAGCCCGGACCCATGGGGTCGGTGTTCCCTCCCTCGTCATCATGCTCCCCGGCCCTGCCGCCAGACCCTAGAGAGTTGATATCTTTTTGTGCCAATCCACCTTCGCTGGTGTTTTGCTGCGATAGCATCGTTTGAGCCAAGCTCGCGGCCCGATCACTACCCTGAAGGATGATCTTTGACACCATCAGGATCAGGCCAAGAGCAAGCATCGCAAGCAACGCCTTCTCTGCAGCAGTAAAGCCTTGCTCTGATTCAGCCCACGTAGACAAATGGAGCGAAGATTGAGTCGGTTTGGGCATCGGTACGCTCCTTGGCATGTGGTTCAGGGCGAGAGGTGATGTTGGTTGGTGCAAGTGCACTGACCGTGCCATAGCTTGTGCTGGGTGACCTTCAGGGGAGAACCTCAGTCCGTACGCACAGGAGAGCGGGATGGACGTGCGCTCATCTGTGCGGGCTAACAAGTTCGGCCCGAGCAAGTGAGGGATTCTCATCCACCGTTCAGCTCTGCTTTGTGGTCATCACAGAAGGTACCTTCACGCCGCGAAGGATGAGATCTTCCAGGAAGGTTGGAGCCTTTCCGGTTGGTACCAGGGAACCCAAGATCCTTCCGGTCCCGTTTTCCTCCCCGGTCTGTTTGAACTCAAAGAGAGGACGCATCACATACTCTCCGTGAGCGCCAAGACCTTCCGCTTCAAATACACCTACGATGCGACGGCTGCCATCACGCAGCCGATTCTGCTGAACCACTACATCGATGGCAGAGATGATCTGTGCACGAAGTGGTCCCACGGGGAGATTGATGTCGCTCATCATGCACATGGTTTCTAACCGATGCATGGCATCGATTGCATAGTTGGCATGAAGTGTTGTCATGGAGCCGCCGTGTCCGGTCGACAGTGCTTGCACAAGCTCCATTGCTTCTCCTCCGCGAATTTCTCCTACAATGATTCGATCTGGACGAAGGCGAAGCACGGCCCGTAACAGATCGCGCATCGAGACTTCCCCTCGTCCTCTGCCGTCTTTGGGGCGGGTCTCCAAGTAGACCACGTGCTGCTTCTGAACTTGCAGCTCGCAAACATCTTCCATCACGATAATTCTCTCATTGTCTGGAAAGAACGAAGAGAGTACGTTTAGTAGCGTAGTCTTCCCTGAGCCAGTTCCTCCCGCGACAACAATGTTGCGCTTGGCCAATAGACAGCCGCGGACAAAATCAAACACCTCCTGGGTAGAGCTTCCTTTTGTGACCAGCTCTTCGGGGCTGAGGCGATGGCGAGCGAAGCGGCGAATACTAACGGTGATTCCTCGACGAGAAGCCGGGGGGATCACGATCGAAACGCGTGAGCCGTCGGGAAGTCTACCTTCCAAGAAGGGATGCTCATTACTAATGCTTTTGCCGACAAACTGGGCCAGGTTCTGACACAGTCCTTCTAGATCCGTTACTGAGGAAAACTTGACGTCGGTGAGATGAAGCTGTCCGCCTTGTTCACAGTAAACTTCTTGATGATTGTTGATTAGGATCTCTGACACAGACGCATCATCCAGCAGATGCTGCACCGGATGAAGGAAGCTGTTCAGGGTTTCATGAAAGACACTATCCGGAATGTGAGACAGAGAACCAGACATGACGTTTCCTATTGACTAGAACGCGCTTGCTGAGAAAGGAGCAGTGCTGCACGTGCTTGCTGGGCTGCAGCACCCGCTGGCGCGATGGTTAGGTAGCGTTGATACATGGCGCATGCCTTAGCGGTACGCTCGGGAAGTGAAGATCGTTCATAGAACCGCGCAACCTCCACGAACTGCTCAGATATTGATGGATACAACGCCAGCAGAGCCAGGTGTTGGTGCTCAGCTTCCCCCTGATCACCATGCGCTTCGAGAAGCAAGGCCAGCAGTCGTCGAAGCTCCAGGCTCTCTTTTTGCTCTAGGCCATTTTGACAACGTCTGATGGCATCGCTGTAATTCTGTGAGCGAATAGCAATCGTGAGCCCGAGCTGGAACAGCTGCTCTCCCTGCGAGTCCGCAAGCGCACTATGCTCCGCAAGGGACAGGTACTGCATGGCGCGCAGATAGTCTTGTCGGTCGAGAGATAGACGAACCAGGTCCAGATAGACAGTCGGATCACGCGGGGTGACAGCAAGACGCTGTCGGGCGCTCGCGAGAGGATCGGTCGAGACCACGGGCTGTGTATGACAACCGAGCAGCACACAAGAAAGAGCGACGACCCCATAGAGGAATGCTGAACAGGTCATGCCACTTGTTTTTTGAGCAATCAAGGAGTCCCTCCAGTCATTGCATCGCCCATCGAGTTTAGGACTGGCACGACAATGACAATCATCAGCGCTGCGATGACAAGCATCACTGGCCCCAGCATCTGGAGGTTGGCATTGGCAATGTACGCTTCAGACTCCTGAACTCGTCGGTGACGAAGAATATCAGCCTGAATCCGCAAAATGTCGCGCAGCGGCATTCCCTTCTCTTCTGCTTGGATTACAGCGGTGGTAAACGATCGAACAGAGTCTGCGGGAACTCTCTCCGCAAACAGCTTGAGTGCAACCTTGCGGGTGCGGCCCAAGTTGAGTTGATGCAAGAACATGAGCAGCTCATCTCGAATGGGCATCTTGCCATCAGCGACTGAGGTCTTTGCCACCAAGAGACGGACGGAGCCGATAAAGTCCATGCCCGATTCCATGCTGAGTACAATCAGATCCGCCATCGTAGGAACAGAGCGTCCGACAGAAATGATTCGCTGTGCTGCGGTGCCGCGAATGCTGTCATAAGGGACGTACAGCCCCAGAAGGAACGCAGGCAGCGCAGCTGGCCAGGCAAACTGCCAGGCTGAGACAACAGCCAGCACAACACCGAGCATCAGAGAGATTCCTAGAACCTCACTAGGAACCAGGCCCGCTGGGTCGTCCGCTTGTCTGAGCCATAACTCTAGCTCCGCCCGACGTTTTGCCATCCACTGTCCTTGTGGAACAGCAGCGTATGCCGTGAAAAATCGCAGAAAAGGCCACAGCAGTGTAAACAGAATCGAAGTTTTGCTTGCCCGAAGCCGATTCCCCGCACGGCGTCCGGTCACTGCATAGTCTGGATAGCGCACGGCTAGGACTGCGTCTAAAAGCATGGCAACCGCAATGCCAGCCACTGACAGACCGATGTACTTCATGCCAAGGCCAAGATAGAAGTCCATTCGACCAGAATCTCCTCCGCTACAGGTTCTTCGGGCTTAGGATTTTGAGAGCCCACGCGGTGGCGGCCACAACGACTGCCATCGAAGCAAAGAGCGCTACCTTTCCAAAGTAGCTGTTCATCAAAGAGTCCCACGCGACCGGCAAAGATGTCTTCAGTCCTACGAGCCCCAGCGGGTACAGCAGTGCCACAAAGAAGAACTGATTTCGTTGTCCCTTGGTCTTGGTCGCAAGCTCCAGCTCAACGCGGACCGCTTCGCGTGTGGAAATCGCAATCCGACGCAACGTAACAGCGATGTTTCCGCCAGTCTTTCGTCCGACAACCAAGGCGATGACCATCGAAGTGATAAAGGCGTCGTTGCATCTCTCTGCCATGCTTTGTAGCGCGTCGTCTAAGCTCTGCCCCAATCGATAGCCAGCGATGACGCGGTTTACTTCTTCCGACATGGGAGGCTTCATGTGCTGGGAAACCAGAATCAGCGCTTCCTCTAAGGAGGGTGTCACCTGAAGGGCGTTGGCAATGAGTTGCAGAGATGGATCGATCTGCAGTTGTAGTTCCTCTCGTCGCTTCTGCACCCGCTGCTTGATGTGAATCATCGGGTACAGGAGGCCTGCAGCAAGACCTCCTAGGAGGAGCAGCGGCTGCTGAGTCAGTGCCCCTAACATCAGTCCGAGAAGCCCTGCCGCCCCATGGCGCATCGCAAAGTCGCGAGCGGGCATTCGTTCATTCAGATAGTTGGCGTGCTCTTGGTACCAAAGCGCATAGGAACGCCACGCCTGCTGTGGTAAGGCGTTTTCAACGCGAATCCAGACATCGACAGCCATCAGGACGGCTACTACTGACACCGCGGCTAGTACATAGCCCAGGACAGAGAGCATCAGCATCAGAAGGCTTCCCCAGGAGAGATGAGCCCGAGCGAATAGAACTCATTGATGAAGGTTGGGACGTAGCCGGTAGCACGAAAGCGTCCAGACACACGCTCATGATGACCCGCCCCTACCAAGGCAGCCTGGCGCTCGAAGACAAACAGCGGGTGGAGAGCGACTTCACCACCATCATCTAGACCGATCAGTTCTGAGATGGCCGTGATCCGTCGCGTACCATCAGCAAAGCGGCTCTGCTGAACGACAACGTGAACCGCATTCGCAATCTGGGCGCGAATCGCTTTGGCTGGCAGTTCAACATCGGCCATCAGACAGAGTGTCTCTAGTCGAGCAACTGCTTCCTCTGGATTGTTGGCATGAAGAGTCGTGAGCGAGCCGTCATGACCAGTGTTCATTGCCTGAAGCATATCGAGCGCTTCGCCACCGCGACACTCACCAACAATGATCCGATCTGGACGCATCCGCAGCGCGTTCTTCACCAGATCTCGGATGGTGAAGGCTCCGTTGCCTTCAAAGTTTGCCGGACGGGTCTCCAGCCTGACAACATGCGGCTGAACGAGTTGTAGTTCCGCTGCATCCTCAATGGTGATGATGCGCTCTGTCGGATCAATAAACTGGGATAGCGCGTTCAGGAGCGTTGTTTTTCCGGAACCAGTACCACCGGACACCACAATATTCTTTCGGGACTGAACACAGCGAATCAGAAATCGCAACATCCGTTCATCCAAAGACGGCGTGGCTTGTTTCTGGAGCGCAACGAGAGAGAGCGGCCGTTTGCTGAACTTACGGATTGTGACCGCTGGTCCACGGAGCGCCAGCGGTGGAATGATGATGTTTACGCGGGATCCATCCTTTAACCGAGCGTCTACCAGTGGCTGGCTTTCATCGACACGCCGACCGAGCGGCATGATGATGCGTTCGATGATCGAACGAAGTGCGCCATCAGAGCCAAAACACACAGGAGCCCGACGGAGTCGTCCACGCTGCTCAATGTAAACAGTCTGTCGATCGATGACCATGATCTCCGAGATTGTCTCATCCGCGATCAGTGGTTCCAGCGCGCCAAGACGCAGTGCTTCAGCAAGAAACTGTTCCTTGACTTCCAGGCGAGAAGTGACCGGAGGGATCTGGTCTTGGAATTCGTCCAAAATGGTATCAACCAGTGAGTCTGCATAGCGCTGAAATTCTGCGGACTCAACCTCTTCGGGACGAAGAGAAGGAAGGTCTACAAGTTCCAGGAATCGCCGATGCATGGACTCACGCAGTGCTTGCACTCGGGTATCGAGCAGACGTCGTAGCTGCTGCTCAAGCTCTGCTTCTTCATCCACCAAGGCTGGCGCGGCCATAGCTCTGCTAGTTCCTTTTAGATGGTGAAGGGGAGAGTCCAGAACAAGCGGCCCCCCCCGATAGCTCGGTGTTGAGACACTTTGCGGCTGTTCGCATCGCGGGGACTAGCTTGTTTCCCACCCACAGGGCCATCGCCACGAAGATCAGCGCCAGTAGCGCGACTTCTGCTGCAGCCATTCCGGAAGATGAGCGGAGGAAGGAACGATAATTCCTTCGGCTTGGCAGATGCGAGGGACGATCAGTCTGTGCAGCGATGCCGCGAGCGAGCGAGTAAGGATGATGTTCCATGGCCGGGAGTCCCTAAAAAGTTCCCAGGATGAAGTTTGCAGTCCGCCCACTTTCGACCAGGGAATCGTAAATCGACCACAACAGGAAGCCGAACGGAATGGCCAGCACCAAAGTGGACATCAGGAAGCTGGCCGTTGGATACACCGCGCCTCGTTCGTCCTGCAAAAACTGATGGAGCTGAAACACTGCAGAGGGGAATCGATGCAAGTGCTGCATGATTTCGTTCGAAGTGCAACTCGCGTGCCGCAACGGCGAAACTCTTCGGCACGCCGGGCTAGAGCGTGAAGGAGAGCGCTGATAGACCACTGATCCCGCACAACTGTGCGCACACTTGTTGCATTGGCTTGCTCGATTTCCGCCCGCAGCAAGTAGTGGCGGAGCGCGTGGAACATTGGCCCAGTTCTTGTTTGTGTGGTCTGACAGCACCACGGAGGACTCTCATGATCGAGCGCTTGGTCTGTAAGACAGCTCAGCATATGCAGACATTTTGGACCGATGAGCATGGGGAACTGTCGCCCGTTAGCTATCTGATCGGATTCTTACTCGCCCTGATGCTTATCTTCTTTTCGCTGGATCTAGGGCTGAGAAAGGGCGCTCGGCTTGCGGTTGAGTATGCCGCGTACTGTGGTGCCAGAGCCGCAGCCACTCAACTTCCACTAAGAGAGGACAGTGGTGCCTGCCTAAGTGACGAAGAGCGTACCGCTGTCGAAACAGCCACTGCTGCTTGCTTGGCCTCCGTTGTTACCAAGCGTGGGACATTCGGGCTCCTTGAGCAGTTGGTTGCCCAAGCCAAGTCGCATACCTCAATCCGAATCTTGAATGGAAGCAGCGAGGTGCGCTCAGGGAACTGTCTCGGACACAATGCCGTCGTGACTGTTGAAGTAACGTACACGCATGACATTCCTGTTCCGATGTCTCCGCTGCTTCATCTAGGTGATGGGACAACCAAGATGGTTGCATCAGCCAGTGCGATGCTTCAGACCGTGAAGTGATTAGCAATGAGTACCAAGTTCTCTCTTCGCATCATTGGACCGAACAGCAACCGTCGCTTTGAACTTGTGCCAGGCGACATCAGTCACGTTGGACGAGCGGTCGAGTCAAACATCCTGATCGCAGATCCAAATATCTCCCGGCAGCAGTTTGTGTTGCATGCACAAGAGGATCATGTGGATGTCGCAATGAATCCACAGAGCCCTAACCGACTCATCAAGAACGGACAGACAGTTGTTTCTGCGGACTGGTATCCAGGGGAGTATTTCGACATCGGTCCGTATCGATTTGAGCTGGAAGCTACCGATGAACTACCGGTCGCCCCTCCAACCGGACTGCCTCCCGATCCAGCAGGGCACGTGGACGTGAAACTGGCTCTGGAGGTCAACCGAATCGCACCTCGCTGGAGCACGGTGGTGCCGGCCGATGAAGCAATCGATCAAGGCAAGCAAAATATCGAGCGCAACTCGCTCAAGAAGGTATCACTCGCAGTCGCACTGATGGTTGTGTCCGTTATTATCGGACTGGAGTTTCTGTCGGATGGATCCTCAGGAGGAGATTTGTTCGATACAGCGAAGGTCAAGCCCCCCGAAGACGTCATGGATCTGGTGAAGCCGCCGAGCTGTCAAAGCCCTGATGCGTGTCTAAATGTGGCGAAGGAAAGCTATCAGGTGGCGGAAAAGCTCCGGGTAAGCGGAGCACGTGACTTGCCAACCTTGTATAAGATTGCCAAGTCCTATCGGCGCTCGGTACTGGCGCTTCAGGGACATACAGATAGGCTGCCCAAGTTGCAGGAGCATGAGCAGAGTTCCCGACGGGTCTTGCAGACAGCTCTTGATGACCTGTTGTTCAAAATGGAACGAGCCAGAGCAGAAGGAGATGCGATGCGACAGTTTAGTGCGGTGCAGACGCTTCTCACACTGTGTGCCGAAGATCCATTGAGATCGTGTACCGATTGGGAGCGAACCGGGAGACAGTTGCAAGAGCGACTGTCTGCACGGTAGCCCGCTCGCCCTGGGATCACCCCGACCTATTGTCTTTTTCCGCCCCCCCAAGGTACGACGTTAACGGTCGGCTTGACGACAGGTAGTTTTCGAGAGACTGGTTTGACAAACAGGTTTGAGTGAAACGACAAAATTCCGCCCTTTTCAGGCAGAGTGAAGCTTTGGGTTGGATCACTTCCCGGAGTTTTGGCGTCCTTGCTGGCTAGGATGGTCACTTTGAGTTCATCACCAGGCTTGCCTGCCAAGCGAAAGGCGGCGGCGCTTCGTGTGTTCAGCCGGGCAACCTCTGACCCATTTGCAGCAACTGCGAGCATTGGGGCTTGGGCTGCACTCACCAGCACTACATAGGACTCCTTTTTGGGACGAAGATGGACTTCATGAAGGATTTCAACCACAGCCCGCTTGTCGCCGAGCTTTTTGAGCACCAGCTTGCGCGTGGGTGAACCTTCGGCCAGCATGAGTGCGGCTGGCAGTTTCGCAATCTCAAACTGGATCTCTTGTCCTTCTCGTCCTTCTAGGTGGAGTAGTACATCACCGTGTGCGTCACTTTCGCGTACAGGATCTCCGGCTCGCGCAATGGCGACCCCCGATACTGCTGTTCCATCGGTCAAGGCACAGTGAACCCGTACCCGGTATTGACTAATCTGGTTATTCCGCTCACAACCGCCAAGAGCGGCCAACATGCACACCGGTAGAAGCGCTTGTCTGACGATACGCATTGGTCCGGGCTCCTATCGCTCTGGGTTCCGTGCGCCAAGCTGCCGTTGCAGCACAGCGGTAGCTTCAAGGGTCGCGTGATCGCAGGAAATGGACGAGTATTTCTCAAACAGGGACTGCGCTTGCTCAAGGCGGCCTTTCTCAAAGGCTGTGACCGCCTCGAGTAAAAGCTGATCCCGGACCGCAGAGCTCATGAACTCTGTAGAGTCTTTGATGCATCGAGACGCTGCGCTTTCCCGCTCTGCATGCTCGGACGCAGTTGTTGAGGTGTGCTGTGGAGGCGTGGGTGGAGAGACTGGTTTGCTGACAAGCGAAGGAGGCGATGCGGTAGCAGGAAGGAAGGACCAGATTACTGCGCCGAGCACTGCCACTGCGCTGCTTGCAAGCAGACCTGTTTGTAGCTTCTTACGGCGAGAGTCTACGCTCGCTGGGGCTGACTTGGATTTGGGCGTGCTTGGACTCGCTGGTTTTGTCTGTAAGCTAACTGGAATCGCACCCTTCAGTTGCGCCTGTGCATCAGCAAGGGCTGCCTTGCTTGCGATCGGTAGCACGGGAGTGCCCGAAGGGACGTAGGCCACTTGCGTTGCTGGGGCGACCTTCTTGATGGGGGTAGCCTGCGATGAGGGACTCAGCGGGGGGGACTGGGCCGGGCTTGGTTCTTTGACTCCACTTCCAACGCCGGGAACCACAAACACGCCGGTCTGAGCATGATGCGCAGCACTCGGTGCGGATGCCGCTGGCTGGGAGACAATCGGAGTTAGTGATGCAACAGCCGGAGTCTCTTCCTTGTGTGCAGAGGATGCTGTTGTGGTCGCTTGTTGTGGATTCCTTTCCGGTGCTCCTGTCGGCGCAGGAGGGGCGACTGCACCGCCATCAGTTGGCACCTTGTTTTCCGATTCATCGTCTAAGCCAAAGAACCAGTTGAACGTCTGCATGTGTGTGGTCCTTGATTGTTCGCCCAGTGAACAGCAAAAACCGTGCAGGCACAGCCGTTCCTTGCGGAATCGCTCTGAGCCGTTCATCTGAGCGGAATCACGCACAGTTGTGCGGACTACCGTGAGATCTATGCTGCGGTTGTGTTCGTCATGGCTCGGCACGTTCATTGCTGTCTGACCTACGCAACAACCGTAACGTGCTGGACGCAACCCAAGGATCACGTTGCGCCGCTTGATGTGGAGAACATGATGTCACGCGAGCAGAGCAGAAAAGAGTCTGGCTCGGTATCAATCCTAACGCTACTTGCATTCTCCCTGATCGCAGGAGTGTTCCTGTACGTTGCGCTGCTGGGAGGCAGAACAGCAGACACGACCAGAGTGCGAGTTGCTGCAGACTCGACTGCGATGGCTGCTGCGACGGTGAAAGCCAAGGTGCTGAACTTGGAAGCTTATGTTCTGTTAGCCGATACCATGCTCCTGCCTTTGGCACATGTGGTCGATAACATTCAAGTGGCACAGATTGCGGGCGCAATCGCTTGCGCCGCGAGTGGTCCCAAGCTCTGGGTCTACTGTGCCACCAAGTACGCCAAGCACATCGCTGATACCAACAAGAACCAACCCAAAGTAAAACGCACGGTGGATGACTGGCTCGATGGTCTGGATTCGATGGCAGATGCACTGCGCACGGTAGGACCAGTCTGGGCGGAAGTGGCTGCGCACCGCGCCGGAGTTTCAGAAGGATTCAGTGGCGCTGGATCTGGAAGTGTCAGCGGGGCGGTCGCATTTCCATTTCCTGGTAGCAAAGACAGTCCCTGCAGCGACTTGGGCATCGATCTTGTGAGCAGTGAGGAATCGACCAGCGACGGTAATAGTCAGCGCGACGCCTGTCATGATCAACGCTACATGGAAGAGATCTACATGGCAGTGACGCTGCTCAAAGACCCGAAGGCTTATGCCTACGACATGGCTGGCTGGATTCTGACCTTTCGCTCCCTTTGGTTAGGGATTCCGTGCAGCAAAGAGATCAAGGTTCCGAAGCTGGCCGATGATTGGAAAGAACACAGCATTTCATATGGCATGACTCTGTCCGAAAACCCTTCCGACCAGAACATCCTTCCGATAATGGACCGGATGATGCTGAAGAATCGCGGCAAGGACGAAAAAGAGCGCTCGAAGAGCGAGCTTCATAGCTTGGTGCGATTTGCCTGTGCGGAGCACTATTCCCAGGACCACTACTCTAAGGAGCCTAGCGAGAACAAAGAGAGCCTGTGGCATATGGACTGGCGGGCGAGACTGATCCCATGCGACTTTGGCAACCGAGACAGAGTGAAGGCGATTAGCCAGTGTGGTGTTAGCGCGAGCATTGCGTCGGTAGAAGTGACCCCCGATCAGATCGTAAAGATACAAGCTCAGTTTGCTTCCCAACTAGCAAGCAGGGCGTCCACCTACTGGAAGTTCTGATGCAGAACCCACTCGACAAGAGGAGTGCCATGCCGAAACCGACTCATGGAACAACTCATCGCACTTCGCGAAGCGCAGGACGGGAATCGGGAATGGCTACCGGAGAACTTCTGGTGTTGACTGTTCCGATGTGTGTGCTCGCAATGGCGTTTGCCTCCAAGCTGTCCTCCACTGCGTCCGCACGCACGGAAGGTCAGTGGCAGATGTCTCTGTCTGCGCAGCAGAGCGCTACGGAGCCATGCCCAGGCAATGTGGACGTTAGGATGACGGCCCCTGCGATGCTCGCGCTGAAGCACAAAAAGGCCGCTCAGGCTCTGATTCCCATGCTACCGACCTTCGTGCCAATTGTTGGTGAACCGATGGTACCGGTAGGAAAGATCAGCAAAAGCGGTCCCACGGATGTTCGGAACTACTACTACCGCCGGATCGCGGATGCATCGGTTCCCGATGGCATTGACAAAGTGACGACTGGCGCAACGTTTGTGTGCAACGAGCCCAATCAAGGCGATGATCGTAGAGATCGCTACAAGGTCTTTCTTGGCGCGCTTGGACTCTTTCAGGCGGCCAAGCTCTTTGGTGTGCTCAGTGGTGTCAGTGACCCCACCGAAGGCGCACCCACCCCGGTCGACCCTTGCGATTCCAGCAGCACTGAGAGGCCTCCGATATGCAACAGTTCGCTCGAGTAGAAAGGACGCGCCGAGCGTCATCGGCGGCGCTGGCCGTCAAGATCGGGGCCCTGATGGGCTGCTTACTGATTCCCAACTGGGTGCATGCGTCTGTCACAGAGCTAGCCGAGAAGTTGCGTGGGCTCTTAGGTCAAGTACCAAAGCCGCCTGGTTCTACCGGACAGGACAAAGAACGGCGATTGCTACTGAACGGTCAGGTATTCCATGTTGTGACGGGGCACAGTGAGCGGTCGGTTCGTGAGACGCTGGAGTTCTATCGCCTCAAGCTGGAAGATCAGGCCAAAGCGCCGACGCTGGGGCTTCGGACTCTCGGCTTCCATCAGATTTCGGAAGAGTCTGGATTCCTGCTGTTGGTCGATCCCCTCAGCCAATCTGCGCTGAAAGCCGTGGCTGCTCAGGAAGAGTTGTTTACGAGCGCGGGTCCGCTCCGCATGGTGACGGCAGTCCGACGCGCACACGGTGCGGACTACCTGTTTGCCTGGACCGATGAGCCGCTGCGAGTGGAAGCGCTGAGTCCTTCCGATGATCTCGATGCACCGGGTCGAGACGTTCCCGGCGTTCCTCGCCCGATTGGTTCTGTGCGCGGCCTTAGCTTGTTCGAGCCCGCTGCGGGTTATGGACTGATCACCTATCAGCTACCGGGGTCTCCCGAATCGTCTCTACGTGCTGCGCGGGACGCACTTCGGAGTGCGGGATTTCAAGAAGATCCCGATCTCCGAACCGCTACAGCGGACAGGGACAACCCGCTGACGCAGCTTCTGTCTGGTAAGCAGTCTGTGCTTGTCAAAGCCCGCGCACGGAGATCTTCGGGCAGTCAAGTGACCTATCTATGGCGAACCCAGTAAGATCAGCTAAGTCCGTCTGCCTCCTCCTTCCCACTCACCCATCCTCTTGATCTACCGCTCTGCGTCCATCGCTACACTTCCGTCTGCTAGGGCTCGAACAGATCGTCGTGATTTCAGACCGCACGGATGAGCGCTCAGTTGTTCATCCCGGTGCTGCGTCTGCCTGTTTGGATACCCCGATTCCATCCGCACGTCCGTCGAGGACGTCAGCATCATTCCTTTCAAACCAAGCGCAGCAGAGAGTACGGGATGGGTTGGCCCAGAGCTTGCTCAGTTGCCAAATCGTAGATGCGCAGACGGTCTGCGTGTCACGGGAATCCTTCAGGTAGGAGAAGTTCACATGACATCTTTCCGCAAGTTTGTTCAGGATGAAGAAGGTCTCAGCGGTGCCGAGACTGCGCTGCTCTGTCTGGTTGGTCTGGGCCTCCTGCTGTTTGTCGCACAGAAGATCAAGACTGGGGCAGGGAAGGCCGCAGATAAGGGTCAACAAATGCTGGAGGGTACAGGGAAGGCAGATAATCTGGATTGGACAAAAAAAGAGTAGTTAAAGTAGTAGCCTCGTTGGGGGGGCTCTGTCAGACATTCCATCTTTATAGGTCTGCTTGGTGCAAAGTGCATGAGTCCTAACAATGTACAAGTGATGTTTGCGTCGCCGATGCGTCGATTTCTGATCGCTGTGATCAGCGGCGGCTTCGCCATCGTGCTGCTCTACTACTACATCGACAAGACGCTGCTCGAAAGCTCCGGGGGAGAGCGTATTTCCGTCTTGATCTCGACAAAAGCTGTGCGTCCTGGCGAGCGCATTGATGGCCAGGGCGTAACCATGCAGACCGTTCCAACCGCTTACGTTCATGATAATTCTGTACACGAGAGAGATCGGGGGAAGGTGCTTGGACGCAGGGTCTATCGACAGATTGCCGCCAACCAGCCGTTGCTGTGGAGCGACTTTGATGCCCCGGAGGGCGAGCGCAGTGCCGGAGCATCCCTAAGCAAAGGGATGCGCGCCATGGCCATGCCCATCGGAGAGAGCATGCGCAAGGCGCAGCTCATTCGGTCGGGAGACACGGTGGACATCATTTTCCATTTTACTGTTCCCCAGGGCAGCGTAGCGGTGACGCTGTTTCAGCGGGTGGTCATCCTCGAACAGACCGGAGATGTTGCAGTCCTGGCGCTCACTCCTGAACAGGCCGAACAGCTTGCGTTTGCACAAGCACATGGCGGAGCGACAATGACCCTGCGGAATCGGGAAGACACCGAGCAGAAGGAACTTAAGCAAGTGTCGTTTCCGAACCTGCTGAGTGGTTACGTCGATATGCGGCCAGGTGGCAGCGTGACTTCACCGCCGCCAAACAGTAAGAGCGACCTCCCGCTGCAGCTACTCGAACAGCTCAAGCAACGTCAAGGCAAGTAGGGCGTAGCCTGAATCCTCGCTAGAAGGGAATGAACGCATGTCTTCGCGCTTGAAAGCCTGTTCACCAGCCTGGGCCTGGAGCGTTCTGGGTCTGCTTTTGTGCTTGGCGATCCCCGCGTTCGCTGTGGAGTCTGTGAACCTCATCGTGGGGGAAGAGATGAACTTCATGGGAGTGAAGGAGATCTCGATCGAAAATCCGCAGGTTCTTACTGGTGGAGCCTCACGAGATGGACATGGAGTGACGATACGAGGACTTCGTGCAGGAAACAGTAAGATCCTGCTCCGTTCCTCCGATGGCAGTAAGACGCTAGATGTTACCGTTGCGCAGCGAGATCCCAACACGCTCAAGCAAGAGTTAGATGTCATCTTGCGAAATTATCCGGAAGTCCAGCTTCGCGTTGCTGGCAGTCAAGTTGTGATTGAAGGCTCTGTGAAAACCCAACAGGAACTGACGCAGATTCAGGAACTGTCTCGTCGGTATGCTGGCATGGTAAATGTCCTTGTCACAATTGGGCCAAGCGGTGTTCGTCGCAATGTCATGGTGCGATTGGATCTGCACTACGTTCAGGTGCGCAGACGCCTTCTCCGCAAGATGGGATTGAGCTATCCACCGACGATAAATGGAGGAAACATCGCCAACTTCTTCCTGAATAGTCCAGGCGCAGCGATGACCCCCGTCACGCAGTACTCTCTGATCAGCGATTTGCTGCCGAATCTCGATCTGAATGAAGCCAACGGTTTTGTGAAGGTGCTACGAACCGATACGCTCATCACTGAAAACGGCTCGCGTGCGACGTACAAAGACGGTAGTGAAATACGGGTTCGTCTAAGCAGTGCGCTTGGAGCGGGTGCGCTGCAGGAAGTCTTTTTCGGTTCCTCTCTCTCCGTCACGCCTCGACTTACTGCGAGCAATGATGCGGTATCTCTCGACATCTTGGCCGATCTCAGCCAGCGAGACTCCGCCGGACAGCAAGATGGTATTCCAGGTCGATTGATCGACACGGTGCAAACAACGGTGCATGTACCGATCGGGCAGTCGGTCATGCTGTCAGGAGTCCAGTCTCGGAGCATGGGTCGCAACACGACGGGCATCCCTTGGCTGAACCGGATTCCGATCTTGGGTTATCTGTTCGGTTCGGAACAGAAGGATGCCGAGGCTGTCTACGGAGTCATCTACATTACGCCTACGCTTGTTGAGCAGTCTGGTCCTCAGATGCAGCAGTACATCGAAAAGGCTCTCAAGTACTATGAGAGCCCGGGCTCTCTGCCACGCTAAGAGAGGCACGGTTGATGAGCGCACTTTCGACGAACTTGCTACAAGAGTCAGGTGGCCACTATGTGTGGCTCCCGTTGATGGGGATTCTTCTCTGGGCGTCGATCACAGATATTCGGAGTCATCGGATTCCCAACGCGCTCACATTTCCTGCTGCGGTCGCTGGTGTGCTGGTTCATCTGGCAGCACATGGTTTCTGGAGCGCTACCTCTGCGGCGCTAGGCTACGCGCTGTTCTTTATCGGAGGATTCCTATTCTACCGTTGGATTGGGGGCATTGGCGCGGGAGACATCAAGCTCCTGATGGCGTGTGCTGCGTTTCTGGGCGTCATGCCAGCGCTCTACGTCGCCTTCTTTAGCTTCTTGCTCCAGACCGGCTGGATGATCATTCGATGGTTCTTGATCGGAACGGCGTTTCAAAACATTCGACAGCTTGGAATTTGGCTCTATTCCTGGATGGTTCCAGGCGTAAAGACAAAGCACTTTCACCCGATGGGAACGCCCGATCGATCTCCGCATGGGCCCTTTATCTTTGCGGGCGCGATCGTGACAGCATTCCTTTGGTGGGGAAACCATGTCCATATGTAGTGCATCAAAGACGGCCCCCTTGGGAACCCGTGTACTCGGCGCAGTATCTGCTTTGTTGATCGCGGTTGCTTCTATCGGTGCCGCATCCGAACCAGATGAGGAACTTGCTGTGGTC
>Ga0075163_10002918_pt1 | contig 23038 bp, 20 predicted proteins | sample JI1023141ADNA_FD_71478 | JGI IMG/M metagenome (GOLD analysis project Ga0075163, IMG submission 71478) | Wastewater effluent complex algal communities from Wisconsin, to seasonally profile nutrient transformation and Carbon sequestration -... | ecosystem: Engineered > WWTP > Effluent > Algae... | reverse complement strand
GCTGAATTATCCTGTAATTTTTTTTGCTTGTCAGATTTCTCTAATGCAAGTTCATCAATTTGTTTCGTAATTTCCTTGATTGTGCTTGCATCGCTAGTGCTAGCTTTGTCCTTCGCAAGTGATTCGGATTTAAGCTCGATGTCTAGAATTTCGGTGCGCATTAATTTGGACCGTGACTCAGCTGCATCCGCCTGTTGTTGTTTGGCTTCGGCCATTTCAATTAAATCGGCAGAAGCAGATTCAGCAATGTTTTTTTGTGGTACTTCTTCGGGCAGATTATTTTTTTGTGCCGTTAACTTAGCGATGGATTCCTTTGAATTAATCTGTACTGCTTTATCCAGTTCTTTAGCATAATTCATTGATTGATCAGCTTCTGCTTGTTTGCTTGAAGCGTCTTCCTCTATATTTTTGGCAATGGTGTAAATTGCATAAGCTTGCATAGTTGCTGCTTTTGCTTCCTTTTTTAACTGATTAGCCTTTTCAACTTCGCTTGCTTTCTCTTGTGCACTGGCAATTGCTTGTGCATCCTTTTCGATAGTTTCGGCATTGCTCAATTTACTTTTAGCAGCATCCATTTTGGATTTTGATAAAGCATATGCTTGATCCGATTTCAACTTTAACTTATCTGCTTCAGTTTGTGTGTCCTTCGCATCTTGATAGGCAATATTCAATAAATCCTGATTACTTAAGTTAGAAACTTTAGGCTCTTCTACTGGCTTTACTTCGGCAACGTAATTCACTTCCAGTTTAGCTTTGGCTTTCAACAAGGCTTGCAAATTAGCTTCGTTAATTGCGGCATCATCAAAAATATTTTCAACTAAAAGTTTATCATTTTTAATACTGATTTTTTGCTGTAAGGTTCCCAAATCCTTTTTATCGGGAACAATTACAGTTTCAGTTTTCATTGGACTTACATCACTTTCAACATTAAAAATATACTTACCACTACTAGGCAAAGGAATGCTGTAATTTCCTGTTTTAGGATCAGATTTGTAAACGCCAATAATATTTTTGGTTTCGCTATCTCGCACAGTAATGGTAGCTTCCGGATGAGAGTTTTCATCGCTACCTGAAAACACACCCGAAATAAGGGCGATTGAGGGAGGTTGTGGTCCGATTTTAATTTTGTAAACATTAATGTTGCCTTGTCCACTTGTTCTTCGAGAAGAAAAATAAGCGATTTTATTCACCTCATCTGCAACATACAAAATATCGTCATCCGGCGTATTAATTGCAAAATCCATATTCTCGGGTGCACCCCAAGAGCCACTTGCCGGATTATAGAGCGATTTAAAAACATCATAGCCTCCCATTGAATTATGCCCCTTTGAGCAAAAATACAAGGTAGTACCATCCGCACTAACAAATGGAAAATCTTCATCATACTGCGAATTTATAGTTGCATCGAGTCGAATAGGATTTGTCCAGTCGCCATTATCCATCCGCTTTACTTTGTAAATGTCTTTCCCATTTTTATCGTTCGAACCATAGCTCGAAAAATAAATTTCATTCTTTGTAGGATTCAGCACAACAACTGATTCCTCATTTTTCTTTTTATCCAAATCAGTTTTAAAATCATCCGGTTTCACCAGCAACTTTAAACCCAGTGAACTTAAATCGTAGGCCCTGAAATAATCGGTAAGTTTCAGTTCCTTTTTTTCCATAACAGTTAAATCGCTAATGTTTTTTAATAATTCCATTCCGTTACGGCACATATCCAATTGGCGGTCAACCGGAAATTTATCGAGATCAGCCTTTATAGCTTTCAACTTAAACGTATTGTAAGCATTTAGTGCGCTCGAAAAACGATAGTTCAAATGATAGGCTTTTCCTAAGTAATAAAAAACGGCATTCGGAGTTTCTGCATTTCGCGATGCAAATTCAAGGTATGAGATTGGTTTTTCACGATCGTTGCCGGCTTCAAGTGCACATACTCCAAATCGGTAATTGTAAACAGGATCTTTGGCATAAAAGCTCAACAATTGAGAGTAGAGCGGAAGCGCCGAGGTAAAATCACCTGCATCAAAATATTTTTGTGCTTGCTTCTTTACATCCGATTCAGAAGTATTTTGAGCTTGTACTGCATTTGTTAGATAAATGCAAAAGCCTATTAACACCAGTTTAAAATAAGTCGAGAGTAATCTCATAGAGACAAAACCTGCTAAAATTGTTTGTTTTGGTAATCAATTAACTGTATAAAATAATTGCACAAAATACTAAAATTAAATACGTTTATTCCGTCAAATTAGAGTTTTTATACACGGGTTTTTAACCATTGTTATTTGATAAATTACTATTTTTTGTAACACCGCTTTCATGATTCATAATTTGGTAAAATTCCATAGCATTGGATACTATTTCTTTCAATTAAAAAATCTACAGACTTTAAATTCAGAAACTGAATAGGTATAAGGCATTCTAAATCAAAGAAAAACCTTCGTGAAAATAATTCCAAACTACCACAAAAAATGCAGTATTGCATTTACAAAACTTCGAATGCTGATAAGGCCGATTGAATAATTGAAATCATTCAATACAAAAATAACCGTATGGTAACAGAAAAATTTGCTAAGCTTCTTTAGTTGGAGGGCTAAACTTTTGCTAAGATGTAGTAGGTATTAAGAATCGCTTCTCAGTATTTTTTCGAGTTTTTTTCCTTTTGCCAATTCATCTACCAACTTATCTAAATACCTTACTTTGCGGGTTAAAGGATTCTCAATTTCTTCAATTCTGTATCCACAAATAAGTCCTTTAATTTGATTTGCGTTTGGAGGGAGATTTGCCTGTTTGAAAAACTCCTCAAAATTTACTTTTTGTTCAAAAAGCTGCTCAAGTTTCGTTGCATTAAAGCCGGTAAGCCATTCAATAACTTGTTGCAGTTCGTCAATGGTTCGACCTTTTCGAACAACTTTTGTAACATAGTGCGGATACACTGATGCAACCGTCATTTTTGCAATTTTTTGGTTGTGTTCCTCAGTAACTTTCATCTTATTTTAATCGCTCCAATTTTCCTTTTTTCTTCACAATATTTTTATAATCGTATTGTATTTCCCTTCCCTTTTTTAAGCAACGTTTTATAAGCTTCAAATCTATTTCATCAGGCTTTGTAAAAGTCAATGATGCATCTTTAAATTTACCTGATCCGGGTTTTAATTCAGGTTCATTAAATTCAACACCGCTCCAAAACAACAAGCGAATTCCACTTTTTAATTTGCTGTAACCAACAATTGGATTACCTTCTAAAAACCAAACCGGATGCGCATGCCAAATTTTGTTTTCAGCATCGGTGTAAACCGCATCAATGGTAACTGCTAACAAATTGCATATTTCTTTATCAAGCACAAGTTGCTTGGTATTATAAGCTAAAACTTCAGAATTCATTCAGTATAAAATTAAACTGCACACAAGGTAAACCTTTTCTTTTTGTTAATGAAGTAATTCTAGCATTTTTCAATTAATTTTATTCCGACTAAAAATAGAAGATATATGTATCCTGTAATCGATTTTCATTGCGACATGCTCTCTTACATGCTCGAAGCGCCCAATCCTCAACCCAACCAACTTACGAGTATCGGTTGCAGTATTCCGGCATTGCTGCAAGGAAATGTAGTGCTTCAAATAATGGCAATTTATGCAACGGTTGAACCAGGAAGCTCGGTTAAAGGGATACAGCAAAGTGTGCTTTTTAATGAACTGATTAGTTCCCATTCAACAAAACTTCAAAAGTTTGATAACACATTTTTCGAAAGCCGGCTTGGTGAAAGGAACACAGTTACTTGTTTAGCTGCTATTGAAAATGCTGCTTCCTTTGCCGAAGAAAATGAACCACTCTCAGTTTCTTTTAAAAGGCTTGAAAAAATAATTACAACTACCGGGAAATTGGCATATATAGGTTTGACACATCATGGAGAAAACCGATTTGGTGGTGGAAATAGCACTTCTGTTGGCCTCAAAAAGGATGGTGAAGTATTACTTGAATATTTATCCGGAAAAAAAATTGGGTTAGATTTTTCGCACACCAGCGATGCTCTTGCTTACGACATACTTACCTATATTTCAAAAAATAAATTACAAGTACCTATTTTAGCAAGTCACTCGAATTTCAGATCGGTGTACAAACATCCTCGAAACTTACCGGATGAAATCGCACGTGAAATTATTTTACAAAAAGGACTTATTGGAATGAACTTTTTACGTGCTTTTGTTAATGATAAAAATCCGGATGCATTGTTAGATCATATTGAATACGGAATGAAGCTTGGCGCGGAAGATGTACTCTGCTTTGGCGCCGATTTCTTTTATACCGAAAGCCATCCCGATCAAAGTCGAGTTCCATTTTTTTATCCTCAACATCAAAATGCAGCCACCTATCCTACCATACTAAACTCGCTTACAAACAAGTATTCAATAGAGCAACTAAAAAAACTTAGTCATCAAAACGCAATCAATTTTACTTCACGTTTATGCTAGGCTAATTTTTCTTCTGTCACCATACAACATCCAATCTTCACAGCTATATTAGCATTACGTCACTTTTTTTTGACTGGCCCATTCTGATTTAGTTTGAATTAAAAAGTATGTTGAACATAATTGAATTTTAATTTATTGAACTTACTAATTAAGAATACGCTTATTAAAAAAACCTTCATACACTTATTTTACACATAACTTATCATTCACTTCGAACTATTCGCAAAGTAATTCAGTGAAACTATATGCAATTCAAAGACTGACCAACAGCGATAAGTAATACAATCTATTAACTGATTTTTTAACGAATCAACAAATTGTTTAACTAAAGTGTAATTATCCCTTTACAATTTCGACTATCCCTTTGATTTTATAAATTTGCCTTCCAAATAAAATCAACAATGAAAATCAGAATCGAAAAAGACACCATGGGAGCTGTTGAAGTTCCTGCAGATAAATACTGGGGCGCACAAACTGAACGCTCGCGAAACAATTTTAAAATTGGACCGGAAGCAAGCATGCCCAAAGAAATAATTTATGCATTTGCTTACCTTAAAAAAGCAGCTGCTCACGCCAATTGCGATTTAAAAGTATTGAGTAGCGAAAAACGCGATTTAATTTCAAAAGTATGTGATGAAATTCTTACTAAAAGCCTTGACGATCAGTTTCCTTTAGTTATTTGGCAAACCGGAAGTGGTACCCAAAGTAACATGAACGTAAACGAAGTGGTTGCCTACAGAGCACACGTTATATCCGGAGGTAAACTTGATGATGAAAAAAAGATTCTTCATCCTAACGATGATGTGAATAAATCACAATCGAGCAACGATACTTATCCAACTGCCATGCACATTGCTGCCTATAAACAAGCAATAGATTGTACGTTGCCGGGCATGAAAAAGTTGAGAGATACGCTAAAGAGCAAATCCGATTCTTTTCAATCAATTGTAAAAACAGGGCGTACGCATTTTATGGATGCAACTCCTTTAACCCTTGGACAAGAGTTTAGTGGCTATGTGCAACAACTTGACAACAGTATGCGCGCTATTAAAAATGCGCTCGAAATGGTAGCTGAATTAGCACTTGGAGGAACTGCTGTTGGAACCGGATTAAATACACCCAAAGGTTATGATGTGCTGGTTGCAAAAAAAATTGCAGAATTTACCGGTTTACCCTTTGTAACCGCCCCTAATAAATTTGAAGCTTTGGCTGCACACGATGCCATGGTTGAATTATCGGCTGCATACAAGCGTGCAGCAGTTGCATTAATGAAAATAGCCAATGATGTGCGCATGTTATCATCCGGTCCGCGTTGTGGCATTGGCGAAATTATTATTCCGGATAACGAACCAGGTTCATCCATTATGCCCGGAAAAGTTAATCCAACTCAACCTGAAGCCCTTACCATGGTTTGTGCGCAAGTAATGGGTAATGATGTTGCTGTTGGAATTGGAGGAAGTAACGGGCATTTTGAACTAAATGTTTTCAAACCGCTCATCGCTGCGAATGTGCTGCAATCGGGACGATTGATTGGTGATGCTTGCGTATCGTTTGAAGAAAAATGTGCCCGCGGTATTGAGCCAAATTTAGATGCAATAAAAAACAACCTCGAAAATTCATTGATGTTGGTTACTGCATTAAACCCACACATAGGTTACGAAAATGCTGCTAAAATTGCTAAAAAAGCACACAAGGAAAATACTACCTTACGCAAAGCTGCAATCGATTTAGGCTTGCTAACTGATCAACAGTTTACCGACTGGGTTAAACCGGAAGACATGTGTGGTACACTTTAGTTATTTTCAATTGAAACACAGGCTCCTCCTTTTGCTAGTTATTTCTTGTGCATATCTCAAAGTATATGCACAAGAAAACAATGCAAAAAATCCCAAAGAAGAAATCACCATTAAAAAGGATCGTTTTCTTAAAAAAACAAATTGGATTACACTAGGATGGGGCTATGCTCAAAAATTGAACTCCTTCGAAGCTTGTTTTCCTGGTTCATTAAATGCTTACTTTCATGTAAAGCAAGTGTACTTTAATGCAGGAATTATGCGCAGCAAACTCGATGTGTTGATGGCAAAATACAGTGGCAATTTTTTGACCGATATACATGGAACAGTTGGCTTTAGAACGGAAACACGCAAAAACAATTTTTCCTATTTTGCAGGTCCTAGTTATGTACACGGTTTACTCGATTCCTCTACAACTTATAAAGGCATTGGCGCTTATGCAGAAATCCAATATATCCAAAAAATCTATTACGATATTGGCATAGGCTCTTCCATTTTTGTCAATTACAATCGATTTTTTCCGGTGTTGGGAATAAGATTAGATATTTATTTCAGCAATGCCTTTAGAGGTAGAAAAGTGGATGAATAGCAGTAGAATTCTGTGTATCACTGCATAAATTTCTTGCTTGAAAATCGTTCCTTCCTAATAAAACAGAGCTATAAAACGCAAGAAATTAATGAATGCCTTACACTAATTTTTCCTAAAACCTACAACTCGCAAATCTTAACAAATCTGGAAAAATAAAACGCCAAATTGTTTGTAAATTTGCTGCTTATGAAAAACAACCTTTACCTCCTTCTATGCTTGTTGCTTGGAAGCAGTTTAACCGGCTTTGCTCAAAATAAAAAAGATGCCAAAGGATTGAAGCAAGGTGCCTGGGTGAAAATTGATCCATCTAAAAAAAATAAACTGTACGAAGGTTCCTTTGTGGATGATAAACCCAATGGATTGTTTAAGTACTATTTTCCATCCGGTAAAATTAAAGCCATAACAACTTACAGCGAAAATGGTACAAAAGCCAGGGCAATTTTGTTTGATGAGGCCGGAAATAAAATTTCAGAAGGATGTTATAGTAACGAAAAAAAAGACAGTGTTTGGAATTACTATAACCCTGAACGTACCTTGATAGCACAAGAGAGTTATGTGAACACCAAAAAACACGGTGTATGGCGAGTTTATTATGAAAACGGAAAAATTTATGAGGAACAAATCTGGCAAAACGGTGTTAAAGATGGTAGCTGGAAGCAGTTTTTTAAAAATGGAAATCCAAAAACAGAAGCAACCTATAAGTCAGGAGAATTGGATGGAAGCATGAAATTGTTTTTTCCGGATGGAAAATTGGAATTGAACGGAACATACGTGAATGCTATGCGCGACGGTAATTGGTTAAATTATTTACCCGGAGGCGATTTAAAAACAATAGAACATTACCGATCAGGAACTTTGCTTTCTACTGAGTATATTAATGGGGTATTTACAGAAAACTATCCAAACGATGTTTTAAAGAATAGTGTTACTTATAAGGATGGGAAAAAAAATGGAGCATTCTCCGAATATTACAATGCCGGACAATGGAAAAGAAGGTTGAAGCCCTCAGTTGATGATTTTCCGGCAGAAGAAGAAGAGTATTTTGAAGGACAACAAATTAAACAACAAGGCAATTACCTCAACAATCAATTACACGGAAAACTAATTCATTACAAAACCGATGGAAAGATTGAAAAAACAGAAGAATACGAAAATGGGAAATTAGTTTCCTCTAAATAATTAAGCAGTAAAAATGAGTAGTAAAGGAAGAATATTGGTGGCCATGAGTGGAGGAATTGACAGTTCCATTGCTGCTTTATTGTTGCATGAAGAAGGCTATGAAGTTGTTGGTATCACAATGAAAACCTGGGATTATACAAGTTCGGGTGCTTCTAAAAAAGAAACCGGTTGTTGCAGTTTGGATTCAATCAACGATGCTCGCAGCATTGCTGTTGACAATGGTTTTCATCATATCATTCTGGATATACGGGATGAATTTGGAGATTATATCATCGACAATTTTGTAGACGAATACCTTGCGGGAAGAACGCCAAACCCTTGTGTGCTTTGCAATACACATATTAAATGGGAAGCATTACTTAAACGAGCCAATCAATTAAATTGCGAATTTATAGCCACCGGTCATTATGCAAATGTTCGATTAGAAAACAACCGGTATGTTATTTCCAAAGGTTTAGACGAAGCAAAAGATCAAAGTTATGTGCTGTGGGGTCTTAGTCAGGAAAGTTTAAAACGCACTAAATTTCCGCTTGGTAAATTCCACAAAAGCGACATAAAAAAAATGGCCATCGATCGTGGATTGGTTGATTTGGCTAACAAAAGCGAAAGCTACGAAATTTGCTTTGTTCCGGATAATGATTACCGCGCTTTTTTAAAACACAAAGTTGCCGGACTGGAAGAAAAAGTGAAAGATGGTAATTTTATGAGTACCGATGGAAAAATATTGGGAAAGCATAAGGGCTATCCATTTTATACCATTGGTCAGCGCAAAGGCTTGGAAATTGCTGTTGGTGAACCACTTTTTGTGACCGAAATTATTCCTGAAATTAACACAGTGGTGCTTGGAAAAAAGGAAGATCTTGAAAAAAAGGAAATGACTGTGCGCAATTATAATTTAATAAAATACGCTAATTTGGGAGAAGGCATGGAATTTTTAACCAAAATAAGGTACAAAGATGCTGGGACCCTTGCTACCGTGCGTGAAGATAATGGGAAAGCAAAAGTCTTGTTTCACAAAGAAGTTTCAGCGATAGCTCCGGGACAATCTGCCGTATTTTATGAAGGCAATGATTTGGTTGGAGGCGGTTTTATTATGTAATTTTATAAAATGAAAAACTTACTGCTACAAACTTTAGTAGTTATAGTGCTGCTGTTTGCCGCTTGTAAAAAAGATAAAGCAGTGGAAACAGTAGATATTGGATACAATTATTTTCCTACTGAAGTAGGACGATATGTTGTGTATCAGGTAGATTCTATTTCGTACGATGATTTTTTTACCCCTGTTAAAATTGATACCGCACATTTTCAGTTGAAGGAAGTAATTGAGTCTGTATTTACCGACAATGAAGGACGAGCGAGTGAACGTATTGAACGCTACGTGCGCTACGCCGATACCTTGCCATGGAGCTTGCGAGATGTATGGTACCAAACACGCAGTACTACTAAAGCAGAAAAAGTGGAAGAAAATGTACGATTTATCAAGCTAACTTTTCCAACCCAAAATAATCAAAAATGGAATGGAAATGCACTCAATACCATTGGAACTTATACCTATGAATATAAATCGGTAGATACAAAGAAAACGGTAAATGGGAATGTTTTCGATTCAACTCTTACCATTAATCAAATAGTTGATTCAAACCTTATTGAAAAAAAATATCAAGTAGAAGTATATGCTAAAAATGTTGGTATGATTTACAAACGATTTGTGGATGTGCAAGACAAAGGAATTACAATTGAACCCGGTCCTTTATCAGGTCGTATAGATGCCGGCACTGATTATACCTATAGAATCATTGAATACGGAAAACAATAATTAACAATAACCCAAAATGAAAAAACTTTTCTCTTTTTACCTTGTGTTTTTTAGTACAATTCAAGTGTTTGCACAAAGCGATAAATACGTGGTTTATTTTACCGATAAAAATGGTAGCCCCTACTCTATCTCCAATCCATCGGCTTATCTTTCACCTAGAGCAATACAGCGCAGAGCCATGCAAAATATTCCTATACAAACTGACGACCTTCCGGTGAATCAAACTTATATAAATCAGGTTTCGGCCTTAGGTGTTACTGTATTAAATGTTTCGAAATGGTTCAATGCTATTTCAATTCAAACTGCTGATACCAATAAGCTAAACAGCGTAAAAAATTTACCTTTTGTTGTTGGAACTCAAGTGATGAATCGCCAATATAAACCTAAAAAAGAAGAACCAATCAGCAAATTCGACTTTGAAGCTAAATTACCAAGTATTGTTAGTACAGCCAATCGTAGTAATAGTTTAAACTACGGACAGGCCCTCAATCAAATTCAAATGTTGGGTGGTGATTTATTGCATGACTTAGGATATCAGGGACAAGGAACTGTGATAGCTGTTTTAGATGCAGGATTTACTGATGTCGATAATATGATAGTGTTTGATAGTTTGCGTGCAGGGAACCAAATTTTGGGAACTCGAAATTTTGTTGAAGGAGGAACTTTTGTTTATGGATTTAATTCACACGGTACTTCGGTGCTTAGTACAATGGGCGCTAATATACCCGGTACTTTTATTGGGACAGCTCCAAAAGCAAGCTATTATTTGATACGAACAGAAGACGTTTCTTCTGAAACTCCAATTGAAGAATTTAACTGGCTTTCAGGAGTTGAATATGCTGATAGTGTTGGAGCTGATGTAATTAATTCATCACTGGGGTATACCACTTTCGATAACCCTGCCTTAAATCATACTTATGCCGATCAAAACGGACATACAAATATTAGCGCACGAGCAGCTTCACGTTGTGCCAGTAAAGGAATTGTTGTGGTTGTAGCCGCAGGAAATGAAGGCAGTAGCTTTTTTCACTACATCAGTTCACCGGCTGATGCCGATAGTATTTTGGCAATCGGTGCTGTTGATGGTCAAGGAAATTATGCAGGTTTTAGTTCAACCGGACCATCTTACGATGGACGTATTAAACCCAATGTTGCAGCCCAGGGTTCAGGAACTATCGTAGCTTATCCGGGTGGAAACATTGGTGGAGGTAGTGGAACTTCTTTTGCATCGCCGGTTACTGCCGGAATGGTTGCTTGTTTGCGTCAAGCTAATCCTACTAAAAATTACCTGCAAATAATTGATGGAGTTCAACAAAGTGCCAGTCAGTATGCAAATCCCGATAGTTTAAAAGGCTATGGAATCCCCAATTTTAATTTGGCGAACTTGTTAATTTCAGGAATTAAAGTAAACGATAAAACCAGTTATGGAATGCAGAATGTATTTCCGAATCCCTTTTCAAACCAACTTGAATTTATTTATAATTCGCCCGAAAATCAAAACTTACAAGTACAATTGGTGGATCTTAGTGGACGCATTGTATTTGATGCAACTCAAAAAGTTTACGGACGCAATTTCAATTTAATACAACTCGAAAGCAGTGCAATCGCAAAAGGATTTTATACTTTGAGAGTTACGGGGAATCAAGGAAAGTTTGAGAAAAAAGTTGTAAAAAACTAGTTCACTACCACCCGCTTACTTTGCGTGCCTTTTGAAGTATTTATTTGCAAAATATATATTCCCTTTTGCAAACTTGAAATATCAATTGGTTCAGCGTTATAACTAGTTGTTGAATAAACTTGCTTTCCTAAAATACTAAACAAAGAAATATTTGCTCCTCTCAAGGATGTGGCATTTTGAATAGATAATTTAGTGTCGTTAACAACTACCGAAAAATCAGTTAACCCTGCAGTTTCTTCCAGCGAATTTGGAAGTACATAATATACTTTAATAGTAGCATGATCGTATTGAGCCAATTGAGCGAAGTCGGTATTTTTTACCCTAACCATAAACCCAAACATAGAGTTATTAATATCTTGAGCAGTCCAAGTGGTACCCCATAAATTGGTTGAATCGCCATAATTAACGTAAGTTAAGGTATTAGGCCATTGTAGGTTATTAGCCAGATTTAATCCAACCGGAAGACCTGCTTTTGTTAGCATCACTACTGAATCCTTAATGTTCGGTAATGGGTTAGAAATCATCTTTCGCAAACGAAGCTCAATACCGTTAACAATAGCATTGGACGGAATTGAAAAATTAAAACCATTAATGTTTGCTTCCTTAGAATAAAAGCAAAAGTTAGCGTTAGGACAAAGCGGATAATCAGTTAAATCAGTATATGCAACACTATTGTCGCCGGCAACATTAAAACCTTGTAAATTGGGAAAATTGGCTCCGCTACCTGAAGTGGATCCAGCGATAGGACTATTAGGACCTGCACTTTGTGCATTAACTGTTAAGGATGCTGCACTTAATAAAAGTGTTACAAATAGTATAGATATTCTCATAGATTATGTTTTTTACAAAACTATTGAATTTACTTACTGTAATTACACTTCAATTCAAAAAAATATAGGGAGCACAACTACCTTAATTGGAGGTCCTATAAATTTCAGCACCAATTTATTTCTAAAAAAATCAGGGTCAGTCTAAAGGAGCGGAATCGAAACTGTGGGCTGGTAGGGGGGATCTGGGAATTTGGGAATTAAAAATCACATTGTTAAACTAAAAATCCAGGGTCAGTCTGAGCGAAGTCGAAGAGGTGGGCTGCTAGGGAGGATCTGGGAATTTGGGAATCTGGGAATTTGGGGATCTGGGAATCTGGGAATTTGGGAATCTGCAAATCTGAAAATCTGGGAATCTGGGAATCTGGGAATCTGGGAATTTGGGAATTTGGGAATTAAAAATCACATTTTTAAACTAAAAATCCGGGTCAGTCTGAGCGGAGTCGAAGAGGTGGGCTGGTAGGGAGGATCTGGGAATTTGGGAATCTGTGAATTTGGGAATCTGTAAATCTGTAAATCTGTAAATCTGGGAATTGGGGAATTAAAAATCACATTATTAAACTAAAAATCCAGGGTCAGTCTGAGCGAAGTCGAAGACCGTGTGTTAGCCAATTGGAGGGTATTTATAATATACTAGGAATCTTACAAATGATTCCTTTTTACAACTAGAAAAATGATTCCGATGCTTCAAAAATATACTCTAGCTAAAATCCAATCTACTATGCTATAAAAAACCGCATGGTTATTATTTTCAACTTATTTCTTATTCACCGGAATCCAAATCTCTTCCTCCGAATCAGGTGAAGTATTGCTATACTTTTCACCCAACAATTCAAAATGTGGCGCAAGCCTTAATTCGTAACCAGAAGCAGGTAACCATTCTTCAAATATCATCCTGAAAAAAGGAGCAGCATTCATAACAGCGCCCTTGTAGTGAAATACTGCATAGGTACCGCCCTGTAATTCAAACTTCTCAAAACCATCAGGTAGACTATAAACCTGTGAAACTTCCACAGCTGCCCACTTTTCAAAATTTTCAGCAATGTTAAAAGGAACAAATTTAAATTGATCAGGATATACCTGCATTGAAATAAGGTCGCTAGTAACTTTATGTTGTATTTGATTTCGTTGGGGCATAAAACTTTTCCACAATTCGGCAGTGCGGTTATTTTGTATACACATGCTTAAATGCTTACCTACAAGTAATTTGGGACTAAGTATGCTTATTTCCGGTTGTACCATTTCCAATATTATTTCTAATAATATACGTTTTTGTTCCTAAAATTTAAAATAATGAAACAGAATAAAATTCTCGTTAGATCAGTATTTATTACTGGAAAGCTGATTTGATTTCGCAGTAACTAAAACTTATCCTTCTCAATTTTATGAATCACATCACTAATAAATAAAATATAATTTAGGTAAATTGGGGAAAAGCATATTATATCTTATTGCTTATTCGCAATTCATTGATAATTCGGTTTCAATTTTTTTCAAAAATAAAAAACTCTTTCAGCTATTCTGCCAGAGTAATATTAATTAGTAATTTCACATCCAAAATTTTTGCTATAACACATTTATACTAATTGCAATTATTTCTTCAAACCTCTACAATACGAAAGTTCTAAACAAGATTCATGTATGAAAAAAGTTCACAATTTTAGCGCAGGACCCGGAATTCTACCGGCCGAAGTTATTAAGCAATCAGCCGAAGCAGTTCTTAATTTTGATAATTTAAATCTTTCCTTACTCGAAATTTCACACCGCAGTAAAAATTTTATAGCTGTGATGGATCAAGCGGTTGAATTGGTAAAAGATTTATTGAAATTACCTTCGGGCTATTCAGTAATTTTTGTTGGAGGAGGTGCAAGTACGCAATTTGCAATGGTTCCCTACAATCTACTAAAAACAAACGGAACTGCAGGCTATCTAAACACAGGTGTTTGGGCAAGTAAAGCCATCAAAGAAGCCAAAATCATTGGTAATACACAGGTAATTGCCAGTAGCGAAGACAAACAATTTTCATACATCCCAAAAGGATATACCATTCCTGATAATTTAGATTACATGCACATTACTTCTAACAATACGATTTATGGCACTCAATTGAAAGAGTTTCCTAAAAGTCCGGTTAGTTTGGTTTGCGATATGAGCAGCGATATTTTTTCACGCGAAATTAATGCTGCCGATTTCGATTTAATTTATGCAGGCGCACAAAAAAATATGGGACCTGCCGGTGCAACTTTGGTAGTGGTAAAAGACGAAATACTTGGAAAGACTGGTCGTACTCTCCTATCTATGCTCGATTACCGTACTCACATAAAAGCCGGAAGCATGTACAATACGCCACCAGTGTATCCTATTTACGTGTCGATGCTAACAATGAAATGGTTAAAAGACAATGGTGGTGTATCTTGGATTGAAAAAATTAACGAGCAAAAAGCTGCCCTATTATATTCCGAAATTGATCGAAATAGTTTGTTTAAAGGCACTGTAGTTAAAGAAGACCGCTCTTTAATGAATGTAAATTTTGTACTCACCCAACCCGAACTCGAAGCTGAATTTGATGCCTTGACAAAAGCTGCAAACTTAAGCGGATTAAAAGGCCACCGCGATGTAGGTGGATACCGTGCATCTTTATACAATGCTTTACCACTCGAAAGTGTGAAAGCCCTTGTTGAGGTGATGCAGGAATTTGAGAAAAAATCTGCTTAATAAAATTCAAATTCCAGTAATTTTCTGATTAGGAAGTAAAATTAAAACACTTGAACAGTGTTTAAAATGCGTAACAATATTTGCGTGATTCCACTTTTATTGCTCCAGTTGAACTGAAATAAATTTCGAATTCTAGTAATTCAGTAAGGTAAAAGGCAATTGTATTAATTTAGAATAGCGCTCCCCTGCCGCATGCATGTCTTTATCGTCGGGATGGTAGTACCAATGAATTTCAACGCTATTGTTTACAGATATATCCTGCAAATAGCAAAATAATTTATACAGTTGCTTTGCAGAAGTAGTGTTGTAATATTCCAACTTAATCTTGAAAATGCTCTTTTTTGAAAAGGCTTCCTTGTGCTTCTCAATCCATGCGAAAATTGGTGCATAAAAAGCTATCGCATCTTCAGGCAAGGAGCGATGATTAATCTCATACTCTCCTTTTTGCGCATCCAAAATAATTCCAGGACTATCTTCTTTTGCTTTAATCAGTAAGGCTTCCATACTTAATTGGCAATATCTTCAATCTTTACCTGAACTGTAAAAAACGCAAAGTCTGCGTCAACAGGTTGAATCAGGTAAGATAAATTATGTTTACTTTTTAACTTCATGTCAATTAATCCCAGCCCTGCTCCACGCTGATCTACGCGTTCTTCGGCCATCAGTAAACTATTAAATAATTCCGACAGTTTTGATGTATCCGAGCTATTTACACGTTCTAATTTTTCAGTTAAAGCAGGAATTCGAGAGGAAAAAATCAAATTTCCGGAAGTAATAATGTAACGTTCTTCGTGTCGTTCAATCATAAATACTCCTTTGTGTTTCTCGTTTCCATCAAGCGTGGTATTTGCATGCTTGTATATATTTTGTATTAATTCAACAATAATATTTACAATACGTTTTCTAAACAATAACTGATTGCCCCTGCTCATGTTGCCTTCTGTCATGTTTAAAACCGTTTTCATGTTTTCGTGGTTAAAATCACCTTGAAAAACAAAATTCAAATTCTTATTCAGCACAATTTGGTGAAAGCTCTTCGCAGCATCCAATGCTTCCGGCTCAATATGGTCGAGTGTATTGTCTTTTCCTCCTGAAAGTGTCACCTTTGATTGAAAGTAAAAAAACGACTTTTTTGTATTGATTGGGTTGAAAGCAAATGCTAATTTGTTTCCCGATTTACGCGCCATTTCAATTAATCCTAAACCAGCTCCTCCTTTATTCGACAATTCGCCCATATCGAGTACTTCACGGTAGTAACTTTTTAGGCTTTCCGGATCCAGGCTATTTACTTTCTCGAGTTTGTGCACCAAGGGCTCTACTTTGTCAACGTCTATTAAATTTCCGGAGGTGATGTAATAATCTTGCGCTTTACGCTGAATAATAAATAAACTGGAATTGTCATTCGATACATCTTCAACTGCTTCAGTGTGTCGAGTAATATTCTGAAGCGACTCCACCATGATGAAAAAAACCTTCTTCTTTAAGGCCGAAGGCTCATTCACAATTTGCATGTTTGTTTCAGCCAACGATAATATGGTTTCGTTCAAATGATCACTAAAATCACCTTTATAAATGTAGCTTAAGCTAAATGCAGATAGGTGAGTGTATAACTGATAAACAAAACTAAGCTCGCTATTTTCCTTCATTCCGGTTAGTAAAATCTACAATACTTTTGGATACTAATGTATATATTTTTTTAAAACCTTCTTCATTTTTTAAAAAACTCAAATGCTGATTCATCACTTTTTTATCCTTTCGAATTGCAGGTCCCGTTTGCAAAAAAGGAGGAGAACTTTTTTGTGCTTTGGTTGCTGTTTCTTGAATTAATGGATGCAACAAGGAAAACGGAAGATTTTGTTGTTGAAGTAAACATTCAGAAATTGCATACATGTGATTTGTAAAGTTGCAAGCAAATACTGCTGCGATGTGAACTGCTTTGCGTTGTTCTGAATTAATTACCACCGTGTTTTTACTGAGTAGTAAGGCAAGCCTTCGTATTAATTTTAAAGATTTTGTTGAATTTGCTTCAATTAAAATGGGTACCTTTTCAAAATCGATTGACCTTGTTTTACTAAAAGTTTGAAGTGGGTACATCACCCCATAATTCGGAAACTTCGTTGTAAAAACCGAACTGCTTACCGAGCCTGAAGTATGCACTATTAATCCAGGTTCAAAGTCCAAATTAGTAAGTAGCTCCTCAATTGCATCGTCCTTTACTGCTACTATGTATACATCCGCATTCTGAGGTAATTGAGTAAGCGTGCTTGTTGCCTTTGATTGTACTTTAGATGCTAACGTTCGGGCATTAGCTATAGTTTTACTATAAATAGAAAGAATGTTGCAATTGCGTTGCTTCAATGCCAGAGCCAGCTGTGTTGCCACATTTCCTGAACCCAGTAGTACAATGTTTAATTTTTGCGCCATGGCTGAAATTTACTCAAATTGCGCATTCCGTTAGTTTTATTCCTGCACTAATTCAAAGTGGTAACTTTCCATAATTTGATTTGCCAGTAACTTCTTACAGGCTTCATCTACCTTTGAATGAGCTGTTTCTTTAGTATCGGCTTCCACTTCTAGGGTGATGTGCTTTCCTATGCGAACATTTTCAATTTCAGATAAATGCAAGTTTTTCATGCTTGCTGTAACTGCTTTTCCTTGCGGATCAAGTAATGCTTTCAAAGGCATAACGTCTATTTCGGCTCTAAATTTCATTGTTGAATTATTGATTGTATGAATTGATGTTGTTTAATTTTGGGGTTAGATGCACTATGCTCGGTTGAATACAAATTTAGTTAAAACCGAAAGCAGCACATATAGTAAAATAATTAAGGGTAAACCCGAATATTGAAACAGAACCAGGAATACCAACGAAAGGGCAAGAAAAACAAAACGTATTTTATTTTCGTTCCAACTAAAGTTTTTAAATTTTAAAGAAAATAAAGGTATTTCACTTACCATTAAAAATGAACTTACAATGGTTATACAAATCAATACCGGTAAGCGATGCAACGGTGCAGCTAAAAATGAACCCGGTTGGTAAATCAAAATCAGTGGCAGTGAAGCAATAAGTATGGTATTGGCAGGGACCGGAACTCCTATAAAGGATTCGGATTGACGCGTATCAATATTAAATTTAGCTAAGCGCAATGCCGAAAAAACAGGTATCATTAAACCCAAATAGGCAATGTTCCATTTTATATCGCTGTTGTTGAGCATTCCATAAGTTTCGAAAACAGATGTAGTAATGAGCTGATACATTATAAATCCGGGTACTACTCCAAAAGTTACCATATCGGCTAAGGAATCGAGTTGTTTACCGAGTTCCGACTTAACATGAAGTATACGTGCCACTGCGCCGTCTAAAAAATCGAAGATAGCAGCTGCTGCCAATAAATAAGCAGCCATGTCGAGTGCTTTATGAAATACACTTACGAGGGCCAAACAACCACAAATAAGGTTGAGACATGTAATGAAATTTGGAATTTGCTTTTTCACTTTACAAAGAAAACCATTTTTTTAAGCTTAGCCAATTCAAATTTTTATCATTGGTCTTTTCAGGTCAACGCTTCCCTTTTTGCATTATTCATAAATAAACTTGAATTTCATCCGGTGAACAAATAAAGACTTTTCCCTTGTTAAATTATACAACGCTACTTCGTATTTGTGCAGTTCTATTTTTGTTACTCCTTGCGGTGCTTAGCTATTTTACGCATTTTGCCGCCGATGATTTTTTCTTCCTTGCCTCACAAAAAGAAATCGGAACTATAGCAACAGTAGATTTGTGTTACACCTCCTTTAGTGGTAGATGGGTAGCTTATGCGCTTACAACTGGCTTATTACAAGTTGCTTCACACGCTTACTTTTTACCGATTTTCACTTTTGCAATTTTTATTCTTAGCTTATATACTTGCTACTTGTGTGTAATTAAAGTTAGATTTTTTGCAGCTGTATCTATGTCTAAAAGTTCAACCTTGCTTTATGCAGTGTTACTTTTGGGGAGTTTTTTCTTTGCAAGTTTTTCGATTGCTGAAACCTGGTTTTGGTACACCTCGGTGTGCTCCTACTTAATAAGTTTGTTATTGTTTTTATTATTATTGAATGAATTACTAACAACAAACAATTCCTTTTTAGGATATGCAATGTTGCTGATTTCTCCTGTGTATATTGGAGGAGCCAGCGAATCATTTGCAATTGTAAGTTTTATCAGCTTATTTTTGATAAGCGTAGTTTCTTATTTTAAATTCGATTTTACTTCAAGCTTCAATTTTGCTTTACAGAAACGAAAACTTAGTATCGCAATTGTGTTGCTTTTGCTTTCATTAGGTATAACAGCAATGGCTCCGGGAAATGAAGTTAGAAGCTCTCAACTTCCGCATCCCGATGTAGCCACCAGTGTCATAATTCCTTTCAAAGCCTTGTTAAAATGTGCTTATTTATTTTTGATTGGCCCCTTCTGGAAATCTCTTGTTTTTTGCCTACCCTGGTTTTTTATTGGAGCTGATGTAAAAAACAGAACAGTTGTTACTGGGATACAATTTTTGAAAAAAACCGGCAAGGCTTTTCTAATATTTAGCCTATTATGCTTCATATTGCTTGTTCCCGCATCGGTTATATTAAGCGAAACGCCACCTGCTCGAGCTCTTAGTCAATTAAGTTTTTTAATTTGTTGTTGCCTTAGTCTTTGGTTTTTGTTTGCAGGAATGTCATTAAAAATATCAACTAAATTCCTTCTAAGATCCAAAGCGATACATGCCTGCAGCTTGTTAGTCTTTTTGGTTTATACTCTGATTTCACAAACTTCCTCATTAAAAAAATACGATGCAGCATATCGGCAACGAATGGAAATTCTCTCGCAAAATGAATCTAAAACAGGTACTTCAACTTTGATATTGGAGCCTTTACCAACTAGCGGAATGCTGTATTCGGCGGAACTTTCGCAGGATAGTACCTTTTATACAAACAGGCATTTACAGAGAGCTATGGGAATAAAAAATGGGTTACAAGTAAAAAGGCTTCCTATTGAATCAAACAACTAATTAACGAGCACATTATACAATACCAGCAAACTTATAACAGTATCAAAAAGCCTAACAATGCAACAGCGAAATAAGCTGTTAATCCTGCTGCACCTGCATAATCCTTAGCGATTCTTAATCCTAAAAACAAACAGAGCAAACTTGAACATGAAAGCACAATCCCTATTCGTGCAAATAATAAATTTCCATACAATGATTGGAATACACCCAAAAAACTACTCAAGCCAGCAAGTAATTCTAGACAAGTAATTAAGAAAAAAAGTATTCCTACCCTGTTTTTAAAAATACTCTCATGAAATACTTCGGTGAGGTACTCAATATTGCCATTTCGGTTGAGCAATTTATCAAAGGACGATTGTAAAAAAAGTATAGCAAAAAATAAGGAAACTACTATTGGCCCTATAAACTCGAATGAAGTACTTTGTAACATGGTAATTGTTTCAAATTTTTTCAAAGATACAACTATCTAAAATTAATAAGAAGAGCCGGCAATTGTTGCGATTAAATTAGCTACGCATATTAATTTTCCTATCCTGCAATCGTTAAAGCAAAATTTTACTGCTACTAAAAAATCAATGAATACGTTTTGCTAATGTGCAATGTGGTCAGCTACTTTTTGCTTAAAAAATCATAAAATAAACGCTAAGTTATAGTTGCTTCTCATCTAACTATTCCTTCAAAAATGCAGCCTTACCTCAAAGCTCCCTTACATGTCTATAGTTGGATAAACTAGATTTTAAATAGCCATTAGTTCGCAGCAAATTTAAGCACCAATATTTGCTTACTTTTGCAAGCTATGAATTCAAACGCTGAAATTACTTTTGCTCAGGAAATTGAAGAAGGTACAATGCTACCGCTGATGGAAGAGTTTTATACTATTCAAGGAGAAGGTGCCAACACCGGAAAACCAGCCTATTTTATTCGTTTAGGTGGTTGTGATGTTGGTTGCCATTGGTGCGATGTTAAAGAAAGTTGGAATGCTGCACTCCATGCCCCTACCCTTGCCGATACTATTGTTGCACATGCTGCATCTTATCCTGCAAAAGCTGTGGTGGTTACCGGAGGTGAACCTCTCACTTATAACCTCAATTACCTAACAGCTCAACTAAAAAAACATCAAATACAAGCTTTTATAGAGACCAGTGGAGCATACCCTCTCAGTGGATCCTGGGATTGGATTTGTTTGTCGCCAAAAAAAACTAGTCCTCCATTAACTCCAATTTTTGAAAAAGCACATGAATTAAAAGTTATTATTTACAATAAAAATGATTTTGAATGGGCTGAACAGAATGCATTGCAGGTGTTAAAACTTAATCCTACATGCCGCTTATTTCTACAACCCGAATGGAGCCGTCGTGAACAAATGACGCCGCTTTTAGTCGACTATGTAATGCAACATCCTAAGTGGAACATATCGCTACAAACACATAAATACCTTCATATTCCTTAACTTTCAATTATGCGTATTAAAATCTGCCTCTTGCTTTTATATATTATGCCTTTGGCTCTGTTGGCTCAAACTCCCGAGCTTCATACCAAAAGCGACAAAGCTAAAAAGCACTATTTACGAGCAATGGAAGCCTATGACATGGGAAAAAATGAAGCCGCTGCAAACGACTTTAACAAAGCTATCGAAAGCGATCCGAATTTTATTGAAGCTCACATTGTTTTGGCCGGCATATATCAAGACGGCAAAAAATACGATAAAGCAATTGTCGAATATAAAGCGGCTCTTGCCATTGACCCAAATTTTTTTCCTAACAATTATTATAACCTGGCCGAATCAGAAATTGCACTTCAACTATTTTCGGATGCTAAAGAGCACCTCAAAAAATTACTAAGCCAACAAAAAATTAGTCCCGATATTAAAAAGAAGGGCGAACATTTATTGGCCAATGCTAGTTTTGCTGAAAATGCAGTAAAATCGCCTGTTCCATTTGAACCAAAAAATTTAGGACCAAATGTGAATACACGTTTTGAAGAGTATTTACCCACCTTAACTGCCGATGAACAAACTTTAATTGTTACTGTAAAAATGCCTGACGATACCCTACGTAACGATTGGAATAATTCGTCGGAAGATTTTTACATGAGCAAAAAAGTAGATGGACAGTGGCAAAAACGCAGCAATGTTGGTCCCCCTATTAATACACCGGCAAACGAAGGAGCTCAATGTATATCACCCGATGGACAATTTTTATTTTACACATTGTGCAACAGTCCGGGAGGCATGGGACGCTGCGACATTTACTTTTCGATGAAGGAAGGTAAAAAATGGGGTATTCCGAAAAATGTTGGGCCACCCATTAACAGTAAATACTGGGATTCGCAACCTTCCCTATCGAGTGATGGAAACACCTTGTATTTTGTGAGTAACCGTCCGGGCGGAAAAGGGGAAAAGGATATTTGGGCAAGTAGCTTAACAAAAGACGGTTACTGGGGCACACCGGTAAATCTTGGAGATAGCATAAATACTGCCTATTCAGACATGTCACCCTTTATACATCCCGATAATAAAACCTTGTACTTTGCCAGTGAAGGACAACCCGGCATGGGACGTCACGATATTTTTTATGCACGTATGAAAAAAGATGGAAACTTTGGAACTCCTGTAAACATTGGTTACCCTATTAATACTTCAGGCGATGAATTTTCCTTAATCGTAAATTCAAAGGGTAATTTGGCTTATTTTGCTTCTGCCGATCGCAAAGAGGGTTTCGGAAATCTAGATTTATATTCGTTTGATTTGTACGAAAAAGCAAGGCCTACACTTGTTACCTATGTAAAAGGAAAAGTATTTGACTCCGAAAGTAAAAAATTGCTGGATGCAAGGCTTGAATTGATTGACCTGGAAACTTCAAAGGTGGTTGCTGACATGTATTCAAATTCAATTACAGGAGAATATTTGGTTTGTTTACCTGCGAATAAAAACTAC
>Ga0075163_10002917_pt1 | contig 23038 bp, 16 predicted proteins | sample JI1023141ADNA_FD_71478 | JGI IMG/M metagenome (GOLD analysis project Ga0075163, IMG submission 71478) | Wastewater effluent complex algal communities from Wisconsin, to seasonally profile nutrient transformation and Carbon sequestration -... | ecosystem: Engineered > WWTP > Effluent > Algae... | reverse complement strand
TGGCGTGCTGTTGAAGCTGCTGGTATCCCCGGCTGTTGGTGGTAAGGCTGAGCGCGGTAGCGGCCAACTTCGCGACAGCGCGAGCGCCTTGATCTGAACACCGCATTGGCAGGGTGTTGAGAAACACCCTGGGGGTGGCAAGGATGCAGTGTTGGCGAACTGAACCCGGAAGCGACGGATTCATCGAGAGAGCGTCCGGACAAGTGCCGGACGCGCGCTTGGAGAACGTGCAGGAAAGCACGATCTCAACCGCCTGCTGGCGGGACCGAATGGTTCCACTTCTGCTGTGATCGTCATCAGCGCGTAGCGCCTGCATTGAGCGACACTTAAGTTGCATTTGCTGCAATCGGCCATAGGGCAAGGAGTGCGTGCATGCGGCTGCTGATCGTGGAGGATTCCCAGAAACTACGTGAAGCCTTGCTTTCCGGCTTCTCCGCGTTTGGCTGGGCGGTTGATTCCGCCGTCGATGGTGCTGCCGCCAGACCCTTTCTGGCGCAGTGGGATTACGACGTCGTGGTCCTCGACCTGATGATGCCGCGTGTCGATGGCCTGCAGTTGTTGCGCGAGATACGTCAGCAAGGCAAACCCGTTCGCGTGCTGGTGCTGTCGGCTCGCGATCAGATCGCCGACCGGGTTCAAGCCCTCGACATGGGCGCAGACGACTATCTGGTCAAGCCCTTTTCGTTTGACGAGTTGCGCGCGCGCGTTGCCGCACTGACACGGCGACGCCATGACGAGCATGAGCCCGAGATCGTGCTGGGCGATTTGCGAATCCTTACCGCCGCCAGATCAGTGCACGGCCAGTCGGGTGTCGTCGCCCTGACACCCAAGGAATACGCCATCCTGGAGTTCCTCGCCCGACATCGCGGTCGCGTATTCAATCGCACGGCCCTGTTCGAGCATTTGTACGGTAGTGCGAGCAGTGCCTCCGACAAGGTCATCGAGGTGCTGATGAGCACATTGCGCAGCAAACTGACAGACGCGGGTTGTGCCGACCCTATCACCACGCGACGCGGCTTCGGTTATGTCGTTGAGGCTTAGGGGAACCCGCTCGGGCGGTTCGCTACGCCATCGACTGGCGCGCAATATCGCGCTGATGTCCACGATCAGCGTTGTCCTGCTCGCCTTGTTGCTGGACAAGAGCTTCGATCACCAGTTGCAACAGCGTTTCGACGCAGGCTTGAGCGCAAGGGCCAGTGCGGTCGCGGCCTATCTTGGCGCCACCGTGCGCAATGCCGAACCGCTCGAAACCTGGATGCCGGAGTTCCGCGAGGCAGGGCATACCGATTTCTATCAGGTCTGGGATACAGCCGGACGCACCTTGGCGCGTTCCGCGTCCAGCCATCAGGCCGATCTGCCATTGCCGAAGGTGCTTGGCGTGCAACCCCATTGGTTCGATTTGCATCTGCCGGACGGTCATCACGGTCGCGCGGTGGCCTTGGCCTTCGATCTTCCGGATGGCGATTCGCGCGGTAATCTGCGCGTGGTCGTCGCCGAAGAACGCGAGCAATTGGACGCGCTGATGGTGCAATTGCATGTGCTGCTGCTGGTGGGCGCGGTGATCACCCTTGCGCTGGTCCTGATGCTGTCGCATTGGTCCTTGCGGCGTGGTCTCGCGCCACTGGATGTGTTCGCCACCACGTTGGCGACGACGCGTCCGGAGCAGCCTGCCGCGCCGCTATATCGTGATGACCTGCCGCTTGAGTTGATGCCGCTGGCACGCAAATTCGATCACCTGTTGGCCCGCGTATTCACGCTGCTTGATCGGGAGCGGCGTTTTGCTCGCGACCTTGCCCACGAACTGCGCACCCCGGTCGCCGAGACCAGGGCGCTGGCCGAAACCAGTGCCTATGTGGAAGGCGAAGACGAACTGCGTCGGCGGCTACGCGCTATTGCCGACACCAGTGCCGAGATGGAACGCACCATGGAGACCTTGCTGGCTCTTGCACGGATCGAAGCCGGACTGGACCGACCGGCGACCGAGCCGCTTGATCTGGTGCAACTCGTTCGTGAGGTGCTGGCGCGGAATCTGCAGCGACAGGCCGTCGGCGACCTCCACGTACTCGGCACGTTTCCCACGGAGTGCTGGATCCTCGGTGATGTCGGCATGCTGGAACGCTTGCTCGATATCCTGATCGGCAACGCGCTGGAGCATGCGCCACGGTCCGAACCGGATCAGCAGATGTATCTCGCCTTGCAAGACGATGGGAGCTTTTGCCTGCGCAATGCCGCGCCGCATCTTGACGAAAATGTTGCCGCACAGTTGGGCAGACGGTTCCTGCGCATCGAGTCGAACCCAGGCAGTGCCTCACGCCACAGTGGATTGGGCCTGTCCTTGGCTGCGGCATTGGCGGAGGCACATGGCCTAAATCTCCGCTTCGACTGGAAGCAGGGCCAGTTGGAAGTGCGGATCAGCGGATTTACACCGCTGCCGGACTGAGGCGCCAGGCCACCGACTCACCCGCGCGCATCGGCACCAGCGTGGCCTCGCCGAATGGCAGCTCAGCAGGCACAGTCCAGACCTCGCGCTGCAAGCAGATCTGTGTCTGATTGCGTGGCAGGCGATAAAAATCCGGCCCATGAAAGCTCGCGAAACCTTCCAATCGATGCAGCGCGCCCGCGTGCTCGAAGGCCTCGGCGTACAACGCCATGGCCGAATGCGCGGTGTACAGCCCGGCACAACCGCAGTCCGCTTCCTTGGTATGCCGCGCGTGCGGCGCACTGTCGGTGCCGAGGAAGAACTTCGGATTGCCCGAGATGGCTGCTGCCACCAGCGCCTGACGGTGCGTTTCGCGCTTCAGCACCGGCAGACAGTAGGCATGTGGGCGCAGTCCGCCGGCAAAAATCGCATTGCGGTTCAGCAGCAGATGATGCGCCGTGATGGTCGCGCCGATGCCCTCGCGAGACTGCGCGACGAACTGCGCACCCTGCGCCGTGGTGATGTGTTCCAACACAATTTTCAAACGCGGAAACTGCTCAGCCACGCGCAGCAGATGACGCTCGATGAACACTGCTTCGCGGTCGAAGATGTCCACGTTTGGATCGGTCACCTCGCCGTGCATCAGCAAGGGCATCCCGCTGTCCTGCAGTGCATCGAACACCGCCTCACAGCGCTGCAGATCGGTGACCCCGGAATCCGAGTTGGTGGTGGCACCGGCGGGGTAGTACTTCACCGCATGCACGAAACCACTGGCCCGCGCGTGGTGGATGTCGTCGGCGCTGGTGTTGTCGGTGAGATACAGCGTCATCAGTGGCTCGAACGGCAGCCCAGGTGGCAGCGCGTCGAGAATCCGTTGCCGATACGCCGCCGCGTCGGCAACGCTGCGCACCGGCGGGCGCAGATTGGGCATCACGATGGCCCGCGCGAACTGACGCGCGGTGTCGGGCAACACCGCCCGCAACGCATCCCCATCGCGAAGATGCAGATGCCAGTCGTCCGGGCGGGTCAGGGTGAGCGAGTCCATGGCGCTGATCCAGGGAAAGGGCGTGCAGTTTAGCGTGGTAGTGCGCAGCGCCCTCAGACAGAGCGAAGCCTTAAAGCGAATTCAAAGGCTATCTCGGCACAGTGTGCGTATTCACATTGAATGAGCTGAGGAAGTCATGCAGCCGAGTCGTGCGGTCGTCGCGTTGTTGAGTGGGTTGTTATCGGTCAGCGTGCAGGCACAGGAAATCGCAGTCTCTGCCACGGTCCTGCCCTTGGATTCCGCACGCTTGCAGGCCATGGGTGTGGAACTGGTCAAGGTGCAGCTGACGGCGGACTATGTGCTGACCCGTGTGCCTGCCCGATTGCAGGTTGCGGATTCTGCGCGTCAGTCGGTGGTGGCGCCGTTCGCGGGTGCCATCCTTCGCGTCGCGGTGCTGGAAGGTCAGGCCGTGCAGCCCGGCGATGTGCTGGCCGAGGTACGCAGTCCGGAGTGGCAAGCAAGGCTGGCCGAGGCAGCGCAGCGTGATGCGGTCTGGACTGATGCCAAGGCGCGCGCCGAGCGCAGTGCGACGCTGCTGGAAGCGGGCGTCATTTCCGCACGCGAAGCTGATCAGGCAACGGCGGCATGGCGTGCAGCGACCACGACGCGCAATACGATGCAGGCCGATTCGCAAGGCATTCGCCCGATTCCCGGCGGCTACGCCTTGTTGGCCACGCAGGCCGGGTTGGTCTTGCATCGTGCGGTGGGTAGTGGTGATCCGGTGACCACAGACGACGTGCTGTTCGAGATCGGCGATGCCAGCGAACGTTGGGCCGAAGCGCGTCTACCGGCGCGCTTCGCGAGTCGGATCGCCGTAGGTGATGCCGTGCGGATTGTCGGCGAAGATGGCCTGGGCGAAGTGATCGCGGTGGGGCGCGCGATCGACCCGCATACGCTGGACCTGAGTCTGACCGCGCGTGTGCCGGATGGCATGGCATTGCCGGGGCAAGCAGTCGAGCTGGAACTGCGTCATGCGGCACCGCCCGCGACCGTTCGCCTGCCGTCTGCGGCGGTGGTCGATATCCATTCGCAAGCTCGGGTCTTCGTCGCCAGCCCCGATGGCTTGCTCATTCGTAGCGTGGTCGTGCTGGCGCGCGATGGGCAAGAGGCGGTGGTGATTGGCTTGGCCGGAGACGAGCAGGTTGCAGCGCGTGGCCTGCTCGCCCTGAAGACGCTGGCGCTGGAAGCGCTGGCGACGCAAGAGTAAATCGCCATGCTCAAACGACTGGTCGAATTCTCGTTGACGCAACGTCTGCTGATCGCGCTGGCGACGCTGGCGCTCAGCATCGCTGGCAGCCTGGCATGGCGCAGTCTTCCCATCGACGCCTTTCCCGACATCGCACCGACGCAGGTCAAGCTCATCCTGAAGGCGCCGGGGATGACGCCGGAGGAAGTCGAGACGCGGGTGATCGTGCCGCTGGAAATGGAGCTGCTCGGCATTCCACAGCAGGTGATGCTGCGTGCCTCTGCGAAGTACGCCATCGCCGATCTGACCCTCGACTTTGAAGAGGGCACCGACATCTACTGGGCACGCCAGCAGGTCGCCGAGCGATTTGCCGCCGTCGCGGGTGACTTGCCTGCGACCGTGACTGGTGGTCTGGCACCGATCGCCACGCCGCTGTCGGATATGTACATGTTCACCATCGAAGGCGATGGGTTGGACGATGCGGGCAAGCGCGGCATCCTGGACTGGATCGTGCGACCCGCATTGCGGACCGTGCCGGGTGTGGCGGACGTGAACGCGCTTGGCGGGCGGGTTCGCAGTTTTGATGTAGTACCAGATCAAATCGCCATGGCGGCGGCAGGCGTCAGCGTGCAGAGTTTGGCCGACGCGTTGGCGGCCAACAACGCCAACGACGGTGCCGGTCGCCTGGACGAGGGCGAGGAAGCGCTTGTGGTACGCACCACGGGGGCTCTGCAAAGCTTGCAGGATATCGCTTCGGTGCAAGTGCTCGGCGCTGCCGGTCAGCGCCTGCGGGTCGATCAGATTGCCCAGGTGCGCGAGGGCAGCCTGACCCGCTATGGCGCGGTGACTCGAAGCGGCAAGGGCGAAGCGGTGCAGGGACTCGTCATTGGCTTGCGTGGCGCCGATGCCGGCGCAGTGGTGTCGGGCGTCAAGGCCCGTCTCGCGGAACTGGAGCCACAACTGCCGCCGGGTGTGCAGATCGTGCCGTTCTATGACCGCAGTGATCTGATTCAGCGCGCCACCGGAACTGTCGAGAAAGCCTTGCTCGAAGCCACCGTCCTGGTCGTCCTGCTGCTGCTGGTGTTCCTCGGCGATCTGCGTGCCGCCATCGTGGTGGCATTGATCCTGCCGCTATCGGCCTTGTGGACCTTCATGCTGATGCGTGTGTTTGGCTTGTCGGCCAATCTGATGAGTCTCGGCGGCTTGGCGATCGCCATCGGCATGCTGGTCGATGCGGGCGTCGTGGTGGTCGAAAACACCGTTGAGCATCTGGCGCAGCCGATCGACGAAAAGCGCAGTCCGCGCCTGCATCGCATCTACCGTGCGGTGATCGAAGTCGCGTCCCCCGTCAGTGCCGGCGTGATCATCATCGGGCTGGTTTTTTTGCCACTGCTGACCCTGCAGGGCCTGGAGGGAAAACTGTTCGCGCCCGTCGCGCTGACCATTGTCTTCGCGCTGATCGGTTCCTTGCTGTTGTCCTTGAGCGTGGTGCCCGTGTTGGCCTCGTGGCTGCTGCGCAGCGGCGCGCATGCCGAGCCCTGGCTGATGCGCCAACTGGCGGCACCGTATGCGCGCGCCTTGCAGTTCGTCATGCGTCGACAAGGGAGTGCGGTCGCGGGGGCCGCTGTCGTGCTTCTGCTGGCGGTCGCTGCCTGGTTTGGCATCGGCAAAACGTTCATGCCGACCATGGATGAAGGTGCCGTTCTGGTGCAGTTGGAGAAGCTGCCCTCCGCCAATCTGGCGGCCAGTGTGGAAGTGGATCTGGCAGTTCAACGCGCCATACTGGCGCGCGTACCCGAAGTGCGGAACATCATCGCGCGGGTCGGATCGGATGAGCTGGGTTTCGATCCAATGGGTCTGAACCAGACCGATAGCTTTCTGGAACTGGCACCGCGTTCGGAATGGGGCGTCGACGACAAAGAGGCGTTGATCGACGCGGTACGCGACGTGCTCGATGACTTTCCCGGCACCAGCTACGCCTTTACCCAGCCAATCGAAATGCGGGTTTCCGAAATGCTCACCGGTACGCGGGGCGACCTCGCGGTGAAGATCTTCGGACCCGACCTGACCACATTGAACCAGCTCGCGGCGCAGATCGAGACGCTGCTGAATGGCATCGACGGCGCGCAGGATGTCTACACCCTTACCAACGAGGGTGTGCAGTATCTGGAAGTGTCACCCGACCGCCAGCGTGCCGGTGCGCGCGGTGTGGATGTGGTGGCCTTGCAGGAAACCCTGCGTGCGCAGGTGGAAGGCATGCCGGTGGGCACCGTGGTGCAAGAAGGTCGGCGCATTCCGCTGATGATTCGCGGTGACGACACCTTGCGCAGTGATCCCGAACGGTTTGCCGACTTGCCGGTGGTTGATGCCAGCGGGTCAGCCATCCGGGTCAGCGACATCGCCACGGTGCGACGCGTGTCCGGGCCGGTCAAGGTGGATCGCGAGAACGCTTCGCGATTTGCCGTGGTGCAGGCCAATGTCAGCGGTCGGGATCTGGTCGGCTATGTCGACGAGGCCAAGGCGGCCGTGGTGGCGCAGTTGCAGGTGCCGCCGGGCTACCGCATCACTTGGGGTGGTCAGTTCGAAAATCAGCAGCGGGCTGCCGCTCGCTTGGGTCTGGTCGTGCCCATCGCACTGGCCGGGATATTTCTGGTCCTGTTCAGCAGCCTCGGCAGCGTCCGGCAGGCCAGTCTGATTCTCGCCAATATTCCTTTCGCGCTCGTCGGTGGGGTGATCGCGTTGTGGCTGACCGGCGAATACCTCTCAGTCCCGGCTGCGGTCGGCTTCATCGCCCTGCTGGGCATCGCAGTATTGAATGGACTGGTCATGGTGGCCTACATGAATCAGTTGCGTGCCGCAGGCCACAGCGCGCTGGAGGCGGTAACGCTCGGTGCACAGCGCCGCCTGCGACCCGTATTGATGACCGCGTCGATCACGGCGTTTGGTCTTGTCCCGTTGCTGCTCGCCAGCGGTCCCGGCTCGGAAATCCAGAAACCGCTTGCCATCGTGGTGATTGGCGGCCTGCTCAGCGCGACCGTGCTCACGTTGCTGCTGTTGCCTTTGCTCTATCTGCGTTTTTCCGAAACCCGAGCAACGGCAAAGGAGATCACCCCATGAGGTTGTGCAAGCTGATGCTCGCCTTTCCCGGCGATGCGGAAGACGCGTTGTTGGCAGCGCTTTCGGCGCATAGTCCGGAACTGCCCGGCTACACCATCCTGAATGGCGATGGTCATGGCTTTGGCTTCGAGCGCGCGGATATCCATGAGCGCGTTCGTGGCCGGGTCGAACGTCTGGTGCTGATGAGCGTGTTGCCGGCTGATCACGTCGAGGCGTTGATTGCCGTCTTGCGCCACACGGTTCCGCGACAGGACATCGCATGGTGGACCGAACCGGTACTGGACTTCGGGAGATTGGCATGAACACACCATTGAAAAGCGCACTGCGGATGGCACTGGGTCTGTCCTGGATGCTTCCGCTCTGCGCGGCCGCTCAGGATGTGCCAGCCACACTGCTGCGAATTCTGCCTTCGGAAGCGTTGGTGCAAGGGGCACTCGACGACAGTCTGGAGTTGCAGGCTGCACGTGCTGGGGTCGACCGTGTACTCGCCGAGGCGGAATTGCGCCAACGAGGGCCACATGAAGCCAGTCTCACTGCGGACTGGTTGCGCCGGGACGTGGATCAGGAGGGGCGATTCAGCGAATGGAACTTGGGAATCAGCCAAGCCCTACGGTGGCCGAAAAAGCGCGGCATTGATCACGCGACAGCGGCACGCATGACCGATCTGGCGCGCGCCACGGCGGAAGATGTGCGCCATCAGGTTGCGCTGGATTTGCTGCAGAGCTGGATGCAATGGCGTGTCGCAAGTGACCTGATGCGAAGTGTTGCTGCACGTGAAGCCGCGACGCAACGCGAGTGGCAAGCGATGCAAACGCAGTGGCAGGTAGGTCAAGCCTCTGCGGCAGAGCTCGATGCGCTGACCCAGTTGCAGGCGGAAGTCAGGGCCGAAGCGCTGGTTGTGCAGCAGCATCAACAGGCAGCTGAATCGGCGCTGCGAACGCGCTATCCGCAACTGGTTCCACAGATCTCCGAAGACGTGCCCGAGCTTCCCTTGCCAGAGCGCCTGTCGCCGCCCGAAGAGGGTTGGTGGACCGTGGTTGAGAGCCACAGTCACGAGTTGGAAATGGTGCGCCAACAAATGCTGATCGCTGATTTGGCGGCGAATCGTCAAGCGGCAGAGCGACGTCCGGACCCGACGCTTGGCTTGCGTGTGCTCAGCGAGCGCGATGGTGCCGAGCGCGGAGTCGGCTTGACCCTGAGCATTCCACTTGGTGTCGCGCGGAGGGGATGGCAGGCACAGCAGGCCACCGCGTACGCGGCTGAACTCGGTGCACGCCTCAATGCGGAGGTCCGTGAAATGAAGCTCGCGTTGCAGCAACGCGAACAGGCGGCGAACGCGCTCTGGCAGCAGTGGCAGGCGTGGCAAGCGGCAGCCTTGGCTGCCGAGACGCGCGCGGAGCGCTTGAAGATCGGCTGGGAACTGGGAGACGTGGCATTTGACCTGTTGCTGCAGTCACGGCGCGCCGCCGCTGAAGCGAGAACCCGCGAGATTGAAGCGCGCGCGGCTGTCTACTTGGCCAATGCTGGCCTGTTACTAGATGCGCATGCGTTCTGGCTGGGTCATCCATCGCATGAGTCGCAGGAAACGGACCGCCAACGTGCGGGCGATGGTCTCAGCGCGCAATGACAGACCGTGGAGCGACGCCATGTCGGGGTAAACCGTGCCTGCTGCGCTCACCGCAGTTCGATGGGCGATCTCGCAAGCGCCAATGATGGAACGCCCACATCGCGCCACAAGGCGGTGGTCCGTCAGAGCAAAATCCGGCCAGCCCTGCATCGAGTGATGGCAAGGCTGACCGGCCAGAGTGACGGCTTCAGCGACGCGGACCGCCACATTGCTCTTGTGGACTGGTCAGAATGACTTCGACAGCCTTCTGTTCCATGACCTGGGCCACATAGGGTGTACCACTCAGGGCGGTGTCTGCGGCTGCAAAAGCACGCAAGTGATTGCGGGATCCGCAGGCGAGGCGGGCGTAAGTCTGGTCGATGTCCGCGCGCGAGGAACGCTCCATCGCTGCCTGAACATCGAGAATGTCCGCCTCTTCCACGAAGCCGCCGACCCGGATTGCGTCGAGTTCGGACAGCTCGCCACGCAACAGGAGTGCGTCATGCAGTGCTTGCAATTCGGGGTCGCTGAATTCCCCCACCAAATTGCCTGCGGTGGGATCGGACAGGCGGTATTGGCGAAGCAATTGCAGGATCGCGCTCATGTGGCTTTCTTCAGCGCTGACGATATTCCCGAACGGCGTGCTGCCCCAGCGTGCGTCGAGGGCCAGATACAGGTCGCGTGCGACCTTCTCTTCTTCGCGCATGAACTTCAAGTCGGCGACTTCGATAGGACTCAAAGGCATCGTCCCTGGGCCGATGCGCGGTGGCCCGCCCGCAGCGAATGCCAGACTGGAACACAGCACGGCGGAAACCGTCACGCCTTGAATCAGCGCACGCGAGATGGAAGTGGAAATGTTCATGACTCAACTCCTTGGTGGCGGGGAAAAACGAAATCAGCGGGAGCGGCGTCGCATGCCGCTCGCGGGGTGACGGGCTTCAAAGCCAGCGCCGTAAGGCAACCGTTGTCGGCGGCGCGGCGTGGTTTGATTGCTGAGCGACGTAGCGGAAGTCATTCCATGCTGTGCTGCAGCAGTTGCAGTTGCAGAAGCTGCTCTTGAACCGGCTGCCGCAGGTGCATTCACAGCGGATGCGGTTGTGGTTACCAGCAATAGTCCGACGAGGATCCAAGTTCGGTAGCACATGTGGGGCTCCTGCAGCGTTGATGGCTGCAGTCTCCGCAGAATGCGTTGCGCAGGCTTTTCCCGACTGCAACAAGGCGTTTCAATGTGTTTCAAGAACGCACTGTTCGTTCGGTCGTCGCTAGCATGCAGCGCTCGAGCTGTGCGTCGATGTCGCGCTTCATTGGAGAGGAATACCCATGCCTGATCACGTCCGCAGTGAGTCTGCGACCGCTTGCGTCCTGCTGGTGGAGGACGATCCTGTGCTCCGCGAGTTGGTGGCCACCTACTTGCGGCAGAACGCCCTTCGCGTGATCGAAGCAGGCGACGGTATGGCGATGCGCGATGCCCTGGCGCACCAGGAAGTGGATTTGATCGTGCTCGACTTGATGCTCCCCGGTGAAGATGGTCTCAGCTTGCTACGCAGTCTGCGTGCGCAGTCGGAGACGCCGGTGATCATTGCCTCTGCGCGAGGCGATGAAGTGGATCGCATCGTTGGGCTGGAGGTCGGCGCGGATGACTATCTGGCCAAGCCTTTCGGGCCCCGTGAGCTGCTGGCGCGCGTCCGCGCAGTATTGAGGCGTGCACATCCAGCCAATTCGAGCACCATGACAACCAGTCGTTGTCAATTCGGCGGCTATCAGCTGGATCTGCAGCAGCACAAACTGATGCGTGATGACAGCGAGGTGGCACTTACCTCAGGCGAGTTCAATCTGCTCAGAATTCTGTGTGAGCATGCCAATCGGGTGCTTTCGCGGGATCAGTTGATCACTCTGCTCAAGGGCTACGAGCGCAATCCTTTTGACAGAAGCGTGGATGTCCGAATTACCCGATTGCGACGCAAGATCGAACCCAAGCCCGATACGCCCGTTTTCATTCGTACGATCTGGGGTGAGGGCTATCTGTTTTCGCCGCAGGGGGATCGCAGCGCATGAAGCGGATCAGTCTGTTCCAGCGCAGTCTGCTGGCAGTCAGCGCGGGCCTTTTGATCGCGCTTGCCGTCTCCGCTGCGCTTGGCTATGCGTACGTGCTCCGCCCTCTCGCCGCACGTTCCGCAGACGACTTCTCAGCGTTGCTGGTGTTGTCCGCGCGCACTTGGGCCGAGTTGCCGCCGGATACGCGGCCGGCATTTGTGGAAGAACTGCAAGACGAACACGCCCTGCAAGTCAGCACGCTGGAGACGCCGGCAGTAGTCGAGTCATTGCAAGGGCACCCGTATTTGAGTTTGCTGCATGAAAGCCTGCACGGGAGGCTTAATCCCGATGAGGGCTTGCAAGTAAGCGAAGACCCGCCGGGACAGTTCAATGTCGACTTGAATTTGCCCGGGCACTGGTTGCGCTTCTCGTTTACCAAGCAGAGGATTACCCCGCGCCCCACGAGAGCAGTCGTCGGGATCGCGATAGCGGCATTGATGACAGCCTTCGTTGTCGCCTTTTTTTTGGCCCGACACATCAGTGCGCCAGTGCGGGCCTTGGAGGCGGCAACGCACAAACTGGTTCTTGCGGGTGAGCGCACCGAGGTGCCAGATAGTGCCATCCGCGAGCTGCACACCTTGGGCCAGGCCATGCAAGCGATGGCGGATGAAGTTGCGGTTCAGCGACAACATCAACTGGTCTTGCTTGCTGGCATATCGCATGACCTGCGCACGCCGCTCAGCCGCATGAAAATGGCGATCGGGATGATGGACGACCATCTGCCGGGCGCGATGCGACAACGCTTGGAAAGCGACATTGCGGAAATGGATTTGTTGATCGGCGCCCAATTGACGCTTTCGCGCGCTCAGCAGGTGGAACAGGCACAACGGATCAATGTGCAGACTGCCCTGCAGGAATGGGTAGACGCGGAGCAGGCCATGTCGCTGATTCCAATTGGCGTGCGGATCGGTGCCGACATTGGTGAGAAGGCACTGGCATCGACCGCGCTTCGACGCATCCTCGTCAACCTCATCCAGAACGCTACCCGTTACGGTGCCAGCGAGGTGCAGGTTGTCCTTCGCAGCAGCGCGCAAGGGCTGTGCATTGGCGTGCGTGACAATGGTCCCGGGATTGCGGCGGAGTTGCGTGACGCCGTCTTCCGACCGTTCTATCGCATCGATGCTTCCCGCCAGCGTGCCGCAGGTGGCGCTGGTCTCGGGTTGGCGATTGCACGACAACTCGCCGACACGCACGGGTGGAAGCTTCGTCTGGTCAGCCGGGCCAAACCCGGCTGTTCGTTCTGGTTAAAGGTGCGCTGAAGTTTGCGATCAGTTCCAAGCTGTCAAAACGGCAGCTTCAAACTGCTATCCACCATCAGCATCTGGGCGCGAAATGCCTCTTTGATGCGACTCAGTGCGGTTTCGTTGTCCGCGTCAAAACGCAGGACCAAGCTTGGCGTGGTGTTCGAACAGCGGACCAAACCCCAGCCATCCGGCCAGTCGACGCGGATACCGTCAATGGTGATCAGCTTGCCGCCTTCAAACTTGGCGGCAGCCAGGAAACGGTCCATGAAGGCGTAGTGCGCGCCTTCTTCCATCACGACCTTCAATTCCGGAGTCGAGACACCTTTGGGTAGTTCAGCGAAAATCTCTTCGGGTGTGCGCTCATCGGCGGCCAGAATTTCCATCAGGCGCGCGGCGGCATAGATGCCATCATCAAAGCCGAACCAGCGCTCCTGGAAGAAGAAGTGTCCACTCATTTCACCTGCCAGTTCCGCTTCGGTTTCACGCATCTTCGCTTTGATCAGCGAGTGTCCTGTCTTCCACATGATCGGACTGCCGCCATTGCGCAGCACGTGGCCGGCCAGATGGCCGGTGCACTTGACGTCGTAAATGATCGCCGCACCCGGATTGCGGCTCAGCACATCCTGCGCGAACAGCATCAACAGACGATCAGGGAAAATCACCTCGCCCGAGCGGGTAACGACGCCTAGTCGGTCGCCATCGCCATCGAAGGCAAGGCCGAGATCGGCGTTCATCCGCTGCACCATCAGGATCAGGTCGTGCAGGTTCTCGGGGTCAGAAGGGTCGGGGTGGTGATTGGGGAAGTTGCCGTCGATTTCACAGAACAGCGGCTCGACTTCGCAGCCAATCGCACCCAACACCTTCGGCGCGATTTCGCCGGCGACACCATTGCCGCAATCGACCACGATGCGCATGCGGCGCTCGGTCTGGATATCACCTGCGATGCGCGAGAGATAGTCGTCCTGCACGTCCAGTTGCTGCAGGCCGCCACCGCCCTTTGCCACCAAGCGTCCCTCGGCGATGCGCGCATAAAGGTCCTGAATCGCAGCGCCAGACAAGGTCTCGCCACCGACCACGATCTTGAAGCCGTTGTAGTCCGGCGGATTGTGGCTGCCAGTGAGCGAGATGCAGCAGCCAGTGTGCAGTTGATAGGCGGCGAAATAGGTCACGGGCGTGGGCACCATACCGATATCGATGACATCTCGACCGGCCAGGCGCAGCCCTTCGATCAGGCTCGCCGAAAGACTCGGACCCGACAGTCGCCCATCGCGGCCGATGACGATCTCCTGCAGGCCCCTGTCCGCCATCAGACTGCCGACTGCTTGGCCAATCAGTTGCGCCACGCCTTCATCAATGCCAACCCCGACAACGCCACGAATATCGTAGGCGCGGAAAATGCTGCGCTCGATGCGCACTGTGGGCTTGGCGACAGATTTGTCCATGGCAGGCTTCTTGGCAGTTTCGGATTGGGGCTGGGCAGCCATTTGCTCGGCGAACGTTGGTTCTTCTCGCCGTACCTTGACGGTCGCGAAATGGTCGCCCTTGCGCAGGCCCCAACCCAGATAGCCCGCCATCAGAAGCATGGTGAAGCCCATCAGAAATTGCACCGGCGGCGCGTAGGGCACCCAACTGTAGGTCGGTGGCGCGGCCACGCTGAGGTACATCCCGCTGTCGGCAACGGCTTCGCGCTGCGCGCGCTCGGCAAAGCTGTTGTCGCCCGCCTCGGCAAGCATTGCCGAATCGTTTGACAGGGCGAGATATCCACCGGGCAGATCGGCCTGTTCAACATGCTGCAGATAGGCTTTCAGTGGGGACTCGACCAGCACCACACCGACCGCCTTGCCGGCATCGCGCACCGATGCGGCGACGCCGAGGTTGCCGCGCGCGCCGAGACCGATCGGGGCGGCGACGGGCTCCTGGGATTCCCGCGCACGGTTGATCAGCTCCAACCGGGTATAGCCGAACTGGCGCAGGTCCAGTTTGTAGACTTCCGCCAACTGCGCGCTGTAAACACTGGTTGCAGGCGCATCGGACCAGACGCGCTTGACGCGTTCGGCAGCCGATTCCACGGCACCGGCCACAAAATCTGCCCGCAGATAGGCATCGTTGGCGACTGCTGCCAGGCGTTTCTTGCGTTCTTCGATATCGTGATGAATTTGCTCGGAGATGGTCTCGCGCAAGGCGATCAGCGCCGGGCCGGCACGATTGCTCTCCCACGCCTGCCATGCCTGATAAAGAATGATCAGGCCGGAAAAGAACGCGATCGCAGTAAGCCCGATGAAGAGCGGGCGCTGCAATGCCAGCAGTTGCGGGGGTATCTGGATCGGTTCGCGCTCGGCGACTTTCTTTTTCTTTTTCGCCATGTCCGTAAATCCTGCAGGCTCAGCGTTGGCCAGTGTGGCCGAAACCGCCGCTGCCGCGCGCGCTGGTCTCGAATTCTGTGACGGTATTCAATGCAACGCGGCAAATCGGCATCACGACCAGTTGTGCAACGCGATCACCGGGAGCGATGGTGCATGGCTCGGCGCTGCGATTCCATAGGCTGATCATCAACGGGCCCTGATAGTCGGCATCGATCAGTCCGACCAGATTGCCCAGCACCAAGCCATGCTTGTGTCCCAAGCCGGAGCGTGGCAACACGATGGCGCAGAGATTGGGGTCCGCCAGGTGGATCGCCAAACCCGAGGGCACCAGTTCTGCGCAACCGGGCAGCAGGGTCAACGGTGCATCCAGCATGGCACGCAAATCGAGGCCCGCGGATGCCGCAGTGGCGTAGGCGGGCAGCGGAAACTCCTGGCCGAGACGGGCGTCAAGAATGCGGATGTCCAGCGTCCGATCGGCGCTCATGACGGGGTTCCTGTGGCGTGGGCGAGGCGTTCAGCGATGCAGGTCAGCAATTGTCGGGCCACCTCGGATTTGCGGGCGGGCGCGATACGCAGCATACCGTCATGCCAGTAAACGTTCAGCGCATTGCGCTCGGATTCAAAGCCTTGTCCGGCAATCGAGACGTCGTTGGCGGCGATCATGTCGAGCTTCTTGCGCGCGAGCTTGTCGCAGGCATGCGACTCGACATCATTGGTTTCTGCGGCAAAACCGACCACCAGCGGCCGATCCTGACGCGCTGCGACTTCGGCAACGATGTCGGGGTTGCGGACCAACTGCAATTCCAGCGTGTCCGCACATTTCTTGATTTTCTGCGCGGCGACTTCACGAGGGCGGTAATCTGCGACGGCGGCGGCGGCAATGAAGACGTGCTGACCATCAAGATGCTGCAAGACCGCCTCGCGCATCTGCAGCGCACTACGCACATCGACACGTTGCACGCCGCTCGGTGTCGCCAAGGCCACCGGACCAGCGATCAGCGTCACCTCTGCGCCCATCGCTTGTGCCACCTGAGCAATGGCGAAACCCATCTTGCCGGAGCTGCGATTGCCGACAAAGCGCACCGGGTCGATATCTTCCAGCGTGGGTCCAGCACTGATGAGCACACGTCGACCTTGCAGCACGCCACCGACACTGGGTGTCAGTACGGCGGTGGCAATAGCGCTGGGTTCCAGCATGCGGCCCTCGCCAACCTCACCACAGGCCTGCTCGCCAGCTGCGGGTCCGAGAATTCGGGCGCCGCGTTGCCGAAGCAGGTCGAGATTGGCTTGCGTCGCAGGATGCGCCCACATCTGCCGGTTCATGGCCGGCGCGAGCGATAACGGTGCAGCACTGGCTAGACACAGCGTAGCGAGCAGATCATCGGCATGACCCTGTGCGAGGCGCGCCAACAGATCGGCGCTGGCCGGGGCAATGACGACCTGCGAGGCCCAGCGTGCCAGTTCGATGTGCCCCATGGCGGCTTCGGCTGCGGGATCCCACAGATGCGTGCGAACCGCTCTGCCACTGAGCGCCTGAAACGTCGCGGCACCCACAAAGTGCTGGGCCGCCTCTGTCATGACGACCTGCACTTCGGCCCCGGCTTTGATCAGCAAGCGAACCAGTTCCGCAGACTTGTAAGCGGCAATGCCACCACTGACACCGAGCAGAATGCGATGAGATGAGGGAGCCGACGACACCAGAAGATTCCTACCTGCGAATGCGGCCTTAGCTTACCCCAAAGGACTCGACCCTCCGAGCGGTACGCAGGCGATCTCGGCATACCCTTGTGCCATGTCGATACGTCACTGGCCCGAGGGCGAGCGCCCGCGCGAAAAACTTCTGGCACGCGGTCCGCAGCATTTGTCGGATGCCGAGTTGCTGGCGCTATTCCTCGGCTCCGGTGTAGCTGGCAAGGACGCCGTGCAGACCGCACGCGAGCTCTTGGCGGCACGCGGTTCGCTGGCGGCATTGCTGCATCGCCCCGCTACAGAAATTCGCCGCGAGCGCGGCCTGGGTCCGGCGCGCAGCGCCTTGCTGCTGGCCGCACTCGAACTGGGCGCTCGCGTGCTGAGTACGCAGTTGCAGCGCGGCGAGGCGCTGACCGATGAGCGTGCCGCAGGCCGCTTGTTCCAGCAGCGCCTGCAAGCGCACCGGCACGAGGTATTTGCCTGCCTGTTTCTGGATACGCGACATCGCATGATCGCTTTCGAGGAGTTGTTCCGTGGCACCATCGACGGCACCGAAGTGCACCCGCGCGAGGTCGTGCGGCGCTGCCTGCAGCACAATGCCGCAGCGGTGATCTTCGGCCACAACCATCCGAGCGGCGTGGCGGAGCCAAGCGTAGCCGACAGGCAGATCACGACGCGCTTGCAGGAGGCTTTGCGCCTCATCGATGTGCGTGTTCTGGATCATTTCATCGTCGGCGATGGTGCACCGCTTTCATTCGCTGCACGCGGACTGATCTGATCCCGACACGGCCATGGTTCTGCCGCCTTGGCCCGGGTGGACTGGAAAGTTGCGCCTGCGCTCGGCATATACTCCGGCATCCTCTGCGGGGTCAGCCGGATGATTTTTCAGCTTGCCGCCAAGTTTGCTGCCGATGCCGTCGAGCACGCATTGCCCGATGCGGCTGCAGCGCGCGAGTTGCTCAAGCAAAAGCGTCCCGATGTGCTGCTGCGCTTGCGGCAGCGCCATGAAAGTTGGCGAGCACACTGCGTGCGTACGGACCAAGTGGCGCTTGGGCAGACGGAGAATGCGGTACTACTTGGCGTCGCACGACTGGGTTTGCGACATGGTCATTTTGGCCCTGATCTCCACGCGTATCACAATGAAGATCATGCGCTGGAGCTGCTGTTCGGACGATTGGACCGCGTACTGGACGTCATCGAACCTGCGCAGTTCGTCCTGCGAGATGCGCTGGCGCTTGAATTGTTTGCGGCCGGTCACGACCTGCATCAGCGCGAACCGGGGGTCGATCCCAGCGGGATCGGTCATAACGAGCTCGCCAGCCTTGCCGAGACCCTTCGCATCATGGATGCGAGCGGTTTTGATCGCACGCAGGATGCCGATCAATACCTTGCGGTGGCAATGGCGATTGCGGGCTCCACCTTTGATGCGAAATCGAACGTCTCAGCGACCGTCGAGGATCAAGGCGAAGACGACAGCGCGGATCCGATGTCGAGCGGCGGCGCACTGGCACCGCGCCTGCGTGAATGGCTGGCGCGTGAAGCAGCCGACCGCGAAATCAACCCGTTGATGGCGCGTGCACTGTCGCTGGCCTGTGTGGCGGCCGACTTGGATACGGGCAATGTGGGCGATGCCTTTCTGCTGTTCTGTGAAGGCGCAAGACGTTTGTGTGAGGAGCGCGAGATGCGCGCCGGGCGCTCGCTCGGCGGTGTCGAATCCGGCAAGTCCTGCATCGACTTTCTGTTGAGTGGCCAAGCGCGTTACGTATTCGATTTGCACCGCTTCAATTCAGACCTGGGTGAGCGTGCATTTGCGGCGATCAAAGAAGAAAACGGCAAGCGACTTCGCGCCCTGAGTGCCAGATTCGAACGCGAGTTGCTGCGGCCGGATCACATTGGTCTGTCTGGGCAACGGGTGCTTGCGCTGTATGCCACCTTGGCGATGCAGTGCGCGGCCTGAGCGCATTTCCACCTCTATGGAAAACACAAGGCCGGTGCATTGCTGCACCGGCCTTGTTCACCTCACGCGTTGGAGAGCGTGTGATTAGTTGGGGATGTTAACCGTCCAACCGGCCGTCCAGTTGTCACTGGGGCTGGCGAAGGCACCGCGATAGTTAGTCGGGACGAAGAAGCCGTCCGCAGGTGCATCGCCACCAGACAGGACTGGCGAGGCTGCAGTCGGGAGGAATCCGCTCAGCAGCGGGTCGCCAGAGCCGTTGCCAGCACCGACGCCGTAAAAGGCTGAAATGGCGTACGGATCACTTGCCGAGTCTTCGAAGGTCCCTGCGACACAGCCACCCATGAACGAGTTCGTGAAGCTCAGACGCGCACCCTGCGCCGTGCCGGAGGCCAGATTCATGGTTTCTGCATCATTGAGGTTCAAGCAACGGTCGGCGTAACCGGTGACTACGAGATTGGTGAAGTTGCCGCCGCCACCGCGACGCAGGCGGATGCCTTCACCACCTGCGCCCGCAGCGCTGCCCACGAGCGTCATGTTGGAGAACTGCGGCTGGGTGATCGGCGTGGTCGTCGATGATGGGTCGGTGTTGTCGAGTTCGATGCCGTGGGGATCGGAAGTGAAGCTGGCAGGTGCACCCTGGTAGGCCAGCATGAATTGCCCCTTGCCGTTGTAGCCCTGCGCCATATCGAAGCAGTCATCCGCCATGTTTGAACAGACCACGTTGCGAACATTGACGGAGCCACCAAACCACTCGAAGCCGTCATCCAGTCCGTTGTCGACCTGCACATACTCGATTTGGGTGCCGGAACCGACGGCCATCAAGGTCAACGCATTGAGTTCTTCATCTGGGGCGACTTCTTGGCCTGCGTACATGATGCGGACATAGCGCAGACGACCTGAGTTGTCGGCTGGATCATTGCCGCCGTAGGTGATGCTGGGGACGGCTTCAAACTGGCAGGGTTGGCCGCCAGTTGCTTCGTTACATGTTGCGTTGCCAGCAATGACCAATCCCGCCCATGAACCCGCTTCAGCGGTTGGTCCGGTGAATGTGATCGGTTGGGTAGCTGTACCTTCTGCGAAAATCTTGCCGCCGCGCAATACGGCGATGAAGTTGGCTTGGCTGGCCTCATTGACGCCCTGCACAGTCACGCCTGGAGCGATCGTCAGGGAGCCACCGGATTGAATGGATACTTGGCCGCGTACCAGATATTTCTTGCCTGCAGGCAGAATCAGGTCATTGGCGATCGATGCGGGAAGGGCGCAGTCGCTGCCTTCAGCGGTCGTACCCGCCGGGCATGCGGTGATCGGCTCATTGCACTGGCCGCTGGTCAATTTTTTCAGGCCCAGCGAAGGTTGGAACACGAAGTTGGCGGCGGTGACACCCGAGCCATTGGCGGGAGTGATGTCCATGGTGATCGCGTCGCAGGCAAAGCTGACGTTGGCTTTGGCGATGACCGCTTGGGTCGGTGAGCCAATGGCACTGAACTGGCCGCCGGTGTACTTCAAAACGTCGACGTTGGTGTAGTCGAGCTGGCCATCTACCAGCGGCACGGCGACCACCGACCAGATCTGACTACCGTCATTGGCATAGGTAAAAAATGCGCTGAAGACCAGATTGGCGGACGGAATGTAGTCGACCATCAGGCCCTTGTTGTCGGCACTGGCAACATTGGTCCAAGCGCCATCAAACGCTTCCGTGACGACCGAAGCCGACACGCTGCTGGTGAAGGCTGCAGCACAGGCTGCGGCGATCAGTGTCTTGCGGATAAAGAGCATGACAAATCCTCTGAGTGGGGAGAGCGCGTCGAACTGTTCGACGGGACTGCCACACTAAGAAGGTTTTATTACGTGGACGCGGCGCTGATATTGCTGTTGTGTGACAGTGTCATCGGGTTCATCAAAAACGCCATTCGACGCTGAAGGCGAACTCGCGACCCTTTCGGTAGCGACGCTCAATCTGGTCGCCAACCATGAAGCTGGCTTCCGGGTCGAGAAGGTTGCGCAACCTCGTCTTCACTTTCCAGCCTTCCCATGGCAGTGCTGCGCTTAGCGTGAAATCAACCTGGTGGAATGGCTGTTCCAGGGTGTCGGGAATACCTCGAATACCGACCCGTGAGATGCGCTCGCCTGCCACGTTGTAGAGCAAGGTGGCTTCGTAGTTGCCGGACTCGGGGAGCCAGGAAACAGACACGTTGCCGACGTATGGGGATTGCCCTTGAAGCGGTCGCACCGCATTGGTTACGAGACCCGGGCTTTCGCCCAGGTCGATTTCTGATTCGATGCGCGCGTAGTTGAAGCCCAAAAACAACTCGGTCCAGGGGAGATTCTCGATCCCCCAAGGCAACCACGACCAGCCGCCAGCGAAGTCAAAGCTGCGGTAGTAGTCAAACTCGATACCGCGATTGGTCGCAGAGGCAGCGTTGCGGATGTTCAGCAGATCGCCGGAAGCAGGTGATGCGACCAACTCGATCGGGTTGAGGAAATCCTTCTGAAACAGTGCCACAGAAAAGCTCTCGCTGGGGCTGAAGTAGTACTCCCAGCGAAGATCGAGATTCTCAATCTCTGTCTGCTTCAGATCCGGGTTGCCGACGACGCGTACATCCAGTTGTGGGTCGATGAAGTCGGCAGGGGATTGCTCGCGAATGTCTGGACGGGACAAGGTTTCGGAGTAGGCGAGGCGCAGTTGGGCCTTGTCGGAGTATGCCCAGGTCAAAGATCCCGCGGGGAGCAGGTTGGATTCGTCGACGATGCCGATGACGGGCGTTGGATTCGTTGCAAAAGGCTGTTTGGTGATGACCTCTTGCAGGATGTCTTCCTGGCGCGCGCCGAGGTTGATGCTCCACTGGTGCCAATTGGCGTCCGCCATGAAGTAGTAAGCGTCCAGTGATTGGTTCGCGGTGTAGGCGTCGGTTGCCAACGTCACTTCGCGCAAGCGCTGCTGCTGGCTGCCAGGCCCGATGATCTCTGGCGTGTAGAAATCCTCAATGTCGAAAAAATTGCCGGGCGGTCGTCCGCCCGCGAACGAGAAGCGACGAATCGCCGAGACGCGGTCCTTCTCGAATTGACTGGCACCTGTTGAGAGTTTCAGGGCTGCACTTTCGGAAAACTCCCACGGCCACTCTAGGTCAAGGCGATACTCGTCTGCCTGATCTTGCAAATTCTCGAATCGTTGTTGATTGCTGAAGGCATTGACCACGAAATCCTGTGCTTCTTCGTCGAAGCGATAGCGATACTCGCGCGTGTTAGGTGCGTAGCGGGACGCATCCGACTGTGTGGCCTGCCATGTGACCAAGAGATGCCCCAGCGCTGGGATGACGTGCTCGCCGCCCAACTGACCGCTGCGGAGCTCATTTTCAACCCACTCCAAAGAATGACGACGTTCAAGGTCACCGCTCTCGAGTAGATCCGTAAACTGTGCCTCGTCACTGGTCTGACGCAGCTGTAAGCCGGTTGCCGTGACTGAATGGTGCTCTCCGACCTTGAGTCCTGCAGCCAAGAACATCGCGTTGTCGATGTTGCGCTCAGTGCGTGTTCGTTGGCCCTCCTCGACCAAGCGCAAGCCTTGTGTTCCAAGCGCCACGATGTTGCGCTCCTCTTCGCGGCTGTCCCAATTTTGGGCATGACGAATGGACGCGATATAGCCAAGACTCCAATCACCGTCCGAGAACGGCAAGTCATCACCGATGGATACGGAAGCGCTGGCATTTGGACCGATGCTCTCTTCGCGCAGCGAATAGCCTTTTGCTGCAAGCGTTTCACCGACGGCTTCCAGTTCGGCAGGCGTGGTTGGGAGACTGGGTTGGGTTAGCGCTTCCGGCGCTTCACGAGAACCGTCATCGCGACCGGTCCAATCGCTCTGTCCGCCGTCATAGCGCAGGCCATCAGAACCGGTTGTCCCATCGCCATAGCCCATGCCCACCGAAGTGCGCAGCAGGAAACTCTCCGGGACGCCACGCGTGCGCAGCAGGACCGTACCGCCTGCAAATTCCGCAGGCAAATTGGCAGAGTAAGTTTTCTGCACCACAATCCCGGACAACAGTTCGGCTGGGAAGAGATCAAGTGGGATAACGCGGCGTGTCGGGTCAGGGCTGGGTATCTGTCCGCCGTTTAGCAGGGTGCTGGAATAGCGCTCCCCCAATCCGCGAACGTAGATGTACTTCCCATCCACCAAAGTCAAACCCGTCACGCGCTTCAGCGCCCCCGCCGCGTCCGAGTCACCGGCTCGCGAGATTTGCTCTGCGCCAAGAATGTCGGCAACGGCCGAGCTGTTGCGCTTTTCTTCCACGAAGGAGGCCAGCGAGCCTTCGATGAAGGGTTC
>Ga0075163_10002916_pt1 | contig 23043 bp, 20 predicted proteins | sample JI1023141ADNA_FD_71478 | JGI IMG/M metagenome (GOLD analysis project Ga0075163, IMG submission 71478) | Wastewater effluent complex algal communities from Wisconsin, to seasonally profile nutrient transformation and Carbon sequestration -... | ecosystem: Engineered > WWTP > Effluent > Algae... | reverse complement strand
GTGGGTGGCGACACCAAGATGCGGCAGATGTTCACGCTGCTCGAGGATGTCGCCGCGACCAGCGCGACCGTCCTGATCGAGGGCGAGACCGGCACCGGCAAGGAGCTGATCGCCGAGGAGATCCACAACTACTCGCCGCGCAAGGATGGCCCGCTCGTCGTGTTCGACTGCGGCTCCGTCCCGCGCGAGCTGATCGAGTCGATGCTGTTCGGTCACGTCAAGGGATCGTTCACCGGCGCGATCACGGATCGCCGCGGCGCCTTCGCCGAAGCGCACGGCGGCACGATCTTCCTCGACGAGATCGGCGAGATGTCGCTCGATCTCCAGCCGTCGCTGCTGCGCGTGCTCGACAAGCGCGCGGTCCGCAAGGTCGGTAGCAACACCTACGAGAAGATCGACGTCCGCGTGGTCGCCGCCACCAACCGCGATCTCCGCGCCGAAGTCGCGAAGAAGGCGTTCCGCGAAGATCTCTACTATCGCCTCGCCGTCATCCGCGTCTCGGTCCCACCGCTGCGCGAGCGCGGCACGGACATCCCGCTGCTGATCAACCACTTCGTCAGCACCTTCGGTCCCGGTCTCTCGGTCTCGCCCGAGGATATGGCGCGCCTGGTCCGCCACAGCTGGCCGGGCAACGTCCGCGAGCTCCGCAACGTGATCGAGCGCGCCTGCCTGCTCGCGCGCGGCTCCACGATCAACCTCGAGGACGCGCTGGTCAGCGAGGCTGCGCCGTCGCTCGGCATCCGCACCGACCTGCCCTTCAAGGAAGCGAAGGGTCAGCTCGTCGAGATGTTCGAGCGCGAGTACATCGAGGATCTGATGCGCCGCCACAAGATGAACCTGTCGGCGGCCGCGCGCGAAGCGCAGATCGATCGCAAGCACCTGCGCGAGCTGATCCGCAAGTACGGGCTCGATCCGCGGGCGAAGATCGACGGCGACGACGCGCCGCTCCCCGACGACGATTGACCCGCAGCGCGCGTTCGGAGTCGGCTCCGACTGCGACTGATCAGCGATCGAGCTCTGCAAACGCACGCGCGACCTTGGCCGCGAGCTCCGCTCCGAACCGGCGCGTGATCTCGGCCTCGGCATCCGCACGCGCGATCACGATGCGCGGACCATCTTCGTAAAGCTCCGCGTGACCGCTCGTGATCGACCACGACTCTTGGATCTCGACGCGGTCTCTGAACACCAGGAACTCGCGCAGCGGATCGCCCATCCGGCCATGCATCTCGTGCGGCGGAACACCCGCCGGTTTCCAGTCGACGTACTGCAGGAACATCTCGCCGGTCACCGGATTGGTGCGCGGCTCGAACGTCACGGCACGACGACGAATTCGCGCTTCATCAGGCTGATGATGTTCTGCGCGGCGTCGAGATCGGTGCCCGGGAAGTTATCGAGGACCTTCTGCAGCTGCCCGTGATCGAGCACGAGCTGGAAGGTGTCGAGCTCCGACGGCGACAGCTCGCGCAGCTTGCCGGCGAGCGGCGTCGGCACCGCGAGCGGCGAGCCCAGCGGCGGCAGGTTCTTCTGCATGTTGCGGAACTCGTCGAGCTGGCGGACGCCCTCCATCAGGAGGCCTTCCGTCGACTCCTGGATCTCTTCCATCACCTGCAGCTCGACGGAGGGCTCGAGCTCGAAGGTGCCGGTGAGCCAGGTCAGCATCCGGTAGATCGCCTTCTGGGGCGACACCGCGTAGTCGTCGTTGATCGTCGCGAAGTAGATGGCGCCCTTGCGCAGGTAGATCTTGCCGAGCGAGACGCCGTTGTTGACGGTGAGCACGCCCGACTTGCGCGAGGTGGAGAGGAGCTGGAGGAGGTCGGGGAGCGGGATCTCTTCGATCACGCCCGACATCGGCCGACCCTGGGTGGCCTGGCGTTGCTGGGCCCCGGCCTCGAGCCGGCGGCGGGCCTCGGCCTCGGACTGGTTGGCCATCTGCGCGCTGTCGACCGCGACGACCTTGATGATCGACGTGCCGACCAGGATGCGATCGCCTTCGTGCAGCAGCGCGCGCCCGGCGATCTTTTCGCCGTTCACGAACGTGCCGTTGGTCGAGCCCATGTCCTGGATGTAGACCTCGGCGTCCGTCGACGAAATCTTCGCGTGGCGACGCGAGACCATGTCTTCGACGAGCACCATGTCGAGGTCAGAAGACCTGCCAATGATGATCTCCCGATTCATTCGAAGCGGGAACTCGCCTCCCTGGTACTTGCCCGAGATGAAGCGCAGTGCGAAGCGAGGACGGTCGTTCATGAAGACCGAGCCAGGGAGCGGCTCGTGCTCGAAAATTCTAGTGGCGAACCGATAACCTGCGCAAGCAAACGCCCGACGATCGCTCGGACCATCTGTTCAGTCCGTTGCGGGTATTTCCTCATGAACCTGCTCGTGAGGTGGCCGTAGAGCATTGACGACACGACGATAAACCTCTTCGGAGACCACCAGGCTCGAATGACCCAGTGGAACGGTGGAGGTGGTGGCCCCCGCAATTCGCGTGGTCTGCAGCGGGACCACCCAGTCGCGGGCCGCTGCAATGGTGTAGACGTCGACTCCGGGCGGAATCGGACCCTGGGCGAGCTCGTCCAGGAAGCGGCTGCGGGGGAGGAGCTGCCAGGACGAGGTCGACCATAACCCGAGGGTGACCACGCCGGCCAGGGCCGCCCAGGTTCCTCGCACGGGGGTGCCCATCATCAGCAGCTTGCGGACCCGCTGGTGGCCGCCGAGCTTCTTGACGTAGTAGAGGCCGATCAGGCCGCCCATCGAGTGCCCGATGATGTCGATCCGCTGGGAGGGGGTCTGCGCGAGGATCCGCTCGATCTTGCGGTGGATCAGGAACGCCGAGCGGCGGATGTCGCGCACGTTGAGCGTCCCGAGGTTGAACGACACGACGACGAAGCCATCCTCGACGAGCCGGCGCTCGAGCATGTACATCGAGCCGCGCGTCCCGAGGAAGCCGTGGATGATCAGCACGGGCGGCGCTTCGGGGGTGAGCTTCTCGAAGGCGTCGGTGCGCTTGATCCGGTTGCCGCGCATCAGGCCACGCAGATACGACAGCCCGTCGGCACCGCCGGTGACGTCCTGGCCGATCGTGCTGCGCTTGCCTAGCCAGCGGCGAGGCGCATCGAGCGCCCACCGCAGCAGCCACGAGCGCGATTTTTCGTCGGCCATCTCACTCACGATAGTCGGAGAACCCGTCGGTGACGAACCTGCTGGCCTCTCTCGCGTACGCATTACTCGCGGAGGGGCTTGTAGGGTATTCGACCACTCGCCACACCCCGCGGGTGCCGACCACGCCGTGGCGGGAGATCACCGCGTTGCCCTGGCGGTAGACGAGGGCGAACTCGTACTGGTCCCCACGCCGGCGGAGTGACCGCGAGTCGCCCGGCGGGACGTGGCCAGGGGGCGAGGCGACATCGTCGGGGCTGCCGGGTGGGATCTCGCGCGGACCGGGCATGTGGGTCGGATCCTCGACGGCGCCGCCCTTGATCACGATCCCCGCACCGCTCGGCTGCGGGATCTCGGGGGGAGCCCCGTAGTCCGCGGCCTTCATCCCGATGGTGTCGACCCGTCCGCGCGTGGGCGTGGCATCGGCGAGCTCGCGGAGCGCCGCCGGATCGAGCGTCTGCGTCGGGCGCTCGGGAGCCTCGTCGGGGACGGTCAACTTGAGCGTCGCGCCCGCGGACGTGGCCTCCGGCTTGGCCTGGTCGTCATCGTCACTGTCCTCGTCGTCACTGTCTCCACCACTCGCCTTCTGTTTGCGTGCATAGGCCACGACAGGGGGCCGCGTGATCGTCGAGACCTCGGGGGTACGTTTGCGACGAGCCATGTTCTCGGTCGTGCCAGTGATCGCGCAGCCGAGCAAGTTTGCGAAGGACGCATTCGAACGTCCGCAACGCATCGCGTCATCGCGATCGATCCGGTACATTCCGTGTCGGTGTCGAACGAGCGGGTCGGACGCTACCAACTCCTGGAGCCGATCGGACTCGGTCCCACCGGTTCGGTGTCGCGCGCCAAGGTGTTCGGCGTCGCCGGCTTCGAGCGGCAGTTCGCGATCAAGCGCTTCCACGCCGACCTGACCTCGCAGATGCAGATCGCGACCGCGCTGAGTGCCGCGGCGCGCGCGTACGGCGGGCTCGAGCATCCTCGGATCGCGCGGATGTCCGAGTTCGGGATCTCGCACGGCACCACGTACACCGCCGTCGAGTACGTCAACGGCCTCGACGCGCTGCGGTTGATCAACGAGGTCCGGATCTCGAACACCACGCTCGCCGCCGGTGGTGCCCTCGCGCTGGTCTCGCAAGCGGCGCGGGCCGTCGGCTACGCGCACGGGCGCGGGCTCACGCACCTCGGGTTGTCGCCGACCAACGTGGTGATCACGCCTGAAGGCGACGTGAAGATCACGGACTTCGGCATCCTGTCGGCGACGCTCGGGCCGCGCCCCGTCGAGGTTCCTCGCCTCGAGAAGCGCATCGCGTATCTCGCACCCGAGCAGATCTCGAACGAGGCCACCTCCGCCGCCACCGACGTGTTCGCGCTCGGCGTGCTCGCGTACGAGCTGGTCACCGGCGAGAAGGCGTTCGAAGGCGACACCGCCGCCGAGATCGCGAAGGCCGTCGCCACGCAGCCACCGACGGAGCCGTCGCTGCCGCGTCCGATCGTCCGCGTGATCCAGCGCTGCCTCGCACGCTCGCCGTTCGAGCGGTTCCCCGATGCGCGCGCGCTCGCCGACGCCCTCGATGCGGCGCTCCGCGTCGCCCCGGTGCCGGGCACGCGCAAGGACATCGGCGCGCAGGTCAAGACGATCGTCGATCGCCTCGCCGATCTGCACTCCGGCGAGCTATCGGGGATCCTCTCGATCAACACCGGCACCGCGAACCTCGCGGCGCCCGCAGCACCGATCGTCGCGCTCGGTGCGGCGCCGCGCGAATCCGACATGGACCTCGCGACGATGGAGTTCGTCCGGCCCGACACCCACGTCGCCGGCCCGACCCCGCTCGTCGGTCCCGCGAATCGTCCGACGCGGAGACCGGGTGAGCCCGACTCCGTCGAGGTCGACGACGACGTGCTGCCGACGATGCCGCCGCCGATGCGGAAGGTGGTGCCGCCGATCCCGGCGATGTCGGGGCAGCTCAAGAATCCGCCGAGCACCGTACCCGGGCTCGCGCCGCCGCCGATCACGGTGCCGTCGAGCATCCCGGCGATCCCGCCGCCGCTGCCACCCATGCCCAAGCCGGGTTCGCGGCCGCTCGTCGGTGCGGTGCCTCCGCCGAAACCGGGGCAGGGCCCGGCGCGCCCGGTGGCCACCACCGTCGGCCCACCGGAGCGACCGAGCGAGACGCCGGTCAGCCCGCTCAAGATGATGGCGGCAGCGCCGACCGGTGCGGCCCCGGTGATCCCGATGTCGGCGCCGATCCCCGTGATCGTGTCGCTCGACGATGATGACGACGACGAGCTGCTCGAGCCGACGACGACCCAGCCAGAACCGTCGCTCTCCGTCGAGATGGAGATCATCCAGCCGAGCCCGGACGATCTCGCGGCGATCGAGGCGATGGAGATCGAGGCCGCAGGTCCGGTGGATCGGCCGACCAACGAGATGGCGCCGCTGCTGCGAGACCAGCTCACGCTCGAGGCCGCGCGCCGCAGCGATCGCGAGATCCCGGGATGGCAGCCGCAGTCGCTCGACGAGATCTCCGGTCCGCTCGAGCTCCCGGAGGCACCGAACGAAGCGCCGGCGATGCGCACCAGCGCGCTCGGCAATCCTCTCGAGCGCAAGACGCTCGCCGGGATGCAGCCATCGCGCAGCCTGCCGGTGCAGCCGTCGCAGTCGATGCCGCCGACGGTGCTGCCGAGCCCGGTGATCTCGCAGGACCGGATCCAGACGATGGCCGTCCGCGTGCCGGGCAAGCGCTCCAAGGCGCCGGTGATCATCGCGTCGCTGCTCGGCGTGCTCGCTGCGGGAGCCGGTGCCTACGTCGCGTACGACATCCTCGGCTCGAAGGACGAGCCCGTCGTCGCCGTGACGCCCGATGCCGCGCAGGTCGCGGTCAAGACGCCCGACGCGGCGGTCGCGAGCGAACGGCCCGACGCCAACGAGGCGAAGCTGCCGGATGCGGCGGTCGCGATCGCCGACGCGGCGGCACCCGTCGATACCGCGGTCGCCGTCGTTCCTGCCGACGCAGCCAAGGTCGAGCCGGCGCCGTCGGATGGGCTCGCCGTGACCTCGACGCCGTCGGGTGCGCGCGTCTACCTCGACGGTGCGGACTCCGGCGTCACCCCGTTCAAGCTCCCGGGCACACCCGACAAGCACACGATCGTGCTGTTCGCGCCGGGCCACGAGCTCTACATCGCGCAGCTCAAGGGCAGCGGCGCGTACACGATCCCGCTCAAGGAGGTCACGCCGTCGGGCGGGCCCGCGGGCATCAAGGTGACGAAGTGCGCGAAGGATCGCTACTACGTGTTCCTCGACGGCAAACCCACCGGCATGGTGTGCCCGACCGAGCGCATCGAGGTCGAGCTCGGCAACCACACGATCGAGATCTACGACATGGTGACCGAGACGCGCCGGCAGTTCCCGGTGACGGTCAAGGACACGCGGTTGTCGGTGCGCGTCCGCGTCGAGTGATCAGTTGAAGCGCAGCAGCCGCTGGTGCACGCGATCGAGCAGCAGCTGCTGCTCCGCGGCGAACCCCGAGTAGCCGCCTTCGAGCAGCTCGCGATAGCCGGCCGAGTTGGGCTTGGCGGCGACGTAGCGCTCCATCTCGCGCAGGGCTTCCTGCTTGCGGTCGAGATGCCACAGCGCGAGGTACAGACCCATCGACGCCAGCTCGAACCTCGGTGCGGCCGCGGTGGCTCGCCGGAACGCGAGCGCCGCGGCTTCGAGATCGCCGCGCTCGTCGTGGATGTAGCCGATCTTGCTCCACGTGTGCGCGAGCAGCGTGGCTTCCTCGACGGGATCGAGCGCGGTGGTCAGCGCGTGCAGCATCGCGATCGCCTCCTCGAGCGCACCCTCGTCGCGCAGCCGCAGTCCCTTGTCGAACATCGCGCACCATTCATCCCGCATCGCCACCGCACCCTGACAGCTTTCGCGCGGTCGGCAACGTCAGGGCCGGCACCAGCGCGACTGCGCGCGGACGTGGTTGTATGCGCCGCGACCCGTGAGGTCCTCGTCGATCCGCTCGACGGCCACCTCGTGGTGCGTCCACGCCGCGACGTGCTCGACCAGACCGCGCCGGAACTGGTACCCGGCGTCGAACACCGCGCGCAGCGGGTTGGTCCAGAGGTCCGCGTGCTCGGCGAGCAGCTCGCGCTCGCGGTCGACCATTCGTTGGTCGAACGGTTCGTCGGCGACATCGGCGCGGGCCAGCGCACATTGGAGGCCGATCAGCTCGCCGCGGAGATCGCCGCGCTGCAGCAAGTGGTCGGCATAGACCAGGCGCGGGTTGTCATCGTCGGGAGCGGCCGCGATCGCGGCGATCAGCTCGTCCTCGACGGTCACATCTCCAGCATACCTACATCAGAACTCCTGAATACTCGTGGCGTGCGGCTCGTTTGTCCCAAGATGCGCGCTCCGATCATCCTGTCGATCCTCGCGGCTACCGGCTCGGCGGTCGCGCTGCCGAACCCCGACACGCGGTTTCGCGAGGGCGCGAATCACCACGTCGGCGACGACAGCTTCGTCGCGAAGCACGCACGGACACCGGGCGAGGGCGACACCGAGAAGGCGCGGATGAAGGATCACCTCGATCACATCCGCGGCGTGCTCGGCGCCGCTGCCGCGACCAGGCCCGCGCTCGCCGCGCGTCGCGCCGAGCTGCTCGGCTACCTCGACGACTACATCGCGCGCGGCATCACGCCGACCAACGCGCACCTGCCGTGGCGCACGCCGGTGTTCATCGACGATCAGGGTGCGATCTGCGCGGTCGGCTATCTGATCGAACGCTCGGTCGGGCGCGCGCTGCCCGAGCGGATCGCGAGGGAGCATCGCTACGACTTCCTCGAGGACATCGCCGAGATGCCGGAGGTCCGCGCCTGGGTAGAGAGCTCGGGCTTCACGCTCGAGGAGCTCGCCTCGATCCAGCCCGCGTACGCGAGCCCGAACATCGAGACCTGGCGGACCTGGGATCTCGTCAAGCACGCCCCCAAGGACGGCGCCTTCGCGATCGAGATGTCGGGCTGGGGCTCGCCTCGCAAGGTCGCCGGGACGTTCCTCAAGAAGTCGCTGCACGGCGAGTGGACGGTCAAGGACGTCGAGACCTCCGCGGTGATCGGCGTCGGCAAGCTCGAGCGCGGTCGCGGCACGTGGAAGAGCTTCTACAACGACGGCAAGCGCGTGCTGGCGACCGGCGAGTACGCGAACAACAAGGCGCACGGCGCGTGGACGTTCTTCCATCCGAGCGGCAACGTCGCCGCCGTCGGCCGGATGGCGAACGGCATGCGCACCGGCGAGTGGAGCTTCTTCTACGACACGCCCAGCAAGACCCCGATCGCGCGCGGCGTGTTCGCGGCGAGCGGAGCGGTGACCGGCGCGTGGCAGCACTTCGATGCGACCGGCAAGCTGCTCGCGACGACCTCGTCGGCGAAAGGCGTCGGCAACATCTCGATCACCGCCGACGAGCGCGGCGTCACCGAGCAGGTCAACACGTTCCTCGACCCGGCCGACAAGGTCGAGTTCTACCGGCACCGGCTCGAGAAGTTCACGTTCGGTAGCGAGCTGGTCTACGTCGAGGACAGCGGCTTCACCAGGACCGACCGCGTGTGGGATCCGACCGGCGCCTTGCTCGTCAAGGGCGACAAGGGCTGGACGGCCGCGAACTGCCACTGGCCGAAGAAGCGGCAGGAGATCGCGGCGTCGGGCGACACGCCCTGGCTCCACACGCTCCTCCACAAGGACTCGCTGACGCGCGCGATGGTCAAGACCGAGTACGGCTTGCACGTCGACGAGGACAAGGGGCTGAGTCCGACCGCCTGTGACGCACCTCGCGCCGTGACGGCGGCGCGCAGCGCGAAGCTCGACACCATCCTCGCGTCGCGGCTGGCGATCCGCGCCCCGACGCCCGAGTTCCTGCGGCTCACCATCCTCGGCGAGCAGCTCGAGGACAAGCTGGTCGAGAAGGCCGCCGATCCCGACGACACCACCGATGATGGCGACCCGGCCGAGCGTCGACGCGGCCTCGACCTGCGCAGCCTGCTCGCGACCGACACGGTCTCGTACATCGAGTGGGCTCACATCGACGGCCGGTTCACCCGGGTATTTCGTACGCTCGCCGGTCACTACAGCTGGGAGTGGCACTCGACCGAGGCCGAGGCCGACGGGACCGACCCACTTCAGAACGCCCAGAAATAACGGTCCGGGCTACACTGAAAACGCATGCCGCGCGCCGTCCCGGCTCACGTCTCCACCCAGACCGTTCGGCCGGAGCTGCGGCTGCGCACGCCGTATCGCGGGATCGAGACAGGGAAGGACACGCTGCGCATTCGCGTGCAGATCGCGCCGCGCAAGCAACGGCCGTACGAGGTCGTGATCGACATCGACGATCTCGCCGTCGAGGTGCAGGGCGATGCCGGCTTCGTGCTCGGTGCCGGCACGATCGATACGCTGTTCGTCGTCGAGCGCCCGCCGCGCTACGGCTTCCTCACGTGGTTCGGCGTGTTCGCGCGTCGCCGCGGTCGCGCGGATCAACTCCTGATCGAGACCAACGAGTCCAAGGTCGCGCGGTTCGTCGAGCGCACCATCGAGGACTGGCTCGGCCTCGACACGGGTCCGGTTCGCGGCGAGCTGCGCCTGTGGGACTAGGCGTGGTACTCACGACGTCGTGAGTGCGCAGCTGCGAGAGGCGTCGAGTGTGATCCTGCTGCGCCATGCGGCGACGAGCGAGCAGGGCTTCGAGGTGTTCCTGCTGCGCCGCCGCAAGGGCGCGTCGTTCATGGCCTCGGCCTACGTGTTCCCGGGTGGCGCTGCCGAGCCCGGCGAGGACGCGCGCACCACCGCGGTGCGCGAGCTGTTCGAGGAGGCCGGCGTGCTGCTCGCGCGCGACTCCGGCGCGCAGTCCGACACCATCCCGCTGACCAGCCTGCCGGTGCTGCGCAAGAAGGTGAACGACGGCGGCGGCGATTCGGTCGCGATCCTCGCGCGCGCGGGGTTGGTGTGGAGCACCGAGGTGCTCGAGCCGTGGTCGCACTGGATCACGCCATCGATCGAGCCCAAGCGGTTCTCGGCGCGGTTCTTCGTCTGCGAGCTGCCGGCCGGGCAGGATCCGCAGTTCGACGACGTCGAGACGGTCGATCAGGTCTGGGTCACGCCGAAGCAGGCAATCGCGCGCGCCCGCGAGCTCGCTCTGCCACCGCCGCAGGTGCGGACGTGCTGGGAGCTTTCGGCCCTGTCGTCGATCGCCGACGTGATGGCGGCGGCGCGCGTGCGTGCCGAGGAGCCGCATCCGATCATGCCGCGGCTCGATCAGCGGCCGGACGCTGGGCCGTGCCTGCTGTTGCCGTGGGATCCCGAGTACGGAGAGCATGGGACGGGCGAGACCATGCCGCTGTCGTATCGTCCTTCGTGGGCGCTCGGGCCGAGTCGTTTCGTCATGGAGGATCAGACGTGGAAGCACGTCGAACCGAGCTCGTCGCCGGCGGTGTAGCCGTCGTCGGCACGTCTGCCGAAGGGCAGACGCGCAGCGCCGTCGAAGACGGTGCGGAGTCGAGCGTTCGCACGCTCCCGTTCTACGCGGGGGCGATGCATTACTGGCGCGTCGACCCGGCGAAGTGGACGGCGTGCCTGCGCGCGATGCACGCGCTCGGCTTCACCGTCGTCGAGAGCTACGTGCCGTGGCGCGAGCACGAGCCCGAGGAAGGCGCGTATCGCTGGACCGGGCGGCACGATCTCCGCCGCTTCGTCGAGGCCGCCGGTGCGGCGGGGCTCGCCGTCGTGTTGCGTCCCGGGCCGCACTGCAACGCGGAGCTCACCGCGTTCGGCATGCCCGACTTCGTGATCGCCGACGAGGCTTGTCAGGCACGCAGCTCGCGCGGCACGCCGGTGTGGATGCCGTCGCCGCCGCGGGCGTGGCCGGTGCCGTCGTACGCGAGCTCCGTGTTTCACCAGTACGTGCGCACCTGGTACGCGCAGGTGGCCGCGCAGATCTCGCCGCTGCTCGCCCCCGACGGGCCCATCGTCGCGCTCGGGGTCGACAACGAAGCGCAGATGTTCTTCCGGCTCGGCGCGTTCGATCACGACTACCACCCCGACGCGATCGCGTGGTTCGGCAAGCCCGCGCCCACCGCGTGGTCCGCCGACGACGCCGCGCGCTGCATCGAGTGGGTGAAGTTCAAGGACGTCTACCTCGCGCGCGCGCTCGGCGACTTCGCGAAGTCCCTCGACGAGGTCGGGCTCGGTGGCGTCGCGCGGTTTCACAACCTGCCGCCCGGCCATCACGGGCTCTACGATCTGCCGGCGATCCAGCAGGCGATCGCGGGTCCGGTCGGCATCGACGCGTACACGGCGCGCGCGGGCTTTCGCGACCTGCACCGCCGCGGGCTCGCGATGCTGGGACAGGCCTCGCCGATCCCGCTCGTCCTCGAGGCGGGGTGCGGATTCTTCCCGTGGTTCCCGCCGCTCGCGAAGGACGATCCCACGCTCGAGCGCGATCAGCTGCTCACGCTGCTCGCCGCCGGCGCCCGCGGCTTCAACCTGTACATGGCCGTCGAGCGCGAGCGCTGGTACGGCGCCGCGATCTCGGCGATCGGCGTGCCGGAGGTGGCGTGGATCAAGCCGCTGATCCGCGCGCTCGACGAGGTCGACTGGCCGTCGTTGCGCCGCGCAGCACCGATCGCCCTCGTCGATACGCGGGCCGATGCGCGGTTCGGCCTCGCCACCTCGCTCGCCGATCCGCTGACGCCGGTGCTCGCCGAGGTCCTCGACTTCGGCCCCGGTGGCGCCGCGGAGCTCGGGACCGACGCCGCGGCGATCGCGGCGCGACGCTGGCAAGCCGCGATTCTCTCTGCCCTCGAGCTCGCGCAGGTCCCGTACGAGATCGTCGCAGAGTCCGCCACCGCCGAGCAGCTGTCGCGCTACCGCGCCGTCATCGCGCCCACCCTCGATCGCGTCGATCGCGCGCTGTGGGCCACGCTGCGATCGCTGACCAAGACGATCGTCGTGATCGGTCCGGGCACGCCCACCTTCGACGAGCTCGATCAGCCGCTCGTCGATCCCGCTCCCAAGCGCGCGGGTCGCCTCAAGGCCGGCTCGCTCGGTGATCTGCCTGGCCTCGCCGAGGATCTCGGCGCGCTCGTCGCGGCGGCCGAGGTCTGGCAGATCGAGCGCCCCGACGACGTGCGATGTTACGCCTTCGCCGACGAGCAGGGCAGCGTGCGCGTGGTGTTCGTGCGGTCGGATGCCGCGGTCGCGCGCGTCGCGGTCCTGCTGGTGCCGCCCACCACGCGGCTGCGGGATCCGTTCAGCGCCGAGGGCATCGTCTCCGCGAATGGGCGGGTCTCGATCTCCGTTCCACCCCGCGGCATCCGGATGTATCTCGTGGACTGAGTGATGAGCCGGCTCGACGATCTGCTCCTCGAGCTGATGGATCGGCCCACCGACGATGACTACCTCGTCTACGCGGATGCCGCGAGCATGGCCGGCGATCCGCGCGGCGAGCTGATCATCCTCCATCACGCACTCGCGAACCACCTGCTCACCGACGTGCAACGCGCCGAGCTCCGCGCCCGCGAGCTCGAGCTGCTCGAGGAGCACGACGCGTTATGGGGCTTCGAGATGCGAAGCGTGTTTCACGAGGGCCTCCACTGGCACAACGGCTTCATCCGCGCGGCCCGCGTCGACGAGTGCGGGCTGTCTCAGGACACGCGGACGATCGATCACGACTTCTCGATCACCGAGGCGCTCGAGCTGCTCCTCGACCATCCTTCGTCGCTGCTCCTCGAGGATCTCGTGCTGGCCACCGATCGCGCCAGTGGCTGGTCGGCGGCCGACAACGATCACAGCGCCGTCGGGGTGCGCGAGCTCGCCTTGATCGATCGCTATCGCCCGTATCGGCTGCGCTCGCTCGCGATCAATGATCGGTGGAGCGAGCATGTCACCGGTGACAAGCCGAGTTGTTACGACATCTCCTGGTACACGGTCGCCGGCATGGCGTCGCTGTCGCGCGGCGCGCCGGATCTCGCCGAGCTCACGCTCTATGCAGGTGACTTCCTCGATCTCGAGGAGCTCGTGCTCCCGCGCCTGCGCTCGCTCGCGATCCGCACGGGAGGTCTCAAGCGCGTGCGGCTCGCTGCCTTGCTCGACCGCGCGTGGCCCAGCCTCGAGCGCCTCGAGCTGTGGTTCGGTCGGGAGCAGTACGGCGCCGACATCGACGTGCCCGATCTGCAGCGCATCCTCGACGGAACGGTGTTCCCGAACCTCCGCTGGCTCGGGCTGATGAACGCCGAATTCACCGACGAGCTGTGCGTGGAGCTCCATCGCGCGCCCGTGCTGCCGCAACTCGAGGGGCTCTCGCTGGCGATGGGCTGCCTGTCGTCGAACGGCGCACCGCACCTGATCGCGCATTCGGATGCCTACCGGCACCTGCGCGAGCTCGATCTCTCGAAGCAGCTCCTCGACGAGCGGTCGCTGGAGTCGCTCGGCCGCGTGTTCCCGCAGGCGCGACTCACCGCGCAACGCGGCAATCGTCACTATCGCTACGCCATGGTCGGCGAATAGCGCCCGGACCCGGAGATACTGGCCGTGGAAGGGGCGCGTGATCAGCGATCACCGGTTGTTCGTGTACGTGCTCGAGGCGATCGCGCGACCCTCGCGCGCGGCGCTGTCGGCGCACACGGCCTATCTGCGCGCGCTCGCCGATGCCGTCGTCGCCGCGGCGGCGTTTCGCGACGACGCCGGCGCGATCGTCTGCGTGCGCGCACCGAGCGATCGCATCGCCGACGAGATCGCGCGAACCGATCCCCTGGTCGCGTTCGGCTTCACGCTCTACCGCGTGCACGAGATCGAGACGATCGAGCAGCTACCCGCCGAAGCGGTGATCCACTAGCTGTACTGACGAGTCGCGCCGGTGGGCTCGTCGTCGAACACCTGCACGGGGCGGTGATCGCTGACCAGCCGACCGATCGCATGCACGAGCTCCGGCGGCTCGCACGGCTTGGGCAGGAACGTCGCGGCACCGATGCGCGCCGAGATCTCGGGCGCCAGCGGCGAGCCGGAGATCAGCACCACAGGTGGGGCGTCGGGCAGCGCGGCGATCGCGCGCGCGAGCTCGATGACGCCGACGCGCGGGTCGTACGCGTCGATCACGACGACGTCGATGCCACCGTCGCAGATCACGGGGAGCGCATCGCGCATCGTGTTCGCCGTCAGCACGGAGTGACCGGCGTTGGTGAGGGCAATCGACCACCCGTCATGCGTCACGGGATCGGACTCGACGAGGAGAATACTGCCCACGAAGAAACAGTACCGTAGATCACGCGGCCGAGGGGCAGAGTGAGCGGACTATCTCGACGACAGATTCGGCCACTCCGTGGCGACCGCGGGTCAGTTCTCGTTCGACTTTGCTTTGGCGGTCGCCGGCGGGTTCGACTTCCGCTTCGCGCGCTCGTGACCCTCGGTCCAGCCGATCTCTTTGGTCAGCTGCATGACGTCGTTGAGCCGTGCATTGACGACGATCGCGCGGGTCGGGGTATCGGACAGCATGAGCTCTGCGGTGGCGCGGCGATCGCCGAGGTTGCGCATCTCGGCGATGGCCTGCTGGCGGTAGCGATCGGCCTTGCTCGCCAGACCTGCTTTTTCACACAGCTGCGCGAGCAGCTGCTGGACGCGCGCGGCCCCTAGCCGTGACCTCACGCGCTGCGCGTGGAACAGCGCCGCCTCGGCGAGCCGGAGCGCCTTGTACGAATCGCCGGTGGACTCGATCATCTGCGACTGCGCCCGCAGGATCCGCCAGAACACCTCGGGCCCGTCGATCGCCGAGAAGCCCTCGCCGAGCGTGACGAGATCGATGCACTCCACCAGCTCGGACAGCGCGGTGTCCGGATCGCCGGAGCGCAGCAGCGCCGTCGACAGATCGAGGTACATCTCGCAGACCAGGTTCATGTCGCCGGTCGAGATCGCGCGCCCGACGCCGCGGCGCAGCGCGGTGATCGCCCCGTAGATATCGCCCTCGGTGAGCCCGATCGAGGCAGCGGCGCGGTCGATCGCGGCGACCAGCATCGGCACGCCCGACCAGTCGCGGGCCTCGGCGAGCACACCGCGCGCGAGTGCCGTCTCGCCGCGGATCCGCAGCACGTCGGCGAGCCGCACCGAGAGCTGGACGAACTGACCCTCGGCCTTCTCGTCCTCACCCGACTGCACCGCCTGGCGAACCGCGACGAGCGCGCGCTGGTAGAACTGACCGGCGCCGACGTCGTCGAGCTGATCCGCGGCGTGGTCACCGGCGCGGCGCAGCAGCGGGATCGCGTCCTTCGCGTGGCCGGCGAGATCGTGGTGATGGCCGAGTAGCGCGATATCCGGCGACAGGTTCTCGACGGCATTCGCCGCGGCCGCGTGCAGCCGGCGGCGAACGTCGGCGGGCGTGGCGTCGTAGACGATGTCGCGCACGAGCCGCGAGGTGAACAGCAGCTCGCCCGACGGATCGTGACCGAGCAGACCGGAGCGCTCGGCGTCGATCATCGCGATCTCGAGCCCTTCGCCCGGCAGCATGGTGCGCAGCAGATCGACCTGCGGCTCGAGCCCGAGCACTGCGGCGGCCTGCAGCACGTCGCGGGTCGACTGCTTGAGCATCGACAGCCGCGCGGCGATCAAGTCGGGGAGGGAGATGTTGAGGTCCTCGGCCTTGCCGCCTTCGAGCAGGTAGCGAACCACGTGCTCGAGGTGACCGGGGTACGCGCGCGTGATCTCGAACAGCGCCTGGGGCGTGGGCAGGCCGCGCACGCCGCCGTCGGCCAGCATGCCGACGAGCTGGGTCAGGTGCTCGGCGTCGAGCGCGCCGATCTCGAGGCGCTGCACCATCGACGGCCACTGCTCGGCGAACATCGTGGTCGCCGTCATCACGATCGGAGGCAGCGCGACCTCGGTGGTCTCGTTCGCGCGGCGCAGGATCTCGAGCGAGGGGTGATCGAACCGGTCGATGTCCTCGCAGACCACGGTGACCGGCCCCTGCGCGGCGGCACGCTCGAGCGCGCGCAGCGTGGACCACACCATCTCCCTGCGACGGACGGGTGGCTCCAGCTCGAGCAGCGTGGTCGGGTGACCGAACAGCTGCGCGATGCCGGGGATGTCGCGCTCGTTGAGCCCGATCGACAGCACCGCGTCGCGCAGATCGACGTCGCTCGACACCGGCGGCAGCTGCAGCACCGCGGCGAGCAGCGACCGGATCGGGTAGTACGGCGCGGCGAGCCCGCTCGGGTCCGGACCGATCTGATAGATCGTGCGCGTCTCCTGGCCGACCTTGTCGTACGCCTGGTGGAGCAGCGCGCTACGGCCCGCACCGTCGAAGCCGGACAGCAGGAGCCCCGACGAGTTGCCCGCCTGCACCGGCGACCGCATGTGCTGGAGCAGCACGGCCAGCTCGTGCTCGCGATCGACGAACGGCATCGGCAGCAGGTTGGAGAGCTGCGGCTGCGGGACCTCGAACGCCTTGCTGACGCGCTGGCGCGGCGTGCCGCACTCCGGGCAGTACTTGAACGTGGGCTGACACGAGGTGCCGCACATCGCGCACAGATCGCCCGACGCCGGCTTCGCCTTGACCAGCCGGCGCAGCGCATCGCGCATCTCCGCGGCCGTCGCGAAGCGATCCGCCGGATGCTTCGCGAGCGCCTTCGCGACGATCGCGTCGAGATCCTTCGACACCGCATCGCGGCGCGACGCCAGCGACGGGATCAACGCCTTCAGGTGATTCGCGAGGATCTCCGTCGTGGACCCGGCGAAGAACGGCGTCTTGTACGCGAGGAGCTCGTACAGGATGATGCCGACGGCGTAGATGTCCGACGCGAACGACGGCGGTGCGCCGCTGATCACCTCGGGCGCCATGTACTCGGGCGTGCCGCTGATCGCGCGATCCTCGGGATCCTTCGCGACGCCGGTGACCAGGCGGGCGATGCCGAAGTCGACGATCTTCACCGTGTCGACGCTCGCGCGCCGCTGATCGAGGATGATGTTGTCGGCCTTGAGGTCGGCGTGGACGACGCCGGCGAGGTGCGCTTCCTCGATCCCGGCGAGCGCCTGGATGCAGATGTCGATCACGCGGTCGACGGCGAGCGGGTTCTCGTTGACGAGGAGCTGCGTCAGCGTCGGGCCCTTGACGTACTCCATCGCGAGATAGAGCAGGCCGTCGTTCGATTGACCGTAGTCGATGATCGAGACGCAGTTCGGATGGTTGAGGCGCGAGGCGCTCATCGCCTCGTCGCGGAACCGCTTGATCATCCGCGCGTCGGCAGACAGATCCTCGTTGAGGATCTTGACGGCGACCGTGCGGCCGAGCGCCATCTGGTCCGCCTTGTAGACCGCACCGCTACCGCCGATCCCGATACAGGCGGTCAGCTTGAACTTGTCGCCGAGGACTCGGCCGACGAGCTTCAGCGATTTCGCGACCTGTTCTTGTACGTGATCGGTCATTCCCCGCCCATGTCCTTACAGTGTGTTTGCCCCGCCACCCGTCACCGATATCTCAAGCCCGTTCGAGGATAACCGCGATTCCCTGACCGACGCCGATGCACATGCTCGCAAGTGCACGTTTGGCGGACGATTGCTGCGACATCTCGACGAGCAGCGTCAGAACCATCCGGCCGCCAGACGCGCCGAGTGGGTGGCCGTACGCGATCGCGCCACCGTTGACGTTGACCTTTTCCGGGTCGAGGCCGAGCTGGTCGATGCACGGGAGTGCCTGCGCCGCGAACGCCTCGTTGAGCTCGGTTAGGTCGATCTGACTGGCAGTCAAGTTCGCTTTAGCAAAGGCCTTTTTCGAGGCTGGGATCGGGCCGAGGCCCATGTAGCTGGGTTCGACGCCCGCGGCCGCCGCGGTCACGTAGCGGGCCTTCGGGGCGAGCCCCAGCTCCTTGACCATGGCCTCGCTGGCCACGACCACCATGGCCGCGCCATCGTTGAGACCCGAGGCGTTGCCGGCCGTGACGGAAGCGGTCGGACCCTTCGCGAACGCCGGCTTGAGCTTGGCAAGCGACTCGATCGTGGTCTCGCGCGGGTGCTCGTCGACCGCCAGGGTGATCGGCTGCTGCGTCTTCTTGTCGACGCCGGTGGTGATCGGCGTGATCTCCTTCGCGATGCGGCCCGACGCGATCGCCTTCGCCGCGCGCTGCTGCGAGGTCAGCGCGAACCGATCCTGGGCCTCGCGCGACACCTGGTGCTTCTCGGCGACGCGCTCGGCGGTCTCGCCCATCGCGAGCGTGCCGTGCATCGCCTCCATCTTCGGGTTGACGAAGCGCCAGCCGAGCGTGGTGTCGAAGACCTTCTGGTCCCGCGCCCACGCCTCGCCGGCCTTGCTCATCACCATCGGGGCGCGCGTCATCTGCTCGACGCCGCCGGCGATCACCAGCTCGGCCTCGCCGCTCTGGACCTGCCGCGCGGCATCCGCGATCGCCTGCAGGCCCGAGCCGCACAGCCGATTGACGGTGACGCCCGGAACTCCGACGGGCAGCCCGGCGAGCAGCGCGGCCATGCGCGCGACGTTGCGGTTGTCTTCGCCGGCCTGGTTCGCACAGCCGAGGATGACGTCGTCGATCCGATCGACCGGCAGCTTGGTCTTCGCGACCAGCGCGGCGATCACCTGAGCGGCCAGATCATCGGCGCGAACGCCGGCAAGCCCGCCGCCGTAGCGGCCGAAAGGAGAGCGGATTCCGTCGACGATATAGGCGGCGCGCGACATCTCGCGTGTATAGCCGAAAACTGGCGCCGTAGATCTGGTGCCGCCTACCGTCGGCTCATGCTCGAAGCAGTCCAGACCGTCCAGTCAGCTGGTGAGGATGCTAGCTGGCTCGCGATCCGCCAGCCGGCGGTGGTTCATCTCCTCGAGCGCGAGCTGGGAGGCTTCGCCGGGTTTCGCGACGGCGACGCGTTCGCCGCCGGGCTCGAGCTCGCCTCGCGCGTCCTCGGTGGCCCCACACCGCTGTCGGAGCTGCGCCTCGATCACAAGGCGCTCGCGACCGGCCTCACCGCGGTCCGCCAGGGCCACTGCGACCGCGCCATGGTGCGGTCGATCCGCGACCAGATCGAGGAGCTGCCGGTCGTGCTGACGCCTCTGGAGCAAGATGCCGTGGCCACGGTGATTGCCGGGGTCATCTGGGCGGTGCTGGATGCCAGCGTTCGCGACCTCGATGACGAGTTACTCGCTTGAAATGACTGGGACCCAGTCCGTTCGCGCGTCTTGACGTTGGGGCACTTCGCCACTACGGTCCCCGACATGGCCAAGTCGAAGCTACTCGCTGCGTTCCTCTCCGTGTCCCTCGCAGGCTCCGTCGGGGCGTGCTCGGATCGCGAGGGCATCGACCGCTGGGCGACCACCGAGAACACCAACGTCGACATCGACTGGGACAAGGTGAACGAGGCCTACAAGACGGCCGAGGGTCCCGAAGACCTCGAAAAGAAGATCAACGAGATCTACGAGGGCGACGAGATCATCTCCGTCTCCGTCAAGGACGAGAGCGCGAAGGTCCAGGTCGTCACCGGCTTCTTCGACAAGAACAAGTCCGGCTCGATCGACGAGGGCGAGAAGATCTTCACGATCAAGCGCGACCTCACCGACGGCGACAAGGGCCAGTATCAGACCCAAGGCTACGGCTACTACGGCGGCTACCACTCGCCGATGATGTCGATCGTGTCGGGCATGGTGCTCGGCTCGATGCTGTCGAGCGCGTTCCGCCCGAACTACGTGCCGGTCTACACCACCCCGTACACCACGAGCTCGGCACGCGCGTCGACCATCTCGAGCACGCGCTCGTCGTACCGCGCCTCGAACCCGGACAAGTTCAGCAAGTCGTCGCGCACCGGTCGCAGCTACGGCGGCGGCGCTCGCCCGACCAGCCGTCCGTCGTCGGTGCCGCGCAGCCGCGGTGGTGGCTTCTTCGGCGGCGTCTCGGCGACCCGTCGCCTCGCTTGAGCGGATCGGTCAGCTCGATCGACGCGCTGCCGTTTCGAGAACGGCCGCTGCTCGAGTTGCTGCACCTCGAGGGATCGGCCCGCGATGTGCCCTCGCGCGACTACGCCGGCTTTGGCTGGGCGCAGGTGCCGCGGATCTATCTCGACGATGGATCGCCGCGCGTCGTCAGCAACGCGCTGGTGATCGCGGTGCACGCCGCCGACGATGCGGCGCCGCTCCCCGACGACATCGATCTCGCGTTCGAGCTCCCCGACAACGACAACGCGCGCGTGCTGCTGTCGCGGTTCCTCTCGGTGTGGATCCCGAAGCTGCCGCCCGCCGAGACCATCGTCCTGGTCGCGTGCAATCCGCATCGCGCGAAGCTGCGCTCGAACGCGTCGGCGGCGACCTTCCACTACGGCCTCGGTGACGTCGCCTCGTGGCTCGATCCCGGCCAGCACGTGCGGCTGACCGCCGAAACCTGGTGCACTCTTCACCCCGTGACCAACGAGCTGATCAAGCGGCCCGGCACGGCGATCGACGACGACAAGAAGCACACGCTGGCGTCGATCTACCTGCTCAAGAAGATGGATCTCAAGCCCGAGGACGGCGGGATGGAGATGCCGGTCGTGTTGCCGTCGGAGCTGGCGCCGCTCGACGAGACGCTGCAGCAGCTCGCGGTCGACGACATGCTCGTCGTCCACAAGAAGAAGCCGATCTGGGACCTGACGAAGAAGGGGTTGCAGTACCTCGCCGACATCATCGACGAGACCACGGACATGATCGACGAGTTCGACGACCTCGAGGTCGACGAAGCGATCGAGGAGCTGCGCAAGCGCAAGCTCGACGTCTATCGCGCGCGATTCTTGTGGGGCTGGTACGAGGGCGAGTTCGACGATCTCGTGCTCTGGCAGGAGCGTCGCGGGACGGTGCCGATCGAGCGGTTCTGGGCGTTCTACTTGATGAGCGACGAGTTCTGGACCGAGCTGGGTAAAGACCTCGAAGACTGAGTCACGGACCGTGCGTCGTGGCGTACTCCATGATGCAGTCCTGGAACTTGGTGCAGTCGGTCTCGACGAGGCACTTCTCGTACATCGCGACGGTCTTGTCGTCGTCGGTGCACTGCGCGATGCCGTCCTTCTCCTTCGCCTGCACCAGCTGATACGCCTCCTCGCCGAGCAGCTGTTTGATGCACCCGCCGTAGTGCACGGCGGCCTTCTCGCAGACCTCCTTGTTCTTCGCCTTCGAGCAGGCGGCGATCGAGAGAGCGAGCAGGAACGGGATGGCCACGCGACGCATGTCCGGTCAGACGCGGTTTTCCGAGCTGGGTCGCGCTCCGCTACGGAACGCCGGCGGCGATCCTTCCAGGAGTGGAGGGCTGAATAAATCGCATAACTATTTAGAACTAATTATGTTATCGATCGAATTGCCGGGTGATGTCGGATGTTGTGGTTCCAGTGCGCGACGCTGCCTTTTGCTTCTTCGTGCTCGCTTCGCTGGCAGGGCGCGCGAGCGCCGAGCTGGGTCCCGAGGACCCGTACACCGATGTCGAGCCGACGCCGCTGAAGGCGGAGCCCGCGATCCAGCGCGAGATCGACGCGATGTCCGGCGTCGGTCCCGTGGTCGCGATGCCGGCGGCGACCGTCAACGGCGTGCCGGTCGAAGGCGCAGCGGCCGCGGGGATCGCGAAGGTCGAGCCTGCGAAGGTGGAGACGCCCGCGATCACCACGACCGCTACGAGCGAGTCGGTCGAGCAGCTCGACGACGCGTGGTACGAGCAGCAGGAGGTCCAGATCGCCGGTGGTGCGGGCGCGAGCTTGCTGTTCCTCGGCCTGTGGATCCGCGGTCGTCGCGTGGCGCGTCGTCGCCGGCTCGCCTACGAGCAGCGCCGTACCCAGTTCGGGATGTCGGCGGTCGATCCGTCGCTCGCCAAGTTCAACGTCGCCGCGTGGGAAGTGGGGCCGGCGATCATGCCGACCGCGATCGAGCCCGAGATGATCAATCGCCGTGCGCAGAGTGCGCCGTTCGTGCAGCCGGAGCCGTCGTTTGTCATCGCGCGCGCGAGTGCGCCGATCGTCGAGCCGTACGTCGGTCCCGTGCCGAGCGCACCGGTCGTGAATTTCGTCGCGCCGAGCGTCGAGCAGCCGATCGTCCAGCATCGCGCGCCGAGTGCCCCGATCGTCCAGCAGTCGTTCGCTCCCACCGCGCAGCCGTATCGCCACTACTCGGAAGCCGACCGCGCCGCGTATGGCCTGCGTCCGTCGCAGCCCGCGATCGTCGAACCCGTTCCACGCACGTCCGAGCCGAAGATGGTGATGATGCCGCACTTGATGGCATCGCCGGGCCTGCCCGCAGCGCACGTGCCCTTGCCGCCGATGCCGACCGCGGTCGCGCACACGCCAAACGCACCGGCGCCGAACGCACCGACCGCTCAGCCAGCCTCGCAGGGTTCGTGGCACCCGACGGTGATGCCGTGGGATCGAGGGCACGCATTCGCCGCGCCGCCGGCGTACCCGGTCGCGCCGTTGCCAGCGGTCGCGGTGCCGCGTGGTGCGCAGCTGCCCTCGGCACACCACGCGCGCGCGTTCTCGCCGGCCCCGGCGATCGCACCCGACAACGTTCGGCTGATGCGGCTCGCCGAGGGCACGCCCCATCCGCCGTACGCGCCGCAGCCGTTCACGTCGCTGCCCGTGCCGCACGCGCGGCCGCTGCCGGGCATGCCGGCTCCACATGCGCAGGTGGCGCCGCACCTCGCGCGCACGCAGCTGTCGCAGCCGCAGTCGTTCGTGCTCGAGAATTCGTCGGCCGCGCTGCCCGCCGAGCCCGCGCCGTACCCGCTGACGTTTCCGGCGTTCCCCGAAGCCGCGGGCGCCACGATGCTCGCGCCGGTCGAACCCTCGGGCCTCAACTATTGGGGACCGCAGCCGACCGAGATCGAGGTGCAGGAGGATCAGATCCTGTTCGCACGCGGCTC
>Ga0075163_10002915_pt1 | contig 23045 bp, 17 predicted proteins | sample JI1023141ADNA_FD_71478 | JGI IMG/M metagenome (GOLD analysis project Ga0075163, IMG submission 71478) | Wastewater effluent complex algal communities from Wisconsin, to seasonally profile nutrient transformation and Carbon sequestration -... | ecosystem: Engineered > WWTP > Effluent > Algae... | reverse complement strand
CGGGTCAGGTCCCGCGGGTGTCCGTCGGATTCGGCGGCCCGTCGAACGTGTAGAGGTCGATCCAGAACGCGGCGCCGAGGTCGCTCATGCGTCGCAACAGGTCCGGTTCCAGGAAGATCGGCGGCGTGTAGCCTTCGTAGCACTCGACGATCACGTCGATCAGCACTTCGATCCCGTGCGATTCACGAAGTTCGCGAAGCTGGTTCGCCCGAGCATGGAATCGATCGACCAGTGCGATCACGTGCTCCTCGAGGGTGCGGTCCTTGTCGAGTCCGGACGCGTACGAGCAGCGCGGCACCTTGACGTGCTTGCGACTGTCCTTTCCGTGACCGGGCGGCAGCAGCACCTTCGTCGGCCGTTCACCGAGCGAGGCCTCCGCCCGCGCGGGTGTGAGCGCGTCGCCACGCAACGTCAGGAACCCCTGGATCTCGGCCGTCATTCGAAGAGCTCCCTCACGTTGATCCACAGATCCTCGGCGTAGCCGGTTCCGTCCTTGTTGCCGACGTACAAGTTGCCCTCGCGGTCCGTGTAGATGTCCGCCAGGGATCCACCCCGACCGTCTTTCAGATCGTGCGGGTGAGGACCGACCTTCTTCAAGCGCTCGATCACGTCCCGCCCGACTTTCCGGAGCGTCTTGGTCTCCTTCAGCTCCTCGGCGACCCGCACGGCCTTCGCGACCTTGCGACCGGCCGCGAAGCCGTCGCCGAACACGGGCACGGCCGCGGCCGCGGCCATGCCCGCTTCGGCCCACTCGCCGTCGAGCAGGTAGATCGCGCCGTCGATCAGATCGGCCCCGACGCCGATCCCCGGGACGAAGCCGGCCCACGACAGACCTTCGTGCAGCCAACCGGGAGCGATGCCCTCGAGCCCGAACGGATCGCGCCGATTCCACGGATCACAACCGACGTAGGCGTAGGCGTTGCCCGCGTTCGCGGTGTCGGCCCACGCTCCCAGCGGATCGCGTTGCAGGAACCGTCCGTGCACCGGCGAATAGAACCGCGCCCGCGCGTCGATCAGGGGCACGATCGCGGTCTCGTGACGACGACCGAGGAACAGGTAGGGATTGCCGAACGCCGATCGGTCTCGCGCCAGCTCGGTTCCGTTCGGCGCGCGGAACCGCGGAGCACCGTAAGCGTCGTACACGACCCGCTCGAGCACGACACCGTTGGCGTCCGCCACCGCCGTGACGCTCCCGTCCGGCCCGGCGAGCAACGTCAGCACGCCGACGCCCGGGACTTCGATGCGCGTCGGCTCGTCGAGCCCGCCGTGCACCGTGCGCAGCAGGATCGTGCCGTCGCACGAGCGACGCTCGATCTCGTTCCAGCCGTCGTACACGTACTCGACGCACGCCGGCTCGCCGGGCACGTTCGTGGTGCGCGTGCGCACGCGTCGTCCTTCGGCGTCGTAGTCGTGCTCGACCCGCGCGTCGCCGCGCACGATGCGGCGCAGACGATCGAACGCGTCGTACTCGAACCGCACCGGCACCGCCGCGTCCGCGTCGAGGACCGTGAGGTTGCCGTCCGCGTCGTGCGTGGGGTTTTCCAGGCCCGTGAGGCCGCCCGCGCCCGCTTCCGTCGCGATCCACGTCGGCGCGCCGTCGGCGTCGACCTCCGACCGTCGCGCGACGCCGTGGCGCTCGTGCCGTCGCCACGCGTGCGCCCCGTCGAGCGTCCACGTTTCGAGATCGCGTTCGTGTCCCGCGCCGAGCGTGCCGACGTCGACCGCGGGCACGTCGTACTCGCGGCGCACGAGCCGTCCCGCTCCGTCGTAAGCCGCGTTGTCGCCGCGGCCGCTCTCGTGTCCCCGCCGTTCGCTCGTTCGCCGACCGTTCGCGTCGAAGCCGATCTCGTAGGTCGACACCGTCGTGCCGAGGACCGCGTGCTCGACGCGGATCGGGCGCAACGCGGCGTCGGCGTAGGCCTGATCGTCGAAGCTCGCGTTCGCCGCGCGCCACTCGACGCCTGCGGGGCCGCGACGACGGATGCGTCGATCGGGGCCGGCGTGATCGTCGTGCAGGATCTCGAACGATCCCTGTCGCAGCGACGTCAGACGATGCAGCGCGTCGTGCTCGGCCGTCAGCACGAGCTGGCTGGGATAGGTCGTGGCGACGCACAGGTCCTCGCCGCGCCACGTGCGCGTCGTCGCGCGACCGTTCTGGTCGTCGCGGGTCACACGTCCCAACGCGTCGTACGTGCGCGTCACGGTCCAGTCGTCACCGTTTCCGACCACGTCGTCGACCGAGTCGAACGAGCGCGTGCGACGACCCAGACCGTCGTACTCGAAGAACAGCACCGCGGAGCCGCTCGTGCCGGAGGCGCTCACGGCGCGTTCGATGCGCGTGACGCGACCGAGCACGTCGCGGGTCCACGTCGAGCGATTCCCGCGCGCGTCGAGCACGTACGTGATCCGGCCCGCGGCGTCGCGACCGACTTCGGTCGCGCGCCCCGCCGCGCTGATCTCGCGCACGCACCGGCCCAGGGCGTCGTGATCGAACCGGGTCGTCCCGCCGCGGTCGTCGGTCGACGACGTGAGCCGTCCGTCGCGGTCGTAGGCGTGCGCGACGTCGAGAGTACCGTCGCTCACGTGGCGATCCGCGTCGCCGATCGCGCCCGCCGCGGACGCCAAGTCGGTGGACACGCTCACGAGAAGGCCTCGACCGTCGTGTCGAGCGCGCGAAACGACGCCGTTCGCGTCGACGTGGCTCACGACCCCGCGGCGCGACGAGTGCGTCCAGCGCTCGACGTGCCCCAGCGCGTCGACGTGGCTCGTGCGGCGCCCCAGTGCGTCGAACACGTCGCGCGCGTGGGTCCCGCGCAGGTGCCCGTCGGGATACACGTCCCAACGCGTCGAGAACGTCGCGTTGCCCTCGTCGTCGAAGCAGGTCTCGACGCGGTTCCCGATCGCGTCGCGCACCCACACGGCCCGCGACAAGCCGTCGTAGGCGATCGCCCGCACGCCGGCGTCGTCGTCGACGCGATACGTCGGCCGACCGAGCCGGTCGCGCTCGATCCACGTCGTCACGCGACCGTCGTTCGGCGTCAGCGCGCCGTCGAGCAAGGGCTGTCGAGGATCGAGCCGGTCGATACGCACCAGGCGAGACCGCGCGTCGTGCACGTACTCGGTCCGCCGTAGGTCCACGACCGTCGTCGACACGCCGTCGGGCACGCCGCGGTCGACCGCGGTCGTCAGCTTCCCGGTACGGTCCCACGCGAATTCCGAACGGGAACCGTCGGCGCGCACGATCTCGACGCAGCGGTCGAACCCGTCCCACGCGTACGTCGTGAGCGCGCCGGTCGGGTCGCGGTACTCGATCGGATCGCCGGCGAGATCCCACGCGACGCGCTCCGTCGAAGCCTGCGCCGTGTCGAACGCGCGCGTGCGGCCGACGACGCGATCGCGCGCATCCCACGTCGTGCGCACGATGACGCCTTCCGGGGAGACCTCGAACTCCACGTTGTCGTTCGCGTCGTGCACGAAGGAGCGCACGGCGAGCTCACCGTGCGGACCGATCTCGCTCGCGGTCGCGGTGAGGTTCCCGACGACGTCGTACGTGTTCCACGTCTCGTGGAATCCCGCGTGCGCGCCGGCGTCCGGACCGTCGCCCACGTCGGTCTCGAAGCGCGCGATCTCGCGCCCGTCGGGGTCGTGCCGGATCCACGTCTCGAAGGCGAAGGCTTGTCCGACGAGGTCCTCGGACACGTCGGGATCGCAGCCGCCGTGTCGGGACGTGGCCGCGCTCACGTCGCTCGCGCGGGTCACGAGCCACGCGCGGTCGCGTTCGTCGAACCGGACGTCGGTGCGCACGCCGCGACCGTCGACGCGCGCGGTCACGCGACCGACCCGATCGCACACGGTGTCGGTCGTGCGCGCGACGTGCTCCGCCGGCGGACGAGCGCCGCGATTGCGACCCAGGTCGGTGAGCAGTGGACGCGGCACGAGTGCCGCCAGCTGCTGCTGTGCCCGCGTCCACGTCGCGTCGAGCGCCGTCGACGTCGAGACGACGAACGGCAACGCCACGTCCTCGACCGTGCGGACGAGCCAACCTCCGTCGGACGTGTCGGCGCCCGGCGGCACGTCCGTGTCGAGCACGCCGTCGCCGTCCAGGTCGGCGGCGGCGCCGTACACGTGGACCGTGACGTTCTCTTCGGGATCGGTCTCGCTCCGGACGCGTCCGTGTCCGTCGTACGTGGCGCTGCGCACCGCGACGACGTCGAGTGCGCCGTTCGCGACCGCTTGCGACACGGCGGCCAGGGACGACGGCGCGACGGTGGGTTCGATCCTCTGCACGAGGTCCCCCTGCACGACCGCGCGACGTCCGTCGCCGTTCAGGTCCGCGCCGATCAAGAGCGGTGCCGCGAGCGCGGTGGCCTCGGCGAGCGGCACTCCGAGCTCGATCGCGATCGCGTCGAGCACGTCGTGGCCGCTCGCCGGGCCCGCTCCTCCTTCCGTCCAGTCGGCGTTCCAGCGCGTCACCGAACCGCGCTCGTCCGTGTAGGCGAGCGGATGCTGAAACACGGGTTCCCACTCGAACGTCGCCGTGAGTCCGTCGTGCGCCGCCGCGCGCGGCCCGTGAAAGCGCTCGATGCGCAGCAAGTTCCCCCGCGCGAACGGCGAGGAACCGCCTTGGTACGTGCGGCGTTCCCAGTCGCCCGCGGGTCGCGTGACGCGCGTCACCTCGCCCTCGGCGTCGTATTCGAACGACGTCTCGGCCCACGAGCCGTCGTCGAGGCGTTCGCGCACGGAGCGCGCGTGACCGTTCTCGTCGAAGCGGTACTGCGTCACGTTCCCACGTCGGTCGACGACGCTCGTCACGACGCGGACCAGGTTGGGCGAACCCAGTGGGACGAGGACGTTCTCGAGCGCGTAGGCGTAGCGGATCGTGCCGGCTCCGAGCCGCTGCGACCGGACCCAGCCGACGAACGGCGACGCCGGCGAATCCTCGTACTCGAACCGCGTGCAGGCCTCGTGCGAACCGGACGCGTTCTCCGTCGCGTGCACGATCGACACGAGTCGGTGAGCGAGGTGTCCGGGCGAGCGTTGGTAGGCGTAGGTCTCGACGTGCCCTTGCGGTGCGTCGGCGAAGCCGCCCGTCGACACGATCACGGGCGATCGCACCGAGACCAGATCGCCCTGATCGTCGTAGGCGTACACGACCTCGCGCCCGATCACGTCGCGCACGCGTTCCAGTCGACCTTGCGCGTCGTGGAAGAACTCGAGGCGGTGACCGACCGTGTCGACGACCGCGACGAGCCGTCCGCCGTCGGCGTACTCGTACGTCACCGAGTTCCCGTGGCGATCGCGGGTCGACGCGGCCCTCCACACCCCGGTCGTGTCGCCCGGGACCTGGCGGAACGTCGTGCGCGTGCCGTGGCGAGTGCGCAAGACCCACGACGACGACGCCGATTCGAACACCAACCGCGCGTAGACGCCGGACGGCGCGGCGTAGTGCGTGGCGTCGATCGGCGTGTACGCGTCGACGCGTCCGTTGCCGTTCGAGAGCTCGATCCCCGTGCTGCTCACGAGGAGTCGCACGTCGAACGAGTGCTGCCAGCCGAACCCCAGCGCCCCGTTTCGATCGGCGCGGTGCGAGACGTAGCGCCGTGCGAGCTCGAGATCGAAGCCGCGACCGCGCCAGCGCAGGTCGACCACGCGGACGCTGACCATCCCGTTGTGCAGACCGACCGGATCGCCCGTGTCGTCCTCCCACCGTTCGTCGCGCAGCTCGTCGACCGCCGTGAGGAGCGAAACGTCCTCGGCCAGTTGCACGGTCGTCTCGGGTCCGTCGTCGGTCGCGAGCGGCGGATCGTCCTTGCTCGGGATGCCGTGACGCGTGGGCATCTGCACCGCCGCGGCGGGCGTCAGCACGGGTGCGCGAGCAACGCGCGAACCGACGCTCGCGCCGCCGCCGTCCCCGACCATCGACGGCGACGTCGTCGACGACTGGGTTGTCGACGACTGGGCAGACGACGACGGCGAGGACCACGAGAGGATCGCGCACGCGAGGGCGACGATCACGCGGCGCATGGAACGCGCCGAAGACGACACGGGCACCGAGGAAGGATCCGTGGAGCGACACGAGACGACGGAGCGGAACGGGACGATGCAGCGGAACGAGAACCGACGCGAAGACGTTGCGGACGACGACATGGTGAGACCACCTCCGTCCACGACGACGAACGGCGCCTCGAACGGTTACGGCCCCGCGTCGGAATTCCGGTCCACGCGGGATTCCCGCGGACTCCTGACAACACGCTGTCAGGAGGGGTGGCTCATCCTGGGACCACGAGCGAATCGAACCCCTCGCTCGCGGAGACACCTCTCGATGAAGATCCAAGGCATCACCCCCATCGTCACGACCCCGAACCTGCCCGCGGTGCGCGACTTCTACGTGCGCCACTTCGGCTTCCACGTGTCGTTCGATCACGACCACTACCTGGGGCTGCGCGCCGGAGCCGACGGTTCGCCGGAGATCGGCTTCATGCTGCCCGACGACATGGCGCCCGACGTGTTCGCGGGTCAGGGCATCACGCTCGCGATCCGGGTCCCGGACGCCGACGCGGCCCACGCCGCGATGCTGGCTTCGGGTGCACCGATCCTGCAACCGCCGACCGATCAGCCGTGGGGAGCGCGCTCGTTCGTCACGCGCGACCCGGTGGGCGTCGTCTTGTACGTGTCGCACCCGATCCCCATCGCACCGGAGCTGGCCGCGCACGTACGATGAGCGTCGACGATGCGCCGCGCCGACCGACTCTTCCAGATCGTGCAGATCCTACGCCGCGGTCGCGTCACGACCGCGGCTCGACTCGCGGACGAGATCGAGGTCAGCGAGCGCACGGTCTACCGTGACGTGGCCGACTTGATCGCCAACGGCGTTCCGATCGAGGGCGAGGCCGGTGTCGGCTACGTGCTCCCGCCCTCGTTCGACTTGCCTCCGCTCATGTTCGACGCGCAGGAGATCGAAGCCTTGGTCGTCGGCGCGCGCATGGTGTCGAGTTGGGCCGATCCCGCGTTGTCCCGAGCGGCCGTCAGCGCGTTGACGAAGGTCGAGCAGGTGCTGCCCGCGCGCTTGCGGGACAAGCTCGCCTCGACGCGCGTCTACGTGCCCGACTTCCACGTGCCGCGCGACGCTCATCAGGCGTTGACCACGGTCCGCGCCGCGTTGGAGGGCTCGCGCGTGCTCGTGTTCGACTACCAGAGCGAATCCGGCGAGCGCACGCACCGACGCGTGCGACCGCTGGGCGTGTTCTTCTGGGGACGCACGTGGACGTTGGCCGCGTGGTGCGAGACGCGGAGTGACTTCCGCACGTTCCGCGTCGATCGGATCACCGCGGCGCGCGCGTCGGAGGAGACGTTCGTCGCGACTCCGGGTCGCGCGCTCGAGGATTACTTGGCTTCCGTCGCCGAAGACGCGGAGCGTCCGACATCGGTCGCGGAGCGTCCAGCATCCGCCGCGAAGCGCCCATCGTCGATTGCGCCGCGTTCACCGTCCGACGCGACACCCTCGACGCCGGCACGAACGACGGAGTCGACGCCGACCAAGCCGCCCAAGCTCGAACTCGACGACGACGAGCGCCGCATCTTGCGCGCCGCGGGCGTGCGCGCGATCGACGTCGCCGGCTTGGGCGTCGACGGTCTGTCGCGACGCGTCGACGGCGCGCTCTCACGCGCGCGGTGCGCCGAGTTGGTGTCGCTGGCCGACTTCCAACGCCTCGGTTCCGTGGGGCTCGCGTCGGCACGCGACTTCCTCGTGTTGGGCCTGGGCCGCGTGACCGACCTCGTGGGGCGCGATCCGATCGAGCTCTATCATCGTCTCGAGCACGTGACGGGCCATCGACACGATCCCTGCGTCGAGGACGTGATGCGCTGCGCCGTGGCGCAAGCCGAGGACCCGGACCTGCCCGTCGCGTGGCGCGATTGGTGGCATTGGACGCCGCTGCGGGGCCAGAACCGCACGGCGCGGCCCGACGAGGACGCGAGTGCCCCAAGGGGACGCGCGAGGCCTTCGAAGCGCACGTTATAAGGAGCGCATGCTCCACACCGCGCTCCGACGGATCGTCCTGTTCATCCTCGTCTGTTCGACCTTCGCGAGTTCGCGCGCGTTCGCGTCGACGACGCCCACGGGCGAATCGCCCGCGACGGCGATCCTCGACGGCGTGCACGCCATCGCCACGGTGGGCACGCCCGGCGTCGTCGCGGTGTTCGGTCCCGAGGCCTTTCCGTTGGTGGTGGGGCGCGTCGACGCGCACGTGCGCGCTCCGGTGGTCGCGGCGGGCGAGTACGGATCGGGCCGCGTCGTGGCGTTCGCGCACACGGGCTACTTCTCGCCGGACGCGCTGTCGAAGCTCGACGGCGAGCGCTTCCTCGCGAACGCGGTGCGTTGGGCGTCGCACCGCGCGAAAGGCACCGTGCGCGTGGGCGTGTCGGGTGGCACGGCCGAGTTCACGACGTTCCTCGGCGCGCAGGGCTTCGAGGCGCAATCCGTCGCGAGCGTGCGCGGCCTCGATCCCGACAAGACCGACGTGCTCTTCCTGATCGGCGGCGACAAGCTCGGCGCGGAGGATCAGGCGTCGCTCGCGAGCTTCGTGCAACGCGGCGGCGGCCTCTTCGTGGCGCAGACACCGTGGGGTTGGATGCAACTGAACCCGAATCGCTCGCTCGCGACCGATCACGCGCATCAGGCGTTGTTGGCGAAAGCCGGTCTGGCTTGGGTCGACGGCACCGTGGACGAGACGGCACCCGGCGCGTTCGCGGTGGGTGCGATCTCGGAGCTCGTGAGCGCCAGTCGTGCGTTGGAGACGCTGTTGCGCCCGGACGCGGCCAAGATCACGCGTGAACAAGCGTCACAGGCGCGCTGGAGTCTGCTCGCGCCCTTGTCGGTGTTGTCGCGCGACGACAAGGTCCTGCGCCCGGGTCTGGCGAAGTTGCGCGCCGCGACCCGCGCGGCGATCCCGACCGCGTCGAAGCCGCTGAAGGACGACGCCGCGCTGGCTCGCCTCGCGTTGGCGTTGGACTTGGAGGAGTGCTTGTCCGCTCCGCCCGAGCTCGTGCGGGCCCACCCCGCCGCGAGCGAGTTCCCCGGTGCGGTGCCCGCCGGCGCTCCGCGCGTGACGCGCGCGATCACGATCGACACGCGGGTCCCCGACTGGCACTCGACCGGCTTGTACGCCGCGCCCGGCGACGTGATCGTCGTCGAACGCGCGCGCGATTCGAAAGCGGCGGGGCTGGCCGTGCAGATCGGATCGCACACCGACGACCTGACCGACGCGTCGTCGTGGTCGCGGTGCCCGCGCGTCGTCGTGCGCGCGCCGCTCACGGGCCAGACGACCCGGATCGCGTCACCGTTCGGCGGGCTCGTGTACGTCGACGTGCCCACGAAGTGCGCGGCCGAGACGACGACGATTGAGATCCGGAACGTGGTCGAGGCGCCGCGGTACGTCGCGGGCGTGACGGACGCGGCGCAGTGGACGTCGCGCTTGCGTGCGTTGCCCGGACCGTGGGCCGAGCTCGAGTCGCGCAAGGTCGTCATCACCGTGCCGTCGACGTTCGTGCGCAAGCTCGACGATCCGGCGGCGCTCCTGGCGTTCTGGGACCGCGTGTTGGACGCGTGCGCCGACCTGGCCGGCATCCCGCGCGAACGGCCGAGCCCGCAACGCTACGTGGCCGATCAACAGATCAGCGCGGGCTACATGCACTCGGGCTACCCGATCATGACGCACTTGGACGTCGCGCCCACGTTCGTCGACTTGGCCAAACTGTCGGCCGACACCGACGGATGCGGCTGGGGCTTCTACCACGAGATGGGCCACAACCATCAACGCGACGCGTGGACGTTCGAGGGCACGGGCGAAGTCACGAACAACCTGTTCGCCGTCTACGTGCTCGACACGGTGGTCCACGCCGTCGATGCGCGCACCACGCCCGAGGAGTGCAAGAAGCGCTTCGACGCGTACCACGCGGCCGGCGCGAAGTACGAGACCTGGAAGAGCGATCCGTTCCTGGCGTTGGGGTTCTTCCTGGCCCCGGCGCGCGCGTTCGGTTGGAAGCCGTTCCAGGCGTTCTTCGCCGAGGAGTTGGCCTTGAAGGGCGACGAGCGCCCGCGCGACGACCTCGACAAGCGCACGCAGTGGCTGTTGCGCCTGTCCCGCGCCACCGGACGCGACCTGTCGCCGTGGTTCCGCCTGTGGAACGTCCCCGTGCATCCCGACGCCGAGGCGTTGCTGTCCGACTTGCCGGATTGGATCGCCGAGGGATACCCGTCCAAGTGATCCGCGGCGCGGGCGCGGCGCTACACTTCCGCCGATGACGCGCGCGCGTTGGTTCGACACGGTCGCCGTTCTCTCGCTCGTCGCGTGCGTGTTCGCCGCGTTCGCGCCGGCGTTGCAGGGGCAGTTCCTGCAGTGGGACGACGACCGCAACTTCCTCGGGAACCCCTTCTACCGCGGGTTGGGCGCCGAGCAGATCCGCTGGATGTTCACGACGTTCCACATGGGGCCGTACCAGCCCTTGTCGTGGATCACGTTGGGGTTCGACCACGTCACGAGCGGCATGGACCCGGCCGGGTACCACCGCACGAGCCTCGTGATCCACGCGCTCGCCGTCGTGACGTTCTTCGCGGCCACGCGTCGACTGTTCGAGACGACGACCACGTTCGCGTCCTCGCAGACGCGCACCGTGTGCGCCTTCGTCGCCGCGTTCGCGTTCGGCGTCCATCCGCTGCGAGCGGAATCCGTCGCTTGGGTGACCGAGCGGCGCGACGTCGTCTCGGGCTTCTTCTTCGCGGCCACGACGTACGCGTGGATCGCCGCGGTCGGGGGCGAGCGACGACGAGCCGGTTGGTACGCGACGGCGCTCGTGGCGTTCGTGGCGGCGCTGGCGTCGAAGGCCACCGTGGTCGGTTTGCCGGTCGCGCTGTTCGTGATGGACGTGTGGCCGCTGCGCCGCTGGGCGCGCGATCGCCGACGCGTCGTCCTCGACCTCGTGCCGTTCGTGGTGCTCTCGATCGTGTTCGCGGTGGTGGCCGTGCGCGGCCAGGCGTCGACGGGCACGGCCTTGCGCGGTTTCGACGACTACGGCGTCGCCCAGCGGCTCGCGCAGACCGTGTATTCGTGCGTCTTCTATCCGTGGAAGACGATCGTGCCGACCGGGCTCTCGCCCATCTACGACGTGCCCAGTCCGTTCGATCCGCTCGCGGCGCGGTTCGTGATCGCGGGCGTCGTCTTCGTGGTCGCGTGCGCACTCGCGTGGACGCTGCGTCGGCGCGTGCCGGCGTGGACGGCGGCGTGGATCGCGTTCCTGGCGTTGGTCGCGCCGGTCAGCGGCATCGTGTCGACGGGACCGCAGCTCGTGGCCGACCGCTACAGCTACTTGGCCTGCATGCCCTTCGCGTTGTTGGCCGCGGTGGGCGTGGGTCGCCTGCTCGAGTCGCGCGCCGCGCGCACCGCCACGGTCGTCGCGCTCGTGGTCGTGGGCGCGACGACGCTCGTCGCGACGCGTGCGCAGGCGCGACACTGGATCACCGACGAGTCGCTGTGGGAGCGCGCGTACGCCGTCGACCCGGACAGCCCCGTCGCGTGCCAACAGCTGGGCGTGGTGCGCATGAACCAGGCGCAGGTCCCGGGGGCGAGCGTCGTGGAACGAGCACGACGGTACGAGGAAGCCCTCGCGCTCTACACGCGGGCGTACGAGACCGCGCCGCATCCCAACCACGTCTTCAACATCGCGGGGCTCGTGATGCAACGCGCCGAGCTCGATCCGGCGACGCGGGCGGAGCAGTTGGGCGTCGCGATCGAGACTTTCCAGAACGGGATGGAGTTCGCGAGCCGCACGACCGGGGTGCTGCCGCGGTGGCGCGTGATGTACGCGAGTGCGCTGGTCGAGGCCGGCCGTCGCGCCGAGGCTCGCGCGGAACTCGACGCGGCGTTGGCCGCCGAACCGTCGAACGTCGGCGCGCTCTTGTGGCTGGCGCGCGTCGAACAAGAGGAAGGTCACGTCGACGCGGCCGTCGCTCGACTGGAGGCCGCGGCGCGCTTCGCTCCCGAGCATCCGACGGCGTGGCGTGCCTTGCACGCGTTGCAGACGAAAGCAGGCCGCACCGCCGACGCCGCGGCCACGCGCGAACGTGCCGCGCGTGCGGGCGTCGCGATCGACGTGGCACCGATCACTCCGTCGGGCGCCGCGATCGACACGTCCGTGCCCGCCAAGTGACGCGCACCGTCACTTCGCTGGCGGAGGCGGCGGGCGCGTGGCCCAGGCCTTCCACTGCTCGTCGAACGACTGCGGCGTCCAACCACCCACGTCCTTGAAGAGTCGCCTCTGGAGTCCGGGCAAGTCGTCGCCGGTCGGGATCCCGTTCGCGTCGAGTTGGCCCTTCAAGCCGCCCAGGATCGTCGCGAGCTTCTCGGGATGCTCCTCGATCAGGAAACGCGTCATCGACCAACTCGTGTAGAGCGCGTCGGGGTCCATCGCGCCGGTCTCCTTGACGTACATGAGCTCGGCCAGGCTCTTCTGGCGCCCGCGACCGATCATCTTGCGCACTTCCTCGCCCCAATTCGGCGGCGCGACGCGGTCGACGAACGAACCTTCCTCGCCTTCGTTCGTGGCCGCGCGCGGATCGATCTCCTTCTCCATCGCGAGCGCGATGCCTTCGTCGATCCACGTGGGCGGGTCGTACGAGAAGTGCTTGTACGCGCAGAAGAACAAGTGGCTCAGGTTGTGCACGACGTGCGGGTAGAGCGTCTTGTCCTTCTTGAGGTCCGGGTCCTCGCACGGGATCGAGGCCAGCATCTTGTGGACCTTGGGGAAGTGCCAACGCAGCGCGCCCGTGACCTCGGCACCGCAGAAGTCCTTGGTGAAGAGGTTGTGCGTCGCTCGGTTCGCGTGCAGCACGATCTCGAACTTGTCCTTCTCGCCCAGGAACTTCCCGTCGCCCATGTAGGGCTTGTCGTGCTGACGCGACTCGGGGAAGTCCGCGTCGGTCACGCCGATCAGCTTCTGGAAACGCGCGTGGAACTCCTCGCTCTTCATCGCGATCAGGTGCAGGCGCAGCCACGGATCGAGCTTCTTCACCTTGGCCGGGACGTTGGGCAGCACGGCTCGCAGGCGATCGAGTTCAGCCTGCACGCGCGCCTGATCGGCCAACTCGACCTCGATCGCGGGCAACGACGACGCGAATCGCAGGTGGGCCGTCTCGAGCACGATCCACTGCGACGCGGGCAGGCGCGTCACGAGTTGATCGCTGGTCCACGTCGCGATCGGCACGGGTCCGTGCGAGACGACGCCGGCCTTGGCCATCGCCTCGGCGTCGCCCTTGCACCACGGACACACGTCGGGCTTGGCCTTCTGCGACGGGATCGGCGCCGCCGCGGCGAGCACGTACTCCGGATCGTTCGCGGTCGGGTTCGCCGCGCACGTCGAGCTCGCCATCCGCGTCGGATCGTCCGGCTCGAGGGCGACCCTCGTGACCGCCGAGACCGCGATCGTCTCGCTCGCCTCGTCGGCCCGCGCCGGTGCCCGCACGGTTCCGGCCGAGGCCAGACAGATTCCGGTGCCCAACACGGCGAGGATCGGAGCGAGGACGCGCGTGTCCATGGCCTGAAGGTACCGTGACACTCCAGCTCCGGCCACGGATTCGCCGAGAGTGGCTGGGCACGCCGAATGCACGGTGGCGAAGCCGCCGCGCATGCCTCAAGCTCTCACGCCCGATGAACGCCGAGCAAACACGCAACAACGCCGCGATCGAAGAGCGCCACTGGTGGTTCGCCGCGCGCCGCGGCATCGTGCGCGACCTGGTTCACGACCTCGTCCCGCCGTCGAAGCAGTCGCTCGTCATCGACGTCGGCTGCGGCAGCGGCGGCAACACGGGCGCGTTGTGTCGCGACTATCGTTGCGTCGGCATCGACTCGTCGCCCGAGGCGATCGAGCTGGCGAGCCGGAAGTTCCCCGAGGCGCGCTTCATCCGCGGCGACGTGCCGCGCGATTTGGACGGACTCTTGGGTGAAGCGTCGCTCGTGATGATGATGGACGTCATCGAGCACGTGTCCGACGACTTCGCGATGTTCTCGTCGGTCGCGGCCGAGACGAAGCCGGGCACGCACTTCCTGATCACGGTGCCGGCCGAGGACGCGCTGTGGAGCAAGCACGACGAAGCGAGCCTCCACTACCGACGCTACGAAGCACCGCGCTTGCGTCGCGTGTGGGAGGGTTTGCCGTTCACCACGCGACTCTTCACGCCGTTCAACGCGCGGCTCTATCCGCTCGTCAAGACGGCGCGGAACGTGAACAACGCGCTGGGACGCACGAGCGGCGACGCGGGCACCGACATGCGCGTGCCGATGGCGCCGGTGAACGCGGCGTTGCGGTCGGCGTTCGCGAGCGAAGGTCCCGCGCTGCGACGCGCGCTGGCCGAAGGCCGCACGGCGCCGTTCCGCCACGGCGTCAGTCTGCTCGCGATCCTGCGACGCGAGGCGGGCGAGATCCGCGTGCGCACCAAGCCCTCGGACGTGCCGCGCGATCGCCACGACCCGCACGCGGCGGCCTGATCTCCGCGTCGACACGCCCGTGGACCGTGCGAGCGACGCCGTGACACCGTGACGTCGCTGGCGTCCACGCGCTCCGTTTCGCATCCTGACGGCATGAGCGAGACGAGCACCGCGAGCACGGGAGGTTGGAGCCTGACGAAGCTCTTCTTCCTCGGCACCGCCGCGAGCTTCGCGGCGTCCGTCGGGTTGCGCATGGCGATGTCCCATCCGCACTCGCCCAAGCCGAACCCCGTTCCCTCTTCCGCGCGCAGTCTCGTGAACGACGTGGCCGGCGAAGTGCCCGCGGCGCAGAGTTGGCTCGAGACGATCCTCCCGTACGTGACCGAGGCGAGCCTCTTCGGCTTGCTCGGATTCGCCGTGGGCTACACGTCGCGCAAGCTCCTGCGCTGGGCCGTCGTCCTCTTGGGGATCGGCTTCGTCGTGCTGCTCGTGCTCGCCGCCCAGGGCAAGGCCGACGTCAACGTGAGCCAGGTGGTGAAGACGATCGACCAGTGGATCCTGAACGCGCACTGGGACGTGTCGCCGCCCGAGTTCGTGAAACACCGCGTCCCGACCGTGGTGATGTTCGCGATCGGCTGGTTCGTCGGACTGCGCAAGGGCTGACGTTCAGCGCGTTCGCTCCAACCACACGCGGTGCAGGTCGAGGGGTCGGCGCAACTTGCCACCCGAGAATCCGTCCCACGACTCGACCTTCCAGCCGTCGAGTTCGATCGCGATGCGGCCCGGATCGTAGGCGAGATCCAAGAACACGCGACCGTCGGGCAGGCTCGTCGCGAGAGGCTTGCCCGAACGCGTCGACACTCGCGCACCCGACAACGGCACGGCTCGTCCTTCCGCGTCGCGCGTCCCGATCCACAGCCGCGTGGTCCAACCGGGTTGCAAGCGAACGACACCCGCTACGTGATCGCCTTCGGCGCGCAGATCGTCGAGCCCGCCCCATGCCGAGCTCGATCCGGCGTGTTCGACCAACCACCACCCGCGCATGCCGCGGGGTATTCCGTGGAACGTCACGAGGCCCGCGGACGATGCACGGCGCACGACGGCGCCCTCGAGTTCCAGTGCCGACGCTCGCCCCGATCCGTAGCGGTCCAGGAGGAGCACGCCCTCGAAGTGATCGATTCGACGCGACGTGGATGCGTCGAACGCCGCCAGGACGACGTCGATCGTGTCGACGTCGTCGAGGCACGTGAACGACATGCGCTCGCTCGGGACGCTCACGACGAGGCTCGCGGGCGACCACGCGAACGCGTCGCCCATGGGCGGCGACAGCTGATACTCGCCCGCTTCGAGTCCGTCGAACGAGAACCCGTACCGACGTCCGCTCGAACCGTCGACCATGTGCGGCGCGCGTGCCACGACCACGTCCGGATCGCGCAGCGACCGCAACGTCATCGTCCCGACGGGCACGTGCGCTCCGGTGCGGCTCGACAGTTCGCCCTCGATCGAGAACGACAGGCGCGGGGTCAGCGTCGTCGTCCACACGTCCGCCGCGGCCGACACGTCCGTCGTCTGCTCGCTCACGACGTGTCCGTCGGCGCGCACGCGCACGAGGACGGGTCCGATCGGCATCCCGTCCGCGATCCACGACCCGTTCTCGTCCGTGTCGAGGTCGCGCTCCGAACCGTGGATCGAACTCGACACACGCACGCGCGCGGCCGGGATCGGCCGCCCGCGCGTGTCGAGGACTCGTCCCGCGAGTCGCGCGCACGGAGCGAGCTCGACGCGCACAGGCTCCGGGTGACGACCGTCGTCGGCCGAAACGCGCGCTTCGCCGACCCACGTTCCATCGCGATGGAGCACGCGCAATCGACACGTCGAGCGCGATCCCGAACCGACGAGGCTCGCGCGCACGGGTTCTTCGAAGCGCACCCACGGCACCTCGCCGTCGACGACCGTGGAGACGAAGAGTTGGCGCCGTGCGTGGCGCGAGCGCGGATCGAGCGGCTCTTCGCTGGTCAGCTCGGCGCGGAAATCACTGGCGCGCGTTCCGGGCGGCAACTCGAACCGCAGCGAGTAGGTCGGACCGATTTCGAGCTGATGCTCCTCGTCGAGGACGGCGTCGCGGCCGATCACCGTGTCCGGAGGCACCATCGTCCGCGACATGACGCACACGAGTTCGGAAGCGGCCGCCGAGTCCGCACGGAACGCGATCGCCGCTTCCAGGTCGACGTCGTCGAGCCGGTACGTTCCTCCGTCGTCCGTGTCGGTCGCTCGCACGCTCCCGTCGCCGGTGCGCGTGCTCACGTGGACGAGCGAAAGCGCCTCCCCCGTGCGTGCGTCGACGACGCGGCCGGTTCGAGATCCGACGTGAGTCGCGATCGGGGCCCCAGCCCCTTCGATCGTGCGCGACTCGACCGCTTCACGGCGCGTCGCGGTCGGACGCGGCGCGCCCTGGAGGTCTTCACGCATCGGTCCGATCGCGAACGGAGCTTCGATCGAGCTGACCAAACGCGATCGTGAGGCCGCCTGCGGCGCGAGCGCGAGGCCGACGATCGTGGTCGCCCCCACCAAGACGAGCAAGGCCGTTGCGATCGGCGTGACGAGGCTCGACGTCCGCGCGAACGCGAGGGGCAGCAGCGCGCGACGCCAATCCTCATCGCCACCGAAGTCGCGCCGTAGGGACTGGCGCAGCTCGGCCAGCCCCCGCTTCAAGCGACTCTTGACCGTCTCGACCGACGTTCGCGTGCGATGCGCGATCTCGCGAGGCGGCAAGTCCTCGTACCAGCGCATCCACACCGCGGTGCGGTACGGTTCGCGCAAGGCGCGCACGGCGGCCACGACCGCGGCCTGCGTGCGCAGTTGCTCGTCGACGTCGGCCGGTGACGGAGCCGACTCGGGGCGTGCGGCACGAGCTTCGCGGATCGCGCGCCGCTCGCGTTGGCGCAGGACGTTCCTCGACAAGTTGAGCGCCACCGTCGCCAACCACGCTCGAGGAGAATCGCCCACGACCGGCGGGCTCTCGATCGCAGCGAGCAGCGCCTCCTGCGCGACGTCCTCGGCCCCGTGATCGTCGAGGAGCAGCCTCCGCGCGACGGCCCGCACGAACTCACGGTGGCTCGACATCGCTTCCGGGTCGAAGGGACCGGAGCGGGAGTCGAAGCTCGCGAGGGAAGGGTCGTGGTCCATGAGTTCGGGACGAGGCGGAAGGCCGCGCGCGAACCTAGGAACACCACGGCGGCCGAATCGGGTGCAACCAACATCGTAATTCCGTCGGCCCGCCTCGTGTCTGCGCCTTCGACGGCTTTTCGAGCCTCGATTCCACGCTCGTGGTGTTCGGAGAGTCGGTGTCGCGTCCCCGTCGCAGCCTCCTCGCCCCTCCTACCACCACGCCATGGCTCAACTCGTCGGTCTCATCGAAGGTCTCCTCCACGGCGAGCTCCACGGCAAGGACTTGATCCGTCGCGAGTCACCGCCCCTCTCGGCCGCGTGGCTGGCGTGGATCGTGTGCGTCGAAGGTGCGATCTACGGAGGGTGCATGGCCTTGTACGGTTGGAAGTGGGGCGCGGCGTACGGCGCGGTGCACGTCCTGGCCGTGATGATCAAGGTCCCCACGCTGTTCTTGTTGACGTTGCTCGTGACGTGTCCGTCGCTGTACGTGTTCAGCGCACTGTCGGGATCGACGTTGCGGTTCGGTCAGACGATTCGCCTGCTCCTGGCGGCGACGGCGCTCACGTTGACGGTCCTCTTGAGCCTCGGCCCCGTGACGGTGTTCTTCACGTTCTGCACGAAGAGCCACCCGTTCATGCAGCTCTTGAACGCGACGCTGTTCACCGTCGCGGGCCTCATCGGCATGCGCTTCGTGTGGAAGCGGCTCGACGAGGTGTTCCGAGACTCACCGGATGGCAAAGGAACGACCGTCGTTTGGCGGCCGGCTCGTCGAGGTCGAGTGCTCGTCTTGCTGGGCGCGTGGTTCGTCGTGTACGGCGTCGTCGCGGCCCAGATGGGTTGGCTCCTGCGCCCGTTCGTGGGCACACCGCACTTGCCGCAGGAGATCTTCCGCACCACCGAAGGCAACATCTTCCAAGGGCTCGTCGACGCGTTGCGCTACTTGGACTGACGTCCGCGGCGGGAGGACGCACATGTGGAACGACGCGATGCTGCTGTTGCGGGCCCGAGGCGTGTTCGCCGTGGAGAGCGCCGTCGTTCCGTGGGCGCGCATCGCCGGGTTGGTCGTCACCGCGGGGCTCGCCTACGGTCTCGTGATGGGATCGCTGGGCGGCAATGCCACGGGTGCCGTCTACTCGTGCGTCAAGCTGCCGATGTTGTTGACGTTCTCGCTCGTCGTGTGTCTGCCGAACTTCTACGTGATGAACGCGATTCTGGGCCTGCGGGCCGACTTCCCGGCGGCCGTGCGCGGCGTCTTGTCGGCGCAAGGCACAGTCGCGATCGCGCTCGCCGGGCTCTCTCCGGTCACGGCCTTCTTCTACGTGGGCGGCATGCGCTATCCGTCGGCGTTGCTGTGGAACGGCGTCGCGTTCGGGATCGCGCTCGTGGCGGGTCAGGTCACGTTGGCGCGACACTACCGATCGCTGGTCGAGAGAGATCGACGTCACCGACTGACCTTGACGGCGTGGTTCGCGCTCTACGCGTTCGTGGCCGTCAAGGTCGGTTGGGTGTTGCGACCGTTCGTCGGCGATCCGGCGCAGCCGCTCGAGTTCCTGCGCGCCGGCAAGTGGCAGGACAACCCGTACGTCACTCTGTTCTGGACCTTGGTCGCGTTCGTCGTCGGTCCGCTGCGACGCCTCGTGGGAGCGGAGGGAGACTGATCACTTGGGTTCCGTGGGCTGCGGCGCGACCGGCGGACCGCGACGAACCGTCACGAGCAAGGCCAGGTCGCGATCGTCGTCGTTGTCGGCGGCCACGAACAGCGCGGAACCGCCTTCGACCAGCGTCACGTCGGCGCGGAACCGGACACGCTCGACCTCGGGGAGTGCGATTTCGACGTCTCGACCGTCCCAGGCCGCGATCCGGCGCTTCGTCGTGCGGATCGGGCGCTTCACGTCGACCTTGGTGGTCTCGAGCGAAAGCCCGTAGGCGCCGGCCGCGAGTTCGAACGCGCGCGAGTTCAAGAACAGCCCTTCTTGGATCACGTCGATGATGGGGTCCGCGATCGCCGAGTCTCCCGGCTCGACGAAGCGAATCTCGTAGTCCTTGACGTACGCGACCTCGTTCACCGTGCTCACGCTGGTCGCCTGGAGGTTGCGACACAACACACGCGGCGCCGACAAGACGTTCATGTCGGGCGGGAGCTTCGCCAGCGCGGCATCGGCCTCTGCCCGCGTCGCGTAGACCCAACTGGCGCGCTCGCCGAGCACGCGGAACGCGCCACGCTTCACCACGAAGTAGCGCACTTCGATCTCGATCGTGTCGGTCGTCGTTCGCTGGCGGCGCAAGAACTCGTCGAGCCACGCGTGCTGCCCGTCGGTGACCTGTGCCACGATGGTTCCCGCGCTCAGTACGTCGATGCGCTGGGACCGACCGTCGAACTCGGGCTTCATGTAGGTCTTCAGCATCTCGGCGAACTCGCCGGTCGACTCCTTGAGCCGGAGCTCGGCCTGCAGCTGCGCCATGCGCAGGAGCGACTCCTCGCGTGCCGCGCGCTCGATCGCGCTCTCCGCGCTCGCGTCCGCTCCCAGTCGCTCCTCGGCGGGCCGTGGTGCGCTGGTGACGCCGGCCGACACCCAGCCGTCGAGTAGATCACGCACGTCGTAGGCGACGTAGCGCGTGGTGGCCTGCGCGGGCGAACGCGCGTCTTGCGGTGCGGACGGCGCGACACGCGTGTCCTGTGTGGCAGGAGCGGTGGCGAGCAACAAGGCGACGAGGAAGCAGGGCTGGATCATGGTTCACCTGTGGTATTCGCGAGCCGGCGAGCCGGACAACTCGGACGTGGTCGTGGTCGAACGCCGCACGACGAAGTCGCCCGCTCGTGTGTCGTGCGAGCCGGTTTGATGCTCGACCGTGCGCCGGCGCCGCTCGCCATCGAACCGCGTCGTGACGCGACTGCCGGGGCGCTCGTCGACCACGTCGACGCGCAGCGTGTGGACGCGCGAAACGACCGGAGACGTTTCGTCGCCTTGGGCAGGGGCTCGTGTCGATGAGGCTCGAATCGCGACGACTTCGACCGGTGTCACGGCCTGCGGCGTGCGGATCCAAGCCAACGTCACGACGACGACGGCCGCGACGCTGGCCACGCGCAGGCCCCAGTGCCGAGTGGGCGTTGGCACGCGTGCACCGTCGAAGGGAAGGACCTCCGTGGCCGAGCCGGCCAGTGACGGAGCCTCTTCGTCCGAATGCGGCGTGACCGCGGACGACTCGAGACCGGGTCGAGCGAGCGTGGACGTCGCGGCCGGAATCTCGGCGCCTGGGAGCCGAGCTTCCGGCGACGGTGCGTGAGTGCGCGCCACGGCACGCAACGACCGCTCGAGGCGCTCGTACGCGACCCGCGAACGCGGATCCTCGGCCAGTCGACGCGCGACCGCGGGGTCCGTCAGCGGATCGCGGCGATCGTCGAGCGCCGCGTCGACGAGTTGCCAGAAGGACTCGTCGGGCTCCTCGTTCGACGTCTCGAAATCGTGGGACGGACTCATGTCGATCCTCCACCGGCGAGCTTGCGCCGAGCGCGATGCAGATGCGACTTGACCGTGCCCGCGGGGATGGCGAGCGCATCCGCGATCTCTTGCACGCTCTCGCCACGGCCGTGAAAGCGCACGAGCACGACTCGCTCGGCGTCCGAAAGCGCGCTCAGCGCATGATGCAGTTCGTCGACGTCGTCGGCGCGCGAGCCCACGGTCGCCTTCGCGTCCGGCGGCTCCTGCGTCAAGGACTCGGGCGTCCGGCGTTTGCGGCGATCGAGCACCACGCGCCACGCGACGCTGCGCAGCCACGGTCCGAGGGCGCGTCCGGTCTCGAACGAATCGCGGTAGCGCAAGGCGCGCGCGAGCGCCTCTTGAAGCAGGTCGTCGATGTCCGCGCCGCGTGCGATCCGACTCACGTACGCGCGCAGAGCCGGAAGCTCCGCGACGAGGCGTTCGTCGATCGGCGGGTTCGCGGCGGGGTGGGGATGCGGCATGACGGTTTCGGAAGGCCGCTCGCTCGCCTGCCCTGCGTCCGCGCGAAACGGATCCGGCGGCGGAGCGGCGGCACGGTCTTTCACGCCCCTTCTACCGCCGAAGTGGCCGGGCGGGTTGCAACGATTCGGAGACCGATGGCCTTCTCCAGGACGTGCGTAGGGAGCCAGACTCGCGTTCGAGCGCGAGTCTGGCTCCCTACGTGCGTCGCGAACGAGCCCAGATCAGGTCGCGCGCGCCCCCGAGCCGCCGCAGCGACCCAGGGGCGTACGCGGAGTCACAGCTTCACGGGCTTGGCGTGCTTCTCGCACGCCTTCTTGGCCTTGGTGCACTTCTCGCACACCGGCTCGTAGCCCGGCATGCCGCGATTGATCAGCGACTCGGCCTTCTTCTTGGCGATGTCGGCGATCTTGGTGCCCGCAGCCTTCTTCATGACGTCCTTGAACGCGTTGAACGCGCCCAAGTAGTCCTCGCTCTCCTCGAGTCCGCGCGCCTTGGCGAACAACTCGCCGCCCTTCATCTCCGCGTCGAATCCGGGCACGGCCTGGATCTCGGTCAGGAGCTTCTTGGCGTCCGCGGTCGCGGGTAGCTCGGGCTTCGCGTTGGCGATGCTCGAGACCTTCTGGAACGCGGAGTAGACGAGGTCCTTCTTGAACTGCTCCTCCGCGTCCTTGACGGCCGAGGCCGACACGTCGGTCACGTAGGCGCAGAACTTCTCGTGCACGGACTTCTCGCGGTCGTCGAATCCGCCGGCGGCCTTGAGCGTCTGCAACTCGGCCCATGCTTCCCCGACCTTGCCGTCGCGCAGCATCTTGGCCGCGCCGGCGAGCTTCTTGGGCCACATGGAGCCGGGCTTGGCGGCCTTCATGGCGTCCTTGAGCGCCGACTGCGGCGAATCCCCCGCGTACGTGATGTTCCCGTCGGGTCCGATGACCCCGTTGAACGGGAAGTGCGGCACGCCCAGCACCTTCTCCAGATCACCGTTCAGGATGGCGATCGGGTAGCCGGTCTTCTTCTTGCTCGCGACCCACTTGTCGACGACGTCTTGTTTCTCATCGGTCACGCCGATGATGACGAGGCCCTTGGACTCTTCCTTCTCGAACTTGGAAGCGAGTTCAGGGACCTCGGCGTTGCAAGGGCCTCACCAGGTGCGGAAGACGACCAGGTGGACCGCCTTCCCCTTGAGGTCCTCGAGCGAGATCGGAGCGGTGTTGTACCACTTGATGGCGTTGAACTCGGGCGGCGGCGCACCGACGCCACCGACCCCGCCTTGAGCCTTCGCGGGCATCGCCAACGCGGCGAGTCCCAACACGAGGCCTGCGAACATCTTCAGCATGAGAACTCCTTCGATGCGGTCGTGAGGACCGCGCTACCAGGAGACTCCGCCGCGCGGTTCGACGCAAGGGACCACGGCGCGCGGGGCCCGGGACGTCGGCAAGTC
>Ga0075163_10002913_pt1 | contig 23046 bp, 17 predicted proteins | sample JI1023141ADNA_FD_71478 | JGI IMG/M metagenome (GOLD analysis project Ga0075163, IMG submission 71478) | Wastewater effluent complex algal communities from Wisconsin, to seasonally profile nutrient transformation and Carbon sequestration -... | ecosystem: Engineered > WWTP > Effluent > Algae... | reverse complement strand
GGCATGTATCAACAGCCAGCTCCGTTAATAGCGTCAACAACCAACACTCTTCTTGAAACGGGCACCAAATCATACAGTGCCAATCAGATCAGTGACGGAGTCGACTTCTACGGCTCGTTTCTGGAACTGCAGGTTGAGCAGGATTTTGCTTGTATCACCCTGTTTTCGCTTAACAAATATTTGAATGAGAGCCTTAAGTTTTTGGAAGAAATTATTAAATATCCCACTTTCCCCGAAGACGAATTTAAAATCCACATCACCAATAAACGACAGAAACACGCTATTAATACACAAAAAGTGAGTGTCGTAGCCCGGAGAAAATTTTCGGAACTTTTGTTCGGATCTTCGCACCCCTATGGCGTCAATGTTTTGGATAAAGACTTTGATAGAATTAATGTGAAGGAAGTAAAAGATTTCTTTCATAAATTTTATACATATAAAAATTGTACGATCATAGCTTCAGGCAATCTTCCGACGACTATTTCAGCCACCTTAAACCATTTTTTTGGTAACGATCTTTGGGGACAAGAACCCGAGGTTATTCAGTCGTTGCACATTCCTGCGCAGACTTCGCTTGGGCAAAAACATTTTATTCAGCGTGATGACGCAATTCAGTCAGCGATTCGGATTGGCCGGGTACTTTTTAATAAAACGCATCCCGATTATTTTAAATTCCAGGTATTAAACACCATACTGGGAGGTTATTTTGGATCTCGTCTTATGGCTAATATAAGGGAAGACAAGGGATTTACTTATGGAATTGGCAGTGGGGTAAATAATCTTGTGCAGAGTGGCGTATTTTATATTTCTACCGAGGTGGGGTCTGACGTCGCAAAACCGGCTATCGCAGAAATTTATAAAGAAATTGCGATCTTACGCGAAAAACTGGTAGACAGTAATGAGTTGGAAACGGTTCGTAATTATATTCTGGGTAATTTTTTAAGGAGTGTGGATGGCCCTTTTGCACTTGCAGATAAATTTAAATCCATTTGGGAATTTGGCTTGGATTACTCATTCTTTGACAACTATTTTACCGCAGTAAAAAATGTTAAGCCGAATGAGCTCAGAGAACTGGCCAATCAATATTTGCAAGAGGAAGATCTTATGGAATGTGTAGTTGGAAAAATGTAATTTTTGAAACGACTAATAACTATTAAAGCTTATTTTTTATTCTTATTTTTGGGGCTGTAGAAAAAATTTATGAGAGTTATCGAATTCAGGGAAGCGTTACGTGAAGCCATGTCGGAAGAGATGCGACGTGACGATAAAGTGTTTTTGTTAGGCGAGGAAGTTGCCGAATATAATGGGGCGTATAAGGTAAGCAAAGGAATGCTTGCTGAGTTTGGTGCCAAACGTGTTATTGATACACCAATAGCCGAGTTGGGTTTCGCCGGCATTGCGGTTGGAGCGGCTTCAAACGGGCTTCGTCCTATTGTTGAATTTATGACTTTTAATTTTAGTCTCGTTGCTATTGATCAGGTTATTAACAGCGCGGCTAAGATGTATAGCATGAGCGGTGGGCAATATAATGTGCCTATTGTTTTTCGCGGGCCTACAGCCAGTGCTGGCATGTTGAGTTCACAACATTCTCAGGCGTTTGAAAACTGGTATGCGAATTGCCCCGGACTGAAAGTGATAGTACCCTCAAATCCATACGACGCCAAAGGACTTTTAAAGTCAGCCATTAGGGATAATGATCCGGTGGTATTTATGGAAAGTGAACAAATGTATGGTGACAAAGGAGAAGTTCCGGAAGAGGAGTACCTCATTCCCATTGGTGTGGCCGACATTAAGAAACAGGGTAATGACGTGACCATTGTAAGTTTTGGAAAAATTTTAAAAGTAGCGTTGGCAGCGGCTAAAGAACTAGAATCGGAAGGAATTAGTGTTGAACTTGTTGATCTTCGTTCTGTAAGGCCTATTGATTATATCACGGTAATTACCTCGGTTAAAAAAACAAATCGCCTTGTAATTGTTGAGGAGGCCTGGCCACTGGCAAGCATCTCATCGGAAATTACCTTTAAAGTGCAAAAGGATGCCTTCGATTATTTGGATGCTCCTATTTTACGGGTCACAACCGCAGACACTCCGTTACCTTACGCCCCAACCCTTATCGAAGCCAGTTTACCTAACGTGGCGCGTGTCGTTAAGGCAGTTAGGGAAGTGATGTACGTTAAAAAGTAAACTAATACCCCGACTATGCGAGTAGCCCTTATTACAGATGGCATTTGGCCTTACGTATTAGGTGGCATGCAAAAACACTCTTATTACTTATGTAAATACCTTGCGAGGAACAAAGTATCCGTTGATCTATTTCACTTCAACCAAAGTAACTATAATATTTCTGAATTGGAGTTTTTTTCGAACGAAGAAAAAGAATATATCCATTCCTATCTTGTTGATTTTCCGAAAAGTATACGTTTTCCCGGCCATTATATTTATAACTCTTACCGGCATTCTAAAATCATTTTTAACCTAATTAAGGATCAACTGGCGGACTATGACTTTATTTATACAAAAGGTTTCACTGGCTGGTACCTTATAAATCAGAAGTACGGTAACAAAATTACTTGCGCTCCAATTGGTGTTAAATTCCACGGTTACGAGATGTTTCAGAGGCCGCCTGATTTTAAAATAAAACTTCAACACTTTTTTTTACTCAGACAACCGGTTCGCGCGATTTCGAGAAAGGCGGATATTGTTTTTTCCTACGGTGGAAAAATCACAGACATTGTAAGGTCTCTTGGGGTAAGAGAAAATAAAATATTTGAGTTGGCCTCGGGGGTTGAAGAAGCTTTGTTGGTAAAAACGCATCAACCGGCTTCCGGCAAAATCCGTTTCCTTTTTTTAGGCAGATACGAACGCCGTAAGGGAATTGAGGAATTAAATACAGCCATTAAATCAATTCTGTCTGAAGGAAAGTATACCGATATTGAGTTTAATTTTATAGGACCAATTCCTGAAAGTAAGCGATTGGTTGCTACTCAAGTTATCTACCATGGTGAAATAAGGAGTCGCGAAGGTTTGCAGCAGTTAATAGCAAACCACGATATTCTTATTTGTCCAAGCTGGAGCGAGGGGTTGCCCAATGTAATCCTTGAAGCCATGGCAAATGGGTTGGCAGTTATCGCCACCGATGTGGGAGCAACCAACGTCGTGGTAAGCGAAGCCACAGGTTGGCTTTTAAATCGGTCAAATTCGAATGAAATCAAATCCATCATAGAATCAATATTAATGATTGGGCCGACGGCTATTGATCAAAAAAAACAAAATGCCCTAAATTTGATGAGAGAACATTTTACGTGGGAGCAGTTGATCCATAAATTTATTACTCGGTTCTTAAAATAAAATTCATAACTTGTAGTCATGAAGGTTTTATCTGTCTTGTTCTCAATAATTTTAGTTGCGCTGTCGTTTGGTTGTACAAAAAAAACAGCAAAAAACACGGCCTTAGCCTTTTCAGATCCCGCCATTTTTGACAGTTGTTCCCGTCCAAACCGTAGTTATTATAAAAATGATCCAACAACGCTTCTTTCTGGTGCAGCGGGTCCACATGGCAATTTTAAATTAAGGTTCAATGCTACTGCTTTTAATGCATTAACTCAAAGCGGGAAGTTGCCAGCTGGTAAGCAAATGCCAGACGGAGGGTTAGTGATTAAAGATATTTATCAGGGTGGTAATGTGGCTCTTTATGCATATATGTACAAGGTTTCGGGCACTTGGTTGTGGGGTGAAATTAAAACTAACGGTCAAGTGTTATATAGTGTTAATATGGATCCTGGCGTTTGCGTGGATTGTCACCGCCAGGCGGGTAACCGTGATTTATTGTTGAGTTTTAACTTCTACTGATTTTACATCATAAAATTAAAGGCCCGGAAATTAAATTGTTTCCAGGCCTTTGTGCTGCTTAAAAGGAGTAGTTTAATTCACCCGGACGGTTAGTGGATGATCATTTTCCCCGATTCATTTTTCTGGCCCGTTATTAGAAACGTGTAATAATAAATCCCTTTTGGCAGATCTAATTTTAAACGAGTACTCGTTTCGGATAAGATTTCTTGATAAATTTTTTGGCCGAGAGTATTTACAAGGATAAAATGAATTTCATTCGCTTCCAGATCTGTATGAATCTGAAATTCTCCGGTGTTCGGGTTGGGATAAAGCGATACAAAATGGTCAGTTGCGGTATTGGTTTTAAATCCCACACATCCCACAGACTGTGTTACAGTTGCTTCACCGATACACCCGTTTTGATCTGTTCCGGTAACTGTGTAAACAGTAGTAACCGCGGGAGTTACTGAAATAGTAGCGCCAATTTCCTGTGTACTCCAGGTGTAGGTTAGAGCTCCGCCAGCCGAAAGAGGACCTGCCTGGCCGGGGCAAACTTCAGGAATTAAATTTTGAGCGACTACAGTTGGCGGGTTTACTACGGTTTGAATGTATTCCAGTGTGTCTTTGCATCCGTTAACATCGGTACCGAAAACAGTGTAGCTACTTGATCCTTGCGGACTCACCGCCACTGTAGATGAGACGGTTTGGTTAATATTCCAGGTATAACTATAGGCGCCACTGGCGGTTAACGTAGCGGTTTGTCCAGCACACACGTAACTAGCAGCTGTGCTTGTAATAGTTAGCGTCGGGCCAATACAATTGCTAAATTTCCACAGGTCGTTTAATCTGCCAGCGTTATTCTGACCATCTTTACCCTGCCCACCAAAAAGCCACAAATTATTTGAACTATCCATCCAACCGGAAGCGTAAAGTCTAGCACCCGGCATATTGAATTGAGAAGAAATCCCTTGTGTGCCATAAAAGCCGCTTTGATTAATTACGCTACTCCCTTTAACCCATTTCCACTCATTGGTGGTGGTATTATATCTCCAAAAATCATTGAGGTTATCTGAGACCAATCCACCATCAAAACCAAGGCCCCCAAATAGCCATAGGTCACCGTTACCATCTCGCCATGTAAGGGAACCGTATCGGGAACCTGGCAAGTTGGCGGGCGCCGCTACGCCTTGTGTGCCATAAACACTTTGTTGAACAGTCATGGTATTATAGCCCTTTAGCCATGTCCAGTGATTCGATATAACATCATATACCCACAAATCACCAAGGGCGTCCTGACTTCCTGAAGCGGCTAACCCAAGTCCGCCAAACAGCCATAAATTTCCATTGCTGGTTTTCCAACCGCATGACAACGACCTACCTCCTGGATTATTAGTTGGGGATGCCACTCCCATGGTTCCATAAGCTCCAAATTGATTTACATTTCCGGTACCTTTTACCCAGGTCCAAACATCATTTGTGATATTGTATCTCCAAAGGTCGTTCAGATCACCATTGGAAGAAGATCCTAAACCTGCCCCGCCAAACAACCAGAGATTATCAGCATTATCTCTCCATGAAATGGTTCCCTGTCTTGCGCCGGGTGTATTAGCCGGAGCACCTAATCCCTGCGTACCATAAACCCCGAATTGGGAGGCACTGCTGCTTCCTTTCATCCAGGTCCATTGGTTATTAGTTATATCGTATTTCCAGAGGTCGTTTAAATTGGCGCTAGCGCCACCCGACGCATAGCCCCGTCCGCCAAATAGCCACAAATTTCCTGAGGCATCGGCCCAGGAACCACAATAGGCTCGTCCACCCGGTATGTTGGCAGCCGCTGAGATACCCATTGTGCCGTATACACCGTATTGGCCAATTGTATTGCCCCCCTTCATCCAAGTCCACTCATTGGTCAATTTGTTATATTTCCATAAGTCATTCAAATAATCCGGTAATCCGGATGCTTCGTCATATCCAGTACCTCCGAACAGCCAAAAGTCACCATTTAAGTCAGTCCAGCTCACAGCACCCTGCCTGGCGCCAGGACTATTTGTGGGGGCCGCACTTCCCTGCGTGCCATAAAAACCTTGCATATCAGCTATATTGCTGCCGTTTATCCAGGTAAAATCCTGAGCAACAATTGTTGAGGCTCCGACGCAGGTAATTAACAAAAGAAACGTGGTTTTAAAGTAATTTTTTTTCATAGGAGGATTTAGGAAAATGGGTTTGCACTTTTAGTTTAAATTTTAAAAGTAATAATTTTTTAAGGATCAATTCTGCAAATTTCGACGTAAGTGTTAAATTGCTTATAAACCGCTTAGTAATAATAAACCGGGTAAAAGGGCAGAAAGCCATTCATTATTAAGTTAAAAAGTGCCAAATAGAACAGGTGTAGAGCTATAAATAGTTACGTTTGCAAACTATTTAATATGTCAACTATCTCAACTGTTATAAATGTAAAAGACGAGGCAACAATCCCCATTGGTACAAAGGCCCTCATTTTGTCAAAGCTGTATTATGGTGTTTTAAGTAAAAAACTTGAGAACCTGGATGTTGAGAGGTATTATTCAATTTTATATTTTCTGTACGATAATAACGGGTGTTGTCAGCAACATATTTGTAACAATCTGGCTATCGATAAAACGGTTATGGTAAAAGTAATTGATTACTTAATTAAGATTGGTTACATAGCCCGCAAAGTTAATCCCAAAGACAGGCGGGAACATTTTGTACTCCTTACCAAAAAAGGGATCAAGCAGACAAGTGAAATAGTGGATTCTTTCAGAAAAATAGATTCGGCTATTTTTTCGGGTGTTTCGGAAGCTGATCGGGATATATTTGTTAAAGTTCTATGTCGTTTAACATCTAATCTAAAAGTGTTGCCAGCCAACGATCTCAAATTTAATTTTGAAACTCAAAATCGACATAGAGCCGAGAAGCCTTATGCACGATTAAAGAAAAGCATCGATACAAAAGACTAAAAAACTGAAAATGAAAAAGGTTCCAAATTGGATTATTATAATTGTATTAATAGGATTATTAATTGCCTCAAAATTTATATTCTTAACTAAAAAACAAGATAAAACGACAACTATCGGAAAAAACAAAAATGTTATGCCTATCGCTGTAAATTATTATGTAGCAAATAGGGAAGAATTTAAAAATGATGTTTTTACCACCGGTAAAATTGGTGCGTTAAATCAGGTGGACATCATTCCGGAAGTGAGTGGAAAAGTAGTGCAGATTTTTTTTAAAGAGGGAGAAACGGTTTCAAAAGGCAATACACTGTTAAAATTAAATGATAAGGATCTTCAGGCGCAGTTTTTGAAAATACAAACTCAATTAAAACTTTCGGAACAAAAACTTGATCGTTTAAAAAAACTCATAGCCATTAACGGCATTAGCCGTGAAGAGTATGATGTTCAAGAAAACGAAGTGGCCGGGTTAAAAGCAGATTTGGCCTTTACGCAGGCTCAGTTAGATAAAACCACAATCATGGCTCCATTTAACGGGGTAGTTGGATTGAAGAACATTAGTGAAGGTGCTTTTGTAAATCAAACCACTCCTGTAGTGTCATTAGTGCAGTTACGGCCCTTATTTGTCGAGTTTTCTCTTCCGGAAAAATACAGTTCTCAATTAAAAAATGGAGTATCTGTTTTGTTTTCGTCAGAAAATTCGGCGACTCCAAAAACGTATTCAGCCACAATATATGCCATTGAACCGCGTGTTGATGAAGCGACCAAAACTATAAAAGCCAGAGCCATGTATAATGGGAAAGAAGAATTTTATCCCGGCGCTTTTGTAAAAGTTTACGCTAATCTGGGAGAAATAAGAGACGCGCTCATGATCCCTACTCAAGCGGTGATACCCACCTTGAAGGGCCAAAAAGTGATGGTATGTAGAAATAATTTGGCTGTTGAGGTCATGGTTAAAATTGGCGTGAGAACCGATGAAAAAATCCAAATACTCGAAGGGATGAACCCGGGCGATACGGTTATTACAACGGGCTTACTTTCCGTAAAAAAAGATTCTAAACTAAAATTACTAAAACCAAACAAATAGTATGGATTTAGCCTCCCTCAGTGTTAAGCGACCGGTATTGGCCATTGTGATGTCGGTGATTATTGTTTTGTTTGGGGCCATTGGATTTAATTTTCTGGGTGTCCGAGAATTCCCTTCTATTGATCCACCGGTTATTACTGTAAGAACGAGTTACACAGGTGCAAATGCGGATGTTATTCAGTCGCAAATAACCGAACCACTCGAAAAAGCCATTAACGGAATTGACGGCATCAGAAGTATTTCTGCTTCTTCCAATCAGGGCTCAAGTATTATCACGGTAGAGTTTAATCTGAGTTCTAACCTTGAAGCTGCCGCCAATGATGTTCGGGATAAGGTGTCGCAGGCAGTGAAACAATTGCCGCAGGATATTGACGCCCCTCCCGTCGTTTCAAAAGCTGACGCCAATTCAGATGCAATAATTTCTATGACTCTGTTAAGTGATACGCGTTCGTTGCTGGAGGTAAGTGATTATGCTGAAAATGTTATCGCCCAAAATCTCCAAACTATTTCGGGGGTAAGTGCCGTTCAGATTTGGGGTCAGCGTCGCTACGCTATGCGTGTTCGTTTGTTACCCGAAAGATTGGCCGCTTATCGTTTAACGCCCCTTGATGTTAAGCAAGCCCTTGATCGCGAAAATGTTGATTTGCCTTCCGGGAAAATTGAAGGTAATTCTACAGAACTTACTGTGAATACTATCGGCAGGTTGTCCACAGTTAAGCAGTTTGAGGAAATGATCGTAAAAGAAAACAATAACAGCATTGTGAGGCTGAAAGATTTAGCTGTTGTGGAGTTGGGCGCCGAAAATGAAGAAACTATTCTAAAGGAGTCTGGTACCCCGATGGTGGGTTTGGCCTTGGTTCCGCAACCGGGAGCCAATTATATCGACATTGCCAATGAGTTTTATAAAAGGTACGATATTTTAAAAAGGGACCTACCTAAAGATTATACAATTAATATTGCTCTTGATAATACGCGTTTTATAAAAAAATCCATTATTGAGGTGGCCGAAACCCTTGCGATCGCATTGGTATTGGTGATTCTCATTATTTATCTTTTTTTCCGCGACTGGCTCATAGCTCTTCGCCCACTGATTGATATTCCCGTTTCGTTAATAGGCGCTTTTTTTATCATGTACCTTTTAGACTATTCTATTAATGTTCTTACACTTCTTGCGATCGTATTAGCAACGGGGCTGGTGGTGGACGATGGTATTGTGGTGACGGAAAATATTTTCAAAAAAATAGAGAAAGGCCTTTCACCAAAAGAAGCTGCTATTGAGGGCACACGCGAAATTTTTGCGGCTGTGATTATTACGTCGCTCACACTTGCTGCTGTTTTTATGCCGGTTATATTTTTAGAAGGTTTTGTTGGCCGACTATTTCGCGAATTTGGTGTAGTTATTGCAGGGGCGGTGCTCATTTCGGCATTTGTGTCACTTACGCTAACTCCGATGTTAAATGCTAAATTGGTGAAAAAAGATTACACCAAAAAAAGCAAATTTTACATGTGGTCTGAACCTTTTTTTGAGGCCATGGACATTTGGTTTAAGAAAACTGTCACCCGCTTCTTACAAAAAAGATGGTGGGCAATTGTTATCCTGATCGGTTCTACACTAGCTATTTTTTTATTTGGTTCACAACTCCAATCCGAATTGTCACCCTTGGAAGACCGTAACTGGTTGAGGTTATCAGTTTTGGCTCCCGAAGGAACTACATTTGAAGCAACAGACGCGTTAATAGATCGGTTATCTACCTTTATTAGCGATTCAATTCCCGAGAAGGCCGTTTGCCTTACAGTGACCGCCCCAGGTTTTGCAGGTTCTGGCGCGGTAAATACCGGTTTTGGACGATTGGCTCTTACCGAATCAGGTGACAGGAAGCGTTCGCAACAGGAAATAGCAAACTACATTAACAAGAACATCGCGCTGTTTCCTGAGGGGAAAATATTTGTAATTCAGGAGCAATCGATATCATCGGGTGGTGGACCAAGAGGGGCCTTACCGGTACAGTTTGTTATCCAGAATAATGATTTTGACAAAATAAGGGAAAAATTGCCCCTGTTCCTGGAATTAGCAAATAAAAATCCTACGTTTCAGGGCGTAGACGTAAATCTTAAATTCAATAAACCGGAACTGGTAATTGAAATTGATAGAGATAAAGCAAGGACGATGGGCGTTTCTATTTCAGATATTGCGCAAACGATACAATTAGCCTTAAGTGGTCAAAGGTTCGGTTATTACATTAAGGGAGATAAACAGTATCAAGTAGTGGGGCAGGTGAACCGAGAAAATAGGGACAGTCCGGATGATATCAGGAATCTATATGTCAGAAATACCGGTGGCGAGATGATTCAACTGGATAATTTTATCTCAATTGTTGAACGAAGCAGCCCGCCCCAGTTTTATCATTATAACCGTTATCAGTCGGCTACGATTCAGGCTGGTCTTGCGCCGGGTAAAACTATCGGAGATGGAATTGCCGCTATGAATCAAATAGCGGATCAGGTGCTTGATGATAGTTTCAGATCGTCCCTAACAGGCGCCTCACGCGATTTTTCGGAAAGTTCGTCCAATATTGTATTTGCGTTTTTACTGGCCTTGGTGCTTATTTATCTTCTGTTGGCAGCTCAGTTTGAAAGTTTTGTTGAGCCTTTTATCATTCTGTTAACCGTGCCCATGGCCTTATCGGGCGCCTTGTTTTCGTTATGGTATTTCAATCAAACACTTAATATTTTTAGCCAGATCGGGATGATTATGTTGATTGGTTTGGTAACCAAAAATGGAATTCTGATCATTGAATTTGCTAACCAACTCCGTGAAAAGGGTATGAATGTCCGTGAATCCCTAATAGAAGCCGCTACGGCAAGATTACGTCCTATTTTGATGACTAGTCTGGCCACGATCCTTGGCGCATTGCCAATTGCTATGGCCCTGGGTGCAGGTTCCAAAAGTCGTATGGGAATGGGTATTGTTATTATTGGAGGCCTGTTACTTTCGATGGTATTAACACTTTTCGTTATTCCGGCCATATATTCTTATTTAGTGAAAGATAAGAAACACAAATCAGTAACTGAAAAAAGACTTGTTCATGAGAATGTTTAGATATTTGTTCATTTTTTTGGGGTTCTATACAAGCATTTCCGCTCAGGACATGTTAACCATTGAAGATGCTATAAAGATCGGGCTGGAGAAAAACTATTCCGTGGTTATTGTAAAAAATCAGCAGGAAATCGCAAAAGCTCAAAACAATTTTGGTAATGCCGGGATGTCGCCTACCGTTTCGGTAAACGGTTCCGTTAATTTGTCGAGCCTTAACTCGCACCAGGAATTTAATACCGGGGTTGTTCAGGACCGCACTGGTGCGCAGGCCAATAACCTGGGTGCTTCTGTGAATGCCAACTGGATTGTATTTGACGGACTGAGAATGTTTGCGGTTAAAAAACGGCTGAATCTTACAGAAGGTTTATCAGCCATTCAGCTGCGTCAGCAAATGGAAAATAGTATTTACGATATTATCGTTGCCTATTACAACGTAGTAAAGGTGAATGAACTTATCAAAGCAGCGAAACAGAATCTTTCCATTTACGCTGAACGGAAGAAAATAGCTCGTCTTAAACTTGAGATTGGTTCTGATTCAAAAGTTGATTTTTTATTGTCACAATCTGACGAAAATAAGGCCAAAAGCGAAATCATGAGACTGGAACTGGAACTGTTAAACGCAAAAACAAATTTAAACGTCTTACTTGCCAGGCCGGTTGATATTGATTTTAAAGCTTCTGATTCAATTAGTGTGAACTACAATCCCAATATCGATGAACTAAAAAAATCAGCGCTAAGTAACAATTCTTCACTCTTAATCTCACGACAAAATGAGTTGATTTCCGGACAAACTATTAAGGAGGCACGTTCAGCAAACTTACCATTTGTTCAATTATTAGGAGCATATAACTTCACCCGCAATCAAAGTCAGGCAGGGATTGTTTTCTTGAACCGACAGGCAGGATTTAGCGGCGGTATTAGTGCGACCTGGTTGTTGTTTAACGGGAATAAAAACAATAGGCTGATAAAGGAGCGTAATATTCAAGTGCTTAATCAACGTTACGTCACTGAGCAAATTCAATTAGCAGTGGATGCAGATGTATATGTAAATTATAAATCTTATTTAATGAATAAAGGAATCGTAGATCTTGAACTTCAAAACCTACGTGACTCAAAAGAGGTTCAACAGGTATCACTTGAACGTTATCGGATAGGAAAAGCTAACTTGCTGGAAACGATTGAAACTCAGAAAAATCTTGAGGACGCGCAGGTAAGGTATATTAACGCCCTTTACGCAATAAAAGTATCAGAAACAGAATTATTGAGGGCCAACGGGGGGCTTGTGAAATAAATTCAATCTAAATTCAGGCTGCAATAACCTTGTCAGTGAACGGGTTAACTTTGTAGCATGACAAAATCTGATTTAACTAAAATTTATCCTGCTTATTACAAAGCGCGGATCCACCCCACGGTTTTAGAATTTTCAACAGGTGCTTGTCTCGCTATAAACGATTCTGGCGACTCGAATGCGAAGGATTTTCAAGTTAGAGTGGAAGCTTGGTACGCAGTGGCTTATGCCATAAAATTTATGTATAAAGCAAAACAAAAGGATTTTATTGTATCTAAATTAGAGGCACTATGGTGGTTCGACAAGGAAAAATACAAGGCCTCTCGTTTAAAAGACGCGCCACTTACCATTCCCAGGAGGGATTGGCACTTTAAATTACTTTTGCGTTTGCCGGAATACGTTTTAAGGGAAGATATACATGAGGCGATTGAAAAAGCGACTAAAAAAACAAAACTGAATTTGAAAAGGTTGTTAGTTTTTTTGAATTGACAGAGGGCAAATGCGTCCAGATGGTGCATCTTGGTCAATTTGACAAGGAACCCGAAACACTCGAAAAAATGCAGAATTTTACTAATAAAAATGTATTAGAAGTCAATGGGTTACATCATGAAATTTATACTTCAGATTTCAGGAGAACAGAACCCGCTAAGTTGAGAACGATACTGAGGGAGCCGGTTAGGTGATCCCTAAAAAACGGTATAAATTAAAAAATTCGATTAGTTGCTAAAACGCATCTGTAAAACACCCAGAAAAGCTTCTTTAAAAATGCGGGTGCTCATTTTACTAACACCTAAAACACGGTCGGTAAACATAATTGGTACTTCTATGATCTTAAAGTTCTTTTTAAAGGCGCGGTATTTCATCTCGATCTGAAATGCGTAACCCATAAACTTAATATTGTCTAATTCTATGGTTTGTAATACTTTGCGACGGTAACACTTAAAGCCTGCGGTAGTATCCTTTACCGGGATCCACAATACCATACGTACATACACAGAGGCAAAATAACTCATAAGGATCCTACCAACCGGCCAGTTAGTGATTTTTCCGCCTTTACAATATCTGGAACCGACCGCCACGTCGGCGCCATTTTCGCAGGCTTCCAGTAATCTTACCAAATCTTTAGGGTCATGGCTGAAATCGCAGTCCATTTCAAAAATGAACTCATAATTACGCGCAAGCGCCCATTTAAAACCATGAATATAGGCTGTGCCTAAACCCATTTTGCCGCTACGTTCTTCAATATGTAAATTCACTGGAAATTCTTTTTGTAGTGTTTTTACATGTGCAGCGGTCCCATCAGGGGAGCCATCATCTACGATGAGTAAGTGAAAATCTCTTGATAATGAAAAAACCGTCCGCACCATCTTATCAATGTTTTCAATTTCATTGTAAGTGGGAATTATTACCAGATTTTTACTCATTAGCGCTACGAATATAATGGTTTTAATAAGCAACAAAAAATTATTAGTAGAATTTGGGAATTATCTTCTTATAATGTTTTGCACCTTACAATGATCCGTCAAAAACACGTAATTTGCCAACTAATTCATTGTCACTTGAAACGCTCAAAAATATTAGCGGGTTTAGTTTTTGTTTTCTTATTTGCCCGGGTTTTGCAGTCTCTCGCTGCAATTCCTTTAGACACTATTATCCCAAAAAAGCGTTATTTGGTTTCAGGATTTCCGATACTGTTTTATACACCAGAAACCCGCTTCGGTTTTGGGGCAGCGGCGGTTTGTATTTTTAATTTTAAAAGTGACAGTCTATTGGCTCCGAGGTCAAGTATTAATCTTGGCTTTACCTACACACAAAATAGGCAGGTACTGTTTTACTTACCCTATGTTTTGTTTATTAAAAACCGAACTTTTCAGGTCTATGGGGAATTGGCTTATAACCGCTACAATTACAATTTTTATGGGGTCGGAAATAATCAGCCCGAGAACTATGTAGAGCGTTATGGCGTTGAGTTTCCAAGATGGAGATTCACTTTTTTGAAAAAAGTAACTCGCCGTTTTTATACCGGGTTAAGACACGCCTTCGATAAATTTAGTTTATATGATCTGGATTCGACAGGGCAATTAATTACAAAAAAAATACCAGGCTCAAATGGCGGCTTTGTTTCCGGTATAGGCGTTGTTTTTCTGGCTGACACCCGTGATAATATTTTTTATCCTTCAAAAGGCATGTGGGGGGAGTTAGTTCTTTACAGGGATGATGAGCTAACAGGCAGCTCATTTAACTATACACGGATAGCTTTGGATATTGTAAAATACGTTCATTACGGTGCAAATATTTTAGCGTTAAATGCTTACAGTATTTATTCCAACTCGGATCTCCCATTTTTTCAGATGGGTACACTGGGAGGTCAAAAAAAAATGAGGGGCTTTTATGAAGGAAGATACAGGGACAACAACCTCCTTGTTTTTCAGGCGGAATACAGACGGCATTTATTTTGGTTATTGGGGTTTACGCTATTTGCAGACGCAGGGCAGGTTGCAAAGCGTTACGATGAGTTTAACGCCAAAAACTGGCGTTACACTTACGGTGCCGGCCTGCGTTTGACTATCGATAAAGTTCAGAAAATTAATCTTCGGATGGATGTGGGAGTGGGCAATGGTAAAGTGCTTCCATATTTTACGATCGCTGAGGCATTTTAATAGTTCACGCTCTAACCACCGAAAATCCTATGAGGTTTGGTAATTCGCCTTCTGACCCAATAAGAGTTGTAATATACGAGTTGTACATTTTTGGAAAAAATTGAGGGTATTGTTGTCAATTATATCTAATTTTAACCGTGTTTAAAAAATTTAATGTTCGGGTTTATGGTATTCTTATAGAAAAAGATTCAGTACTTGTCTCTGATGAATTTATTAAGAATAATAAAATCACCAAATTCCCTGGCGGAGGCTTAGAATTTGGTGAAGGAACGAGAGAATGCCTTGTTCGTGAATTTAAAGAGGAACTGGATCTTGACGTTGAGGTCCTAGAACATGTTTATACTACGGATTTTTATGTGTCGTCTTCATTTGACCCAAATAGTCAGGTAATAAGTATTTATTATAAAGTAAAATCCTTAAGCCCCGCTACCTACAAAACCACAACGCAACCGCACAATTACGAAAATAAGGAAGGGGCGCAGTCTTTACGTTGGATAAAATTAAATGAACTCAAAGAGGCAGATTTCACGTTGATTATTGACCGAAGGGTGGGGGAGATGCTCGTCAAAGGATCAATTAGTTAGTTAGTATCGTCTGTAAAAACAGTACTAAACAAAAAAGCACCGGATTCAATTAAAATCCGGCGCTTTTGATGAATTTACTATTACACTAGTTTTAGTTAGGTGTAAAAGCGTTATAACTTAAATTAACTGCGTTCCTTATGTTGGAGGTATATACGCCATTTTCGAAAGTAGATGATTGGCCAAATACACCTGGAAGTCCGGTTAACGTTCCGCTAGGGGTAGTTCCAACGAAGTTAAGGGTGTCTCTTCTTGAGGCAAAATCAGCAATCCAGATAGTAGCGTTTTGATTAAAACCAGATGTTCCAGAAGCAACAGTGTTTAGCGTAAAGGTATAAAAACCGTTGGCATCAGTTGTGGTTTGATAAATTTTAGAAGCCAACAACGTAGGGTCTTTATCAAAAGTTAAATATACAGGCGTATTTGCAGGCACAGCAATATTCGTAAAACTTGTAGTAACTACAGTGCCGGTTGTTACTTTACGTATCCAGCTCATGTTCACAGATCCTGTAACAATGGCCGTACCAATAGCGATGTTGTTTGGATTGGAAGATACGTTAGTAGCAGTAAAATTATGATCGATAGTTTGTGTTTGGCTCATTACAAGGGTCCTTGTTGTACTCATGCCTGTGTATGTGGCGTACAATCCTTTTTTTACAACCCCATTGATAATTGTATCCTGAGTGCCACTGAACCCTTCAATAGTAACAAATGCTAAAACTCCTTGTGCGTTTGTTCTTACAGAAAGCGAGTAATTACCGGTAGAATCCGTGGTGGTAGAATAAACATCAGCGCCGGCAGAAGTTGAATTAGGGTATAAACCATTTGCGCCACCTTTATTGATCTTAACAGTTACACGCACGCCCGCTACATTAATACGGTTATTGTTTGTCCATTGGCCATTACCATTTGGCGTAATTACATTTTTGTTAACATTCCCTTTTACAACGGTGGTACCAGTTACATCCGTTTGTTGAAACTCATCCTTATCATCTTTTTTACAAGAGAATAAAACTAGGGTAAAAAGTGAGGCGATAAGCGTTATGGATAAAATTGACTTTTTCATGATAGATTGTTTTGTTTTTCGTTATTGAGTTAGTAAAAAATTAGAAATGGAATATTAGCGTTAAGGCACCAGCACCACCGCTCAGGGCTGTGTTTCCACCTAACGTATTGTTCATAGAAAATATCGAGCCGTTATTGTTGTCAACAGAAAAACCTCTCAATTTTTCTTTAGAATCAACATCAACATCTTCTGTAAAAACTTCTGGTCCGTTTTGACCTCTGTTAAACACTTCTTGTTTTGATTTAGCAGCCCTTCTGGTTGTTATGGAATAAGCCCAACCATATTCGGCAGCAATCGAAATCTTGGAGAAAATAAAGTACTCGATTCCCACAAAACCTCTAACACCGAGGCGGAAGCCACCACGGTTTTTCGACTCCAGATTCCTAACGCTTCTTCCTGCATTATTTGGATTTTGAGTAGCTACTGCAAACGAGTTAAAGTTGCTGGTATATTGTACTTCATAAAGGTCAGAAAAACTATTTCCATAAGTTACTTCCTGTTTAGATCCATTGTGGCCAATACCGAGCTCAGCTCCGTAGAAACCTTGAAGCCTTCTGTAACCCCTTCTTTTTTCGTAACCAACCGAAAGCAGAATATTATTTTTTGTAAAGGTTAACTTGTCGTCCACTCTTAACAAAGAGGCTGCGGCAATATCATCTGGGGTTCCTAATGTAGCATTATACATCGCCTGCGCATCTTGCACCTGGTTAGTTACCGATCCTGACAAGGTGTTAATCCCAAAACGAACACGGATTGCGGTTTTTGCATCCAAATAGTATTTTCCAACAATTTGGTTATTAGAGTTTGAGGTGTATTGAACTACGTTGCCAGCACCGGCAAAAGGGGTAGCCCTGTTCAATGTTCCTAAAATCATATCCAAAATTGGAATGGTGTTAAATCCTAGGCCGATATCGCCTTTTTTAGGTAGGATTTCGTACCCTTTTTTGTTTTTAAGCACTTGTTCTTCCGCTGGTACAGGCGTCTCCTGGGCCTGTATCAGGAAGGTTGAAAACAAAGTGGCAACAATTACTACTGTTTTTTTCATGTTTTGTTAAAATTTCCGCAAATATAGGTCATTTATTGTTACCTAAAATCTAAAAATTAACATTTTTATGTAAAAAAAATAATATCTGTCTTATATTTCGGAATATACGTAGAAGATTTTGGCTTTTTCGTCGAACATGGTATTAAGTGATAATTGACCGTTGTAAATTTATGGTTAACAAACAACCGGCATGAAACAATTGTTAACGTAATTAAAAGTTACATAAGCAGTTGAAAGGAAAAACAAATAAAAGTTGTTTCTAGCGGTAAAGTGTTACGTAACCACTCAGGTTTTTTTCCTTACCTGAGGCATTGGCAGCAAAAACCTTCCAAACATACACGTCGCTTTTGCATTCGGTACCCTTAAAGGTTCCGTCCCAACCCTTTGTAAAATCGGTGGTTTCAAATACTTTTTGTCCCCAACGGCTGTATACAATCAAACTGTATTTTACGATCCCAATGCCTTTTGCCAGAAATAACTCATTGTTTCCGTCTTGGTTGGGTGTAAAAGCATTTGGAACAAATACTCCAAAATCACTCTCAACCTTAATCGTTTTTACAATCGTATCCGCACATCCCCAGGTATTTTTAACAACCATGGCTACCGGATAGATACCCGCAGTTTCAAACACATAGGACGGGTTTTTCGCCACGATTTTGTAACCATCATTGTTAACAAAATACCAGTTCCAGGTGGTTAAATTTGAGCCGACAGAGGTACTTTCAAAGTTCACTGCGTCTAATCCTTCTACCGGGCTGGAGGGGAAAAATTCGAAATCAGCTTTGGGCAAAGGAAATGCGTTTATAGCAAAACTGGAAGTGTTAGTGCAACCGATATTATCTGAAAAGGCAGCATTAATAACATAACTACCCATATCCGTGAAACAATACCTGAAGCCAGGAGTATTATAGCTTTGAGCGTTTATTTGCCAGGTTAAATTTGTAAGTGGAGCTGCAGTTTTTAGATCGAAGCTGAAATCAGAACAAAACGGAATACAAAAATTATCGGCCGAGCTGATCAATTCTCCCTGTGGTAAAGGGTCAAGCTGTAAGGGCGATTTTGCCGAAGCCGCACAACCGAGCGAATTAATTGCAGTAACCGTATACATACCAGCGAAATTAATATTATGAGCAACGAAACTAACGTTTTGAGTATTTGCTGAAAAATTATACGGACCTGTCCATTTGTAGGAATTACCGCCAGATGCCTGAAGGGTAACGGTGGAGTTAACGCAAGCCCGTGGCGTCACAGTGAGAGATGGTATCGGTAGAGCAATAGTGTTTAAATAAGCTACCGCAGAAGCAGTACAAGTATTTAACCCAGTTCCAACCACCGTATACATCTCTTGGGAAACGCTATTTGCCGCTGGAACAACGGCATTTGCCAGGTTGGAAGTAAAACCATTCGGACCACTCCAAACATAAGAAATGGCGCCACTGGCATTAAGAACAGCTGGTGTACCAAAACAAACCGTATTCCCGCCGGCTTGGATAAAGGGGTTTTCTAGTATCGTGACAGAATTACTTACGCTTGCACTGCACATATTAATGTCTGTTACAGTTAGGTTGTACATTCCGGAGTTCGCGATGACCACTAACGGAATTACCGGATTTTGCTGCGTGCTTGAGAAGTTTAATGGGCCAGTCCATACAAATGATATACCACCTCCTGGCGAGGCAATTAACTGGAGGTTATGATTTTCACAAATAATTGGAGACGTAAACGTTGGAGTAGGTAATGGATGCACCGTAATGGACTGAGTAGTGAAAGCTGTGCAAGGTCCAACAGTCACAACTAACGTATAAACGCCACTGCCCGCTAAAGCAATGTTGTTAATAGTTAGGTTTTGTGTGACACCACTTGATCCGTTAGGTCCGGTCCACGAATAAGCGTTGCCGCCAGTACCATTTAGTGCAAGGTTTTTCCCGGTGCACAAGGCAGTGTAGTTTGCTGTAATGCTGGGCGATGGTATCGATACAAAGGTGACCTGGACAGTTTGGCTGGCCTGGCAGTTATTTGTGTCACTGCTCGTTACAGTGTAGGTGTAATTTCCGCCCAATAACTGAGTAACCATATTGACGGCATTTTGTGGTCCAGCTGTCCAGGTGTAAGAATAACCGGGCGTTCCGCCTGTATTGTTTGCTGTAAAGGTAATGTTTGAACCCACGCAAGCTGTTAAAGTGCTCGCAACAATACTTAAGGTATTGCTGGTTGGTTGAGTAATGGTGAATGTTTTAGTTACTGCGCACGAAGATACCGCGTCGACAACCGTTACCGTGTAAAGCCCTGCGCCAAGATTATTTAAGCTTGATGTGTTGACTGTGGTTAAGCCATTGAACCAATAGTAGTTCTGGGAACCCGTGCCACCACTTGTGAAAATTGCGGCAGTTCCGGTTGTACTTCCAAAGCAGGAAACAGTGGAAGTGGCAGCTAAAGTACCAGTAAATACAGCATTGGTGGTAATTGTAACTGGCGCGGTATACGTTGTGTTGTTACCAAAATCATATACGGATACGCTGTATGTTCCGGGGTAAAGATTGGTTATGACTGAAGTGGAAGGCCCTGAGGGAAGCCAAAAATACGAATAGGGACCTATTCCCGCGGTAGCATTTACCGTTGCAGATCCGGCAGCACTGCAACTTATCCCGGCGGTTATGACATTAACGCATGGTTGATTAACAATTACATTTTGAGCAATGGTGTCCGTGCCACCGCCGCAGCTATAATATAAAATTAATTTTGCCGCATAAGTCCCCAAGCTGCTAAATGCGTGTGTTGGATTGGTGAGGGTGGAAGTATTGGCTGCTCCTGAAGCGGGGTCTCCAAAATTCCACATCATACCTGTTAACGAATAGCCTGATGCTACGCACGCATTTACCGTGTAGTTTTGAAAAACCTGGGGTGCAGTGAACGAAGCGGAAAGACAATTGACAGTGTGAGTGAACGGAGGAGGTGGTTGTTTAAGGCCGGAAGTGATAAAGTTTGGGAGGCCATATTGGTTTGTGTTGGGGGCAATGCTTTGCCCGTTGTCAACATAGTTCATTCCAGCTCCCATCACATTAGGGTTGTTAATGTCGCCCATTACCTGAAATCCGGAGCGCGTCATGTAAATCTTGCCATCTTTAGCTAACTGCAGTGCGCCACCGTTATTTGTGGTGCCGGTATATACAGAGTTTACAATAGCGGTAGGCGATCCCGCACATAAATCCCATTGGTAAAGATTGCCTCCCCCCCACAAAGCGCCGTAGAATTTAGTGCCATCCGGTGAAAATTCGCACCCGTATGACCAGGCATTTTGCACCAGTAAAAGCCGATTGGAAACAATTCCGGTAGACGCATCAAAATCATATAGCTCAAAACCAACTGAAGGATCGTTAGCAGCGGCAAGGCCCAATTTTCTTCCGTTTGGAGAAAATTTCATGTAACCAACGTAAGCCGGACCTGTGGCGGCATTTGAGCCAATTGCGGAAATTACTGGAACGGGATTAACGCCGGCCGAAGTAACAAGGTGCGCTCTGAAATCTCCATTCACACCGTCCTGCGATAAAACCCAGGTATCAATTCCATTGCAGTGTTTCACCGACGTTAAGCGTTCAGAACTTACTCCGGCGAGGGTAGCATTTACAACAGTCACAGAACCAAGTCCGGCAGAAAGGTTCATATCAACGGTTGAATATTTAAGCCCAACTGGCGAGTTACAACAGGCCATTGTGAAAATGTAATAAATGTTGGAGTTACCGGGTTGTTTCACCACCACTGCCGATTGAGTGGAAGAGGGGTCGCCGTCTAATCCCGTTCCATTTGCCATAATCGCGTTTGTTGAATTCCAGACTGTAATCCCATCCGTATAAAAAAGCAGGTTACCACTAGCGTCCGCAATGCCAGAACAGCCTTCCGCGGTGGATAATTGTCCACCCAGAATAGAACTAGGGGGGGAGGTCATAAAATCGATACCGGCATTATTGCCAAAATACCATTTACTGGTTTCGTTTTGGGCAAGGAGAGCTGACGATAAAAATAGAATTACAACCAAAAGCAATTTTGAGCTTAATATTTTGGGTAAATGGAAAAAAAACATAATGTAAGTAATGTTAAAAACGTGTTTCAGATAAAGGTAACTAAAAATCAGGCCAGAATACCATAAATCGATTTTTAGCCACTCATTTGCGCGCTACTTTCACGGATTAAAAATGGCGTTTCAATCAACAGTCATGTTTTTAATTGGGTTTGAACAAAAAAAATCGGATTGTTTAATCTGTAATTTGTTCCAAATGGACAAATTTTCTAAATTTCAAGTGAGTATTTCTCTCAGTTAATTAATAGTCAAATTTCTTTGAGGCGCGTTACTTTTGTTTAATAAATCGAAAGATAAAAAGATCTCATGTAAATTCGAATTAATTTTTGCTGTTGGATAGAACGAAATACTATAACCAAATTTCAGTTTTTTTAAATGTAAACTCAAGCCTGCGTTAAACTGGTTATTTGAATTTATTTTCTTAAAGGCGGTTTGCAGAGAGAAAATATTAAAATAAGTAATGGTACCCAATTCAAAAATTTGACTAATCAAATTTTGTTTGAAAACGGAATACGGTTGTAATGTTATTGTTCTTTCGCTAAAAAGCAGTAGCGAAAGGTGATAGATTTGAATCGGCTGGCGGGTTTGGGATGTGCCAAAAATTGGATCCGTGCTGTTTAAATTGTAGAAGGATGCCCCAAAGGTTATTCTTTTTTTAATATCAAAAATAACTCCTGAGGAAATATTTAAATTTTGATAGTTATTGTTACTATTTAATTCGGAGATCCATCCGGTCGCCAGTTTTGATTTTAAGTAAGAAACCTGTAACGAGGGGACAATCGTCAATTTTGAATTAATTCGGAAGCGAGACCCAAAACTTAGATCTGATCTATTTACCGTGACTGGGCCATAAAGAAAATTATTGATTGAAAAGCCCGTGCCCAGTCTATTTATTCTGTAACAGGCTCCAAAATAAAAAGAAGATTGGTTCAAATAGGGTCCGGTGATAACGGAACCGAGGGTTTGAATATTTAACCCATCAGAACTCACGCAAAATGCGGGGTTTAAGAGAAGTTTTTGCTGACCAGTCAAGCCACCATCCTCATAATTCACCTGCGACTCTATTTTTGAAGGAGTTAAGAGAGAAAATAGAATAAAATACAGGAGCGGTGTTCTGCGATGTAGATCTATGTGCATGTTTTTCTAATTGAAGTTACGAAAATAAATATCAAAAACAAATTTTTCAGGCTTCGACCAATTGATTGCTAATTAACGACAAACAATATCATGATATATAAAACAAAAAAGCCCGGTAGTGTACCGGGCTTTTCTATTTTTAATAATGTTTTGAATATTGCCCAGGCTTCTTCTTCCACTTCTTCTTTAGAGGCCACCAAATGCTCGTAC
>Ga0075163_10002912_pt1 | contig 23048 bp, 28 predicted proteins | sample JI1023141ADNA_FD_71478 | JGI IMG/M metagenome (GOLD analysis project Ga0075163, IMG submission 71478) | Wastewater effluent complex algal communities from Wisconsin, to seasonally profile nutrient transformation and Carbon sequestration -... | ecosystem: Engineered > WWTP > Effluent > Algae... | reverse complement strand
TTTTTACACCGCTCAAATCGACGTAAATCACTTAAATCTCTCGATTTGGAGAACGTTTCGGCGAGCAAAGGAAGGCGAAGCCTTCCGCGCGTTCGACCCAGTTCGCCCCGCTTGCGCGGGCGAACTGCGGGAGAAGATACTACAAATAAAAATAATACAATTAAGAAATTATTATGTATTAAAATTATGAAAAATAATGTAATATAGCTCATATATATAATCGTTCTCAAACTTGTTTGAGAACTGAAGGATGTCTACCAATCCCTTTAGCTTGAGAAAATATATAAGTAATGTCAAAGGACATCTTATTCCTCGGAAAGAAGCGATTGATAATATGAAAAAAGTGGAAAAAGCTATATGTAAAGATCTTAAAAGGAAGCGTGTAGAAATTCCTATTGATGATTTAAAAAATAGATGCACTCGTTGTCGGATTGATATGGGTGATATGAATCCGCGACAATTATGTGGAAAAACATATTGCCTTTATAAATTAGATGGCGAATCATCGGAGTCAGACACTATAGAAGTTGAAGTGGAACAACCTTCCTTAAATATAACTGATTTGGATCAGCTCGGCGAAGTCGAGAAAGATGAAGCCAAATCTAAAAAATCAAAAAGAATAACCCCGTCTGAAATACAAGGCATTTCAGACTCGGAAACTTCGTCAGAATGGATCCCAACCAAAGATGATTGGAATAAGATAAAGAAAACTTCTTCTTTTGCCGATTTGTTGAGTGGAGAGTTCAAAGACGCTGAAAAGGACAAGATGTATGATCCGACTAAATACGGGATTACGGACAAGAAAGAAATCTCCCTATTGAAGCGGATCAAAAAGTTGAATGATGAAAAAGAACCGACGGTCCAGAGAATCATCAACTCCAAATGGCATTTTGAAAAGAAGGCTTGGCTTATGGAACGCTTTTTGTGTTTGTCCACAACGGATAAGCTTGGGTCTGAATATTTCTCTCAACGAGATGAACTAAATCGAATCTTAGACGATATCAATCCAATGACGGATGAAGACATTGAACGTTATGGATCTGAATGGAAATGGATTGAGAAGCAAGCTATGTATAGCCGTCCTACCCTCAAGACCGTGTTGGATTCTAAATTGGATCAGGAAGAAAAGGTGCAAGTTTTCAGCAAGCTGATGGCACTGAGGGAAGCTCCAGCTATTGATCAGTTCCATATGGAAGGAACAATCAAAAAGGATCTCAAGAAACACGAGTCTTCTCCTGAATATATTCAGTTGAAAAAGGCGCTTGCTGAAAAAGAAGCCAAAATATCCGTCAAGAACCAGATTGCTAATTTGAAGTTTGACGATGCTTTGAAGATGCAAGTTCTGAAAGAATATGAGGCGTTTTTGGAGATGACTGGAACGGATGATGAGAGCAAATATAAGCTTGGTGTGTGGATTGATATAACGTTGAGCATTCCGACTGAACCTAAATTGTATCCCCTTGATGTTTCGGACCCTTTGAAGATTCGCGAATTCTCGAAGGAAAAGTCGGATCTGATTGATAAGAAAATATACGGACTTCCTGACTTTAAGGATTACATCAAGAAGTTCGTGTTGCAATGCATCAGTAGTCCCAGTTCGCGTGGAAACATTTTGGCCTTGTGTGGGCCGCCTGGCACAGGAAAGACTACGATAGGAAGTTGTATTGCCGAATGTTTGGATCGCGAATTCATTTATTTGAGCATGGGCGGTATGAGTTCGGCAACGGCTTTGATAGGCTCGCAACGTGTATTTACGGCGGCGCATCCGGGAAATTTGGTTGCTAAATTCAGTAAACTCAAATATAGCAATCCGGTGTTGTTTATTGATGAGATCGATAAAGCTGGTGGCACGAATACTAAAGAGGCGACGGGCATTCAAGGCGCGCTGACCCATATTCTTGATCCTGAGCACAATAATAAGTTTATTGACGAATTCTTGGGTTATTCGGTTGACCTGTCCAAGTGCATCATAATCGTTTCTTATAACGATGAAAGTCGCTTGGAGCGCCAGATTGTTGATCGCTTCGACGCGATCTATCTAAAAGAGTATACAATTGATGAAAAAGTTGAGATTTCGAGAGGATATCTACTTCCTGATATTTTCCGCAATCTAAACATCCGAGGAGACTTGATTATATTCCGCAAGGATATTATCCGCAAAATCATATTCAAATCGAAGTCCAAGGAAAAGGGCGTGCGTCAACTGAAACGAAACCTAAAGCGTATCGTGCAATCGGTTAACTCTGCGTGGCTGTTACGAAGTTCGCCGTTTACTTTGGAAATGACTGAATTTCCTGAGACTGTCATAACTCCTGAAATGGTTGATATGTGGTTTTATGAGTCAAAAAATGAAGCGGACGCTGTACCCGAGGGTTTGTCTCTATACAGTTGAAAAAAATATTCAAGAAATGTTTAAGTAATGTTTCATTGAAATCGTGTATTTTCGTTTTTCGAGATAAAATGTCAAAGTCCCGTTATTCATCCAATCAAAATATATTTTTTTGTCTTTTATTACATATTCTATCTGATATCGATTTCCATATTCGTCCATATTTGATCTTTTATATGCTTCTGCGTGATACTTAGATGACATGAACGACACATGTATGTATATCGGACCAATTTTTTTCATTTCGGATTTTTTCATCTCATTCAAATTTCTATTCCATTCATATTCTTCGTCGGGGTCGATTATTTTTCTCAATCCGATATATAAAAACCGACATGACATAATAGGGACGGGAATTTTTGTATATCCATCCCATCCACGACACATATATTTTATAGGATTTTCGCCGGAACTCCCGTTACTGAATATGTCTAGTATATATCCATCAGGAATGATGACTCGATTTAATAAATCGCATTCAGGAATTTTGTAAAAGAATATACATTCTTTCAAAGCGTATTGTTCTTCTTCGCGCCAAAATATATCTCGTATATCGCACGGTTTCAATTCGGACACAACTCTATATATTCGAGAATTTGTGAATTCAGGTCGATCCATATAATCTTGAATATAGAAATCTCTTATATCGCGCGAAAAGATCGTCTTCTTTATCGCATGGCGACACATTGCCCGAATAAACATGTCTTTCCACCACTTGTTCGGATCAGGCAATGCCATATAATCGCGAAATTCTAACATTTCAGTCATGTATACATTGTCGTCTTCGTATCGTCCTCGCTTGAGATATTCCATTGCTTTGATAGCTAATATGGGGGGTTGATCAATTTCGATGCGAATTGGATCCGAGTCGTCTTTTGATATCTGGTCTTTTGATTTATTAAAAGACCGAAACTTGATCAAGTTGTCAAGCATTGAATTTTTAGGTATGTCCTTAATTGACACTTCTGTCATCTTTGGTTCGCCATAATAGCTGTATTTGTTATAATACTGAATTTTCAACATGATTACGAAATAATATTTATATAAGATATTATTTTCAATTTGTTCAAAAAAAAGGTATTATCCGAAAAATGATTTATTTATTTGCCTTTTCTTCATAGCGATTAATAATGTGTGCAATATAACATTCATAAGACAATATGATATCAATATAGTACCCATAATCACAAACGACTTAGATCGAAATAATATAGATCCGATAAAAGCCCACGCGGATACCGCAAAACCTAAAAAGCTGGTCGCACCTACTACTCTATTATCAAGAAGTGTTGATTTGCCATTTTTATACAAAAATATCGACTCTTGATGAGATCCTTCTTTAACTAAAAGACGATTTTCCAAGTCAAATAATGGCCAATGATTTTTATCATTAGCAATAAGTAAAACATGTAATATGATTATAACAGTGCAATATAGGATAAATGCACATCCCGCAATTAATAATGAGTTTTCTTGAAATATCGTATATTCGAACAATAAGAATACTGATATCGCGAAACTTATAAAATTTGTAAATTCGACATATTTGTTGTCAAGAAGAGTATACATCCAGTTCTTGAATTTTGAAAAATTCAAAAATGGGGATTTTCTTAAAATAGAGAACTGAATTTTATCGAAATTCGTATAATCTATAAATTTTTTCAATTTTGAAAAAAAGAAGTATCGGATACCTTTTTTAAAAGGTATGGATATTTTCAATAGCTTGATAGTAAAACATGAGAATATCACCACTAGAATTATGGTCATTATTACAGAACATGTGATCAGTGCATCTTTTATCATGCTTGATATTATAAATATGCTTATTCCATAATAGATCAATTTCATCGCAAACAGTTTCTTCATCTGTTACTTTCTGATTACGATAACGATTCCACATATCTTTCAATGATATTGTGTTAAAATCTCCATGATAATCTTCAGGATCATTTCTGCTGAATAGGCTTCGTATTTTGTATTTATAAGTCAAAATTATGGCTTCTTCCTCGCTTTTGCATACGTCAATTTTTACCTTTTTAAATTCTTTACAATCTCTTGATTCATCTTCTTCTATTATCCATGGCTGGGTTATTACCAAATAGGTCATCGTTCTCTGACAAGTCAGAGAACTGGCGGTTTCAAACTAATATTCGATATATTATTATATTATTTTCATTTTTTTGGATCAAAGTAACCCCTGTTAATAAAATTACCTTTTGGGAAAAGATAACCAAAAAACTTTTTAATAAAAATAGCGGGGTTCGGGGCGGAGCCCCGAGGTTACAGTAATTCATTCACAGGGACGATTTCTAATTCCCTTCCATGACGCTGATAATATTCGCGTAATAATTCTAATGATGGAACAATCGAATTTAGTGCATTATATAATGTTATACCTTTCATTTCGAAACTGATTGCTTTTCCGCGGTAAAGTTCTATATCGCGCAAAACACCCGCACAAATAGTACAATCATCTGGATCTACAATTTTATTATTTTCGTCATAAAATTCTATAAAAACATGTATTGAGCTAATCATGGGTATCGGAAAATTAGTCATTCCATCCCAATCTTCCCAAAGAACAACCTTTTCGAAATTGATATCAAGAAACACACGAGCTTTTAAATTCGACGGTGACCAAGTCATATTATAGATTAAATCGCCTCCACCGAAAACATAATAGGTATTATCATGGACATCATTCCACATTCGTATTTGTCCTAGTTTTTTTGTAAATAGTGCTACCTTTGTATTATTGGCGACTACATCAAGCAGTGCTTCACTTGATGTTGCGTGAATATCCACTGACATTTTAATTTCTGTCTCTGTATATAAGTTCTCAAATTCGTTTGAGAACAAAGATATTAAATTCGTTTGTATATAACGATGTATGCCAATATAATAATATCTATAATAATAATACTCATCTTAGTTTTAGTTCAAATTTACAATTATGATGAAATGACTGTATACACTTTCTCACCAGATGAGTCTGGTGAGATATCGCCCAAAATATGTATAATTGGAAGTGTGCATGGCAATGAACCTGTTGGCTATCATACATTAACAAAAATGATAAATGAAGGCGCTTTTGATGATATTAAACGAGGAACTCTCATAGTTATTCCTGATCCGAATAAGGTAGGCATTTATTTAAACAACCGGATGCAATTCAAGTTAACTAATCGTGATCTAAACCGAAACTTTGGCGTTATAAGTCGCCAAGGAAAAACGATAAATAAGGCAAAAGATCGAAAATCTCGACAAATATTAAATCTAGTAAAAGATTGCGATTTGGTAATAGATGTTCATGAGGGATGGGGTTTTAATAATCTTATATATCAACAAGGCAAGAGTTTGGGGTCGACGTTGAGCCCCAGCAATGACGCGTTGGCACAAAAATTAGCGATGCTGATGTTGGCTAAAGTTAACTCAGATATTGACGATCCAATTAAAAAATTCAATATTCTATTAGGCCGTTCGTGTGAAATAAATGGAACGCTAGCGTGTAATTCGCAAACAAATGGGCGCTCACATGTTCTGATAGAAATTAGTGGTCAGAATAATATACAGCCTATGTATGTGCGCGAAAAACAACTGCGTACTTTATTGGAGCCTGTTCTCAATATTTTATATTAAAATAGCAACATTTGCTGATATGTAATATCGATAACTGGTTAAAAATTGATATTTTTTACTATATAATATAATTTGTCAATCGAATTAGTTTTCTAGATATCTCCTTTTAAAAAATCGTTTTGTGCGACTTTTCCAAAAGTCGCGGATGGACGTAGATATGAACACGAACGAGATTGATGAAAATATCGCAAATGCTTGTGCTGTCATTGCGGAATACACACAAAAGATCGCTAGTTTAAAAGAGTCGGTCAGCATTTACAAAGGACAGAAGTGTCGTGTTATGACTAATGGCAATCATAACTATATTGATGATCGTGATCACAATGTAATCTATTATTATCAGCCTAAACAAAAAAAGTGTTCTATTTGTGATCATGTTCTTGTGAAAGACCTCTAACTTTTAAAAAAAGTTAGACAAAATGTAGTTCTCGAACTTGTTCGAGAACTCGCGATCTTTTTAGAACATTTTTTTATATCTTGTTATATAGTTCTAATAAATTAGATAACTTTCGATTTATCGAAAAATGCCAAACGCAAGAAATATATGCATGGATTTAATAATCGCGGCTTTAGTCGTATTATTGATTGTATTAGTAGTTCGGATGATACCATATAAAGTTGTCCTCGAAAATATGTATCTTATTCGAAATGATATTCCTACTCGATTTAAAAAATTAGGTGGTTCTTCAGTTGAAATTGATCCGCTTGAATATGAGCATCTTAGATCTCGGATAAATCCGAGATCGAGTTACAAAGCAAAATATGATTGGAGAGATGAATATGATTCCAAAGGAAATCCAATTCCAGATAAACTTGATAAATTAATAAAAACATATGCTGCAAAAGTGGAAAATTGCTGTAGTGATCGAACAAGTTCGAGCACTGATTCAAAAAAGGAATCCTTGAGTAATTTAGATAATCATTGCGGTGGTTCTTTATGTTCATTGGTCAATCCTGGTTGTCCTCCTCTAAATAGAATCGGACTCGAAGCTTTCGGTGTAAAAAACGATAAAATTATAGGTATTCAACATTTTGAAAATGGTGACGTCGACAGAACGTGGTCATCAACGATATATACTCGAAATGACGAGCCTCATTTCAATCCGACGACTCCTAAGCCAATATTCGCTAATTTGAAGTATTTGCAAAATCGAGGCAAATATAAGTGCTATGATAAATGTGAAAAATTAGGAGATTCACAATCTCGTTCCGAATGCATGGATGATTGTTTGCGATTAAGCGCAACTGTCTATTGAAAGCGGCTTTTGAAATGTTCTCGAACTGGTGCACCAAATTTGCTTCGCATTATACTTGTATGAAAATAATGAAATATGTATTTTTTTTAAACTCGTTCATTTGATGTAATTTAAAAAATGATCAGAAATTTCATAAATTAAATCAACCTTAAAAAATTATATCGAATGGACAAACTATATGATAACATAATGGAAGAGAAACGTAATATACAAAAAAATGATATTAGAAATAAAGTAAAGATTGAAAAAATAATGAGACGTATGGAAAGACGCATCATGAAAAAAATCAACAAAGATGTTCGTAATTTTTCTGTAAGTGTCATGAATTGTACTCATACTATTAGCGATGAAAAATTAAACAACTATATAAAGGCCAGTGAACAGCTCGCTGTAAAATTATATCGTGACGGCATAAAAAATATATATGTCGAACATAATTTGTATATAGAAGATAATTGCGAAGATGCTGGCAGCGACGACGAATACGGATGCAGTCGTTGCGGTATAACGGTATATGAAATCCCTCCTATTACGACAAAATACAACCAATATATAGACGAAATATACAACCATATGATGGAATATGTGTCGCAATTTATAGAAAATAACATAAAAAATTCTTTGTATGTAGATAAATCGCGCCATTATAATTCTAATTACTATAGTTTTAATTATTCTGAGTATAATAAAGAATTAGTTCCACTAGAACTGGCTCGTGTAGATAAATATGAACTTCGTGATATATTTGCAATTTCTAGAATGTATTGCATCGATACTTTGGCTTCATATGGATTTTATGCGATTATTGAATATAACCACGATATGACGTATATAAAAATAACAAACATTTTCGAAGCATGGAATAACATATGTTTACAAAGTGACTGTGACTTTTAGAAAAAGTCACGCAAAAACGAATTTTGAATATTATTTTCTATATACATATAGTTTGAGCGCTGAATATGAACCACCCTAATGCTCCTTTATTTGCTTATGCTTTAAATACAATTTTACTGGGACTAATTTATAATAACAATAGAAAACTTATAAATAAAATGAAATCTGATAATAGATCTAATATGGAAAAATATTTTGAAGACGTAAATCCGAAAAAATATAAAATCTTTTCATTGCCTGCGAATAAATCGGCAATAAATTGAAATATATTTATGTTAAAATACGTTATCAAATTTATTTGATAACTAATGATCGATATTTATCAAATTCTTGATTATGACTTTGATGTTATCGAAAATTTTGTAGAATATCCTATTGAAGCGTATACATTTTTCATATTAGTATTACTACCAATAATAGTCGCATCATTTATCGCTATTTATAATATTTCATTATAATCCATCGGTATTTTTTTCGTTAAAAAGTGAATATTGTTATTATTATAACCGTTCTCGAATTGATTTAATTATAATTCGAAAATTATTCCAACTTTTTAAAAAGGAATTCTAAAATCGTTTTGTTCCACTTTTTCAAAAGTGGATTTTCAAAAACACGATTCTAAAATCGTTTTGTTCCACTTTTTCAAAAGTGGTTTCTGATTTTGAAAAAATCAGAAACTGATGCACTCGGCGAATAAAGATTATAACTCTCAAGAACTTGAGGAAATTAAAATCGAAGTCCCTTTCTCGTTGAAATATGATAGACATGTTCGCGAGTTGCCTTATCGACGACGTGAAAATGACTTTAAGCCGTCTTTACATATCGGCCAACGAAAGCTATTATTGAATGAGATTCATTTCTTGACTAATTATGGACATCTGAGCAATCTAGTAGTATATGCTGGCGGTGCACCGGGTACTCATATTAATTATTTGTCCACTCTATTTCCTAATCATAAATTCGAACTATGGGATCCTAATCCATTCGATCAAGATTTATACAAAAACGAAAAAATTAAAATATTTAACGATTATTTCACAAATGAAACCGCTATACGGTACCGACGAAGTAATGTTATATTTTGGTCCGATATCAGAACCGTTGGAGAAAACATCGAGGATGATGTTCCTGAAAATATGAAAATGCAAGCAAAATGGCACCGTATTACAAACGCGGTGATGTCTATGCTTAAATTCCGCTTGCCATATATAGTATCAGAACCTTGTTCAACCGAACAAGGTCCTGATACCGAGCACGGTTCAGCAAACGAATATACATATCTTGATGGCGAGTTATATTTACAACCATGGGCTCCTCAAACTTCGACAGAAACACGTCTTGTTGTAAAAAGAGATTGCGGAGATCGGGTATATGATCCTAAATCCTATGAATCGCGAATGTTTCGATTTAATAATATTACTCGAATTTGGCAATATTTTCCACATACTATTAGCGATATTGTTATCGATAAACCGACTACAGGCGACAAGAAACCGAAAACTGAATATTCTATGAAAAAACATGGAGTTGATCATTGTTTTGATTGCCGTGCAGAAATTTACATATTGGCAAAGTATATTTCGGCATTCAACAAGTTGAATACTGAAGCCTCTAACTCATTAGAGGCTTCTGTTTCTGATTTAGAAGATTCCGTAGCACAAATGATTAAAGACATAAATATTCATATGAAGTCCGATTTGGCCAAACATCCGCATGGATTTATGCCTGATCGTGCTATGTGTGAAAAATATGATATAATAAAAGAAAAATTCACAGAAGCAGTTCAAAGGCGACGACAACATGTTTTGAAAGTTAAGGGGATAGTTTAGATACTTTTAAGAAAAGTATCGCAAAATACTTTATTTTTTATTTAAATATATTAATAGAACTAGTTTAATCAACTTTTAGAAAAAGTTGATTTTGCTCAACTTTTTCTAAAAGTTGATTTTTCTAAAATTCGAGATGGTTTTGATATTTTTATTTATAATAATATTAATTATACTATTGTGTATTAATTGCAATAGCTCAAAATGTTATGTCGGATTATATGAAGGAGGCGATTCTAAATTAAAAAAGCCAGCATCCATTTCAAAGGATTATAATGCGGCAGAACAGAAGGAAATAACTATAGATGTCCCGTTTTCTCTGGAATATGATAAAAATGTCCGCGAGTTACCATATCGTCGACGTGAGAATGATTTTAAACCAACTGTTCATTGGGGTCAACGAAAACTTCTTTTATGTGAAATACAATTTTTAACTGAATATGGGCATTTGTGTGATACGATCGTATATGCTGGTGCGGCGGCGGGTTATCACATAAATTATCTATCATCGTTGTTTCCAACACATAAATTCGAATTATGGGATCCTAATCCATTTGATGTAACTTTGTATAAAAATAAAAACATAAAGATCCATCAAGAATATTTCACGGATGAAGTCGCCAAATCATATAGCAAGTCTGATGTATTCTTCTGGTCTGACATTCGCACAGGAAAGCATGATTCAGATTTTGAAAAGAACGTTGAAGAGAATATGCGTATGCAAGAGCGTTGGCATCGGTTGAGTAATGCTGTCGCGTCCATGCTTAAGTTCCGATTGCCTTATCAGAAGCCTGATGCGAAAAAATCACAAAAGTATAAATATCTGGATGGAAAAATATATATGCAAGTATGGGCGCCACAAACTTCTACTGAAACGCGATTGATCGCTTTGAGAGATTGTAAAGAAGTTGAATATGATCCGAAATTATACGAGTCGCGTATGTATAGATTTAATAATATAACCCGCATTTGGCAGTTCTTTAGTCATGTCAATGTCGCTGCTGGCAGCGGCATTGACGGCTGTTACGACTGTAGGGCTGAAATAGAAATATTATCACTATACTGTAAACTTAAAAAACTTCCTATCGATAAAAACGTCCCAAAGATGATAACTGAAGTTACGGCCGCTCTTCGAACTGATGTTCGAAGAGCAAATAATAAATTGTTGATGCCTCCGCATGCCGTTCGCCCAAATGATCCTATGATTAAAAAATATGACGAATTGCGTGAAAAATATTTTGACACAGTCCGAGATAGAAATCAAAAAATTATAAAGATGAAATCCGCTTTCAAACATACTTCGTCTGTTTGATATTATACTTCGTCTGTTTGAGATCATCTAATAACTGAAAATTGAATATATATTTTTTATATAGATCATCCCGATATAGTTAATAATATGTCTGAACAACTGACAAAAGATGGTAAAATCGATTGGGATAAAATGGGCGAATTTCTAATTGATACAGACACACAAATCAAAATAACGAATGAAGTTACCAAAAAGGTGATGGAAGATCTGGCATCCCAAAAAGCAGAAAATGAGAAGAATAAAGTGAATACTAATGATAAAATATTGGATCAAGCGGAAGAATTACATAAATCATTGCTTGATTTTGGAGAAAAAATGAACAAATCTTTCGATGATCTAAATAAAAAATTAGATGATTTAAATGATATGGATAATATGTATACCGAAGAGATATGCGATATGCTTGACGGAATTATTTCTATGCAAAATGATGCACAGAACCGAAGAGGGTTTTTTGATCTTCGATAAAAAAAGTGAATATTCTTTATAAGTATTAGATAAATCTGAGAATCATCTTCAAATTCGTTTGAGAATATGAACGTATCACAAAAAAAAATAGAAGAATTTAGAGATAGAGTTAAAATGATTCCTATCGCTGATGACAAAGAATTATTCATTATGAATTCGATGAATGGAATGTGGATCCTTCCCGAATTCTTACAACAAAAAAGAGAACGAGAGTTAAAGGATGAAGCCGACAAATCAGATAAATCTGATAAACCTGATAAATCTGATAAACCTGATAAATCTGATAAAAATAGCTGAATATATTTTTTATATATCATATAACTACCTTAAGAAAAGTGGTGCAAAAATAACACAAAATAATTTAAATAAAATATCGTTTTGCGCGACTTTTTCAAAAGCGCAGATGGACGATATTTCTAAACATTTCGGGCTGGGTCTTATTATTGACACGGACCCAAATGTCGATAATTCTCAACAAAAAATGCGCAAATATAAGCCCTCATCGCAAAATGTACACGCCGAAGAAAAATTTCGAGACAGATCTTCAGGCTATGAAGACTCGCGATCGGACGGACATAGCGATTCACAAATGAAAAATAGACCTAATAGTAGAAAGAAATCTACAGTTCAGCCATCAAAGGCTGTCCATAATATATTTCGTGCTCATATGAGTGGATTTGCTGATGCGGCGGAATCTGATTCACATATTAGATCTAATCCTAGGGGAGACTACAGTAATCCGGACGTTTCGCATGAAGAGTATGAGGGGGCGGGAGAATCTCCCGCCCCGGAAGACTATATTGGTTGGAATACAGATAATAATCCGGATCGGCCACCAATTTATGAAAAAATGCGTGGACCTTCTACATATGCGTCTGATACACGTTTGGTAAATGTAAATGAATTTCAAGGACGATTATCATACGCCCGCGCATGGAAACCTGATAATCCTAAAAACGTAACACAATCTATTGATTTTATGTTGGCTGAAGAACATGATCCGAGTCACATCGATGAATATCTTAAGAAAGTTCGTGGAGAAAAAAAGTAAAGACCGTTTAATTTATTAAACGGTCTCACATTGATGAGGAAATTTCAATCTCACATACATTTTATTTGTGGTATATGAATAATCTATGCCGGCCTTCCAACCGTAACCTCGCAATTCATTAACAATATCTTCAGCAAATTCGCTATCAAATGTTTCCAAAACTTGCGCTGTTCCTTTAAATCCTCTTCCCAATCGAACGATTCTCACGCATGTATAAGTGATGTCATTAGGAGTTGTCTTTTTTGATTTATCGGACCATCCTTTATCTATCAAAGGAAACGGAGTGTTTTCTGGGGTAAATTCCACCAATTCTATAAATGTAGGCGTAGGCAGATTGCCGAAGGTCTGGCTGGAAGTCTGGCCGACGGTCTGTCCTTTATCTGAAATTTTATTGATCCTTGCAAATTTCGTCTTCTTAGTTTCTTCTTTTTTAACCTCATTTTTTAAATCGACTTTAGCTTCTTTCTTTTGAGGAACGCGTTCTCCGGCCTGTTCCAGAACGTCGGGGGTCATAAGTAAATTGAATTTGTACATGTGACTTTTGAAAAAGTCACACAAAACAATTTTTTAAAATCGCACAAAATGGATTTAATATGATTTATAATCAACAATTTCAATTTTTTAATCCATACACTTTAAATATAAAAATAAATAAATGTATAGTCTTATATAAAAGAGGTCAACTCTCCTAAGTATCTTTTGGGCACCTTTTGTAAAAGGCGCAGATGTTCCGACAATGCTATGCCGTTATGCGGCTACAAGGAGCTGAATTCGATATTGTATCGGTTCATGCTGATAAAACTTCCGCTTATGAAGCTCGCGAAGAGCTTGTATTTAATTATGTTACGGACAAAGATGGTTGCCGCAAGGGTATGATTCCCGCTATTTATAATACGTCTGTCGCACAAGGTGCGGCAGACTCCTTCATCGCGTTACAAGCGGCGAATGCTAAATCGCAAAATATGGAAGAATGTCACTATATTACGCGCGATGTAAAGACTAATTTGTCAGGCCTGACTGTGTGGCAAAAGACTGTCACAAAGACGAAGGGCTGGACCGGCCAATACATTGAATCGAAGTATACGCCCCTGTTCACTATTTCTATTGTCAACATGGCCAAGGAAGTCATGCCGAAATATCGTTGCATTTCGTATGTTGAGGTCGATGAGGTCGAAGTCAGTGATGAAGAATTGATTGATCGCGCGACTCGCAATGATCGTTTGTCTAAATCGCGCACGTTCACTCGTTTGCGCCGTATCAGTGATACAGATGCGTCGAGTGCACCGAAACCCGTATCCGTGAGTCGTCTTCGTTTTGAATTCAGCCATGAATATGTCAAGTGCCCGATGACCAAGTCGTATACTCCGCAAGAGTCGACCGCGCCGTCTAAGGACGAACTGGCAAAGGAGGTCGTGGCCAAGCATCAAGAAATGCAAAAGAAGAAATCATCGCTGAGCAAGGTCGAGAATATGGATAAGGTTGATGGAATCTCTACTCCAGTTTCCTCAACTGAAGCAAAGGGCGATAAACAACTCTAAAGAACAAGTTAAATATAATTTAATTTTTTTATATACATTCGTTCAGTCTTTCTTAAAAGCGGAGGATGAGAAAACTCGCAAGTATTCAAAAAATCCTTAAATTGGAACCCATTCCTGGAGCGGACAATATTGAAAAGGCTAAAGTTTTAGGATGGCAACTTGTAGTAAAAAAAGGAGAATTTAAAGAAGGCGATCTATGTGTTTATTGCGAAATTGATTCAATATTGCCTGATCGTCCTGAATTTGAATTTCTCGGCCCTAATCGTCGAATTAAAACCGCTAAGATTCGTAAACAAATATCGCAAGGAATTTGTTTTGGCTTGTCGATTTTGCCCGATTTAGAAAAAAATATTGTAATTAACAACGACATTTCCGATTCTGGACTGATTGGACAAGATTGCACTGATATTCTTGGAATTATTAAATACGAATCCGAACAAGAAGAAACAAGTTCTAAGAATTCCTTCCCTGAATTTGTACACAAGACTGATGAAACACGTGTTCAAAATTTACAAGGAGAACTGACCGCCAATAAGGACAAGGTGTGCTATATAACTGAAAAATTGGACGGAAGTAGCATAACATTTTATTTGCACAATGGCGAATTTGGTGTTTGTAGTCGCAACATCAACTTGGACAAAGATCCTACTAACAATTTCTGGAAGGCCGCTATAGAAATAGATATTGAAACAAAGCTCCGCGATTTTGGTCGTAATATTGCCATTCAAGGTGAGTTGGTCGGCGAAGGTATACAAAAAAATCCTTTGAAGTTGAAAGGAAAATCGGTTTTTGTATTTAGTATTTTCAATATTGACACGCAACGATATGTAGATCATGCTGAGTTTATGAATATCACCGAGTCACTCAAATTGACTACTGTTCCGATTATTCAGACTGATTATATTCTGTCGGATGACATTAATGAAATTATTACGATGGCGACGCGTAAAAGTGTTTTAAATAATCAAATCTGGGCCGAGGGATTGGTAATCCGCCCACTTATTCAGACGGAAGACTTTCGGAGCTTCAAAGCTATCAATCCCGAGTTTTTATTAAAGTTTGAATGATTATTCATCTAAAACGAATACATATGCGTGCCGAGGCTCAATCTCTTCTCGTTTGCATTATTTTCGGCGGGGTGTGGGGCAGAGCCCCACAGGGACACCTTATTAGACCGGCCATCAAATTCGACTTTGTTTTTTTAAATGTAGATATGGTTAATATCACAGATATGGAATATCTGTAATCTCGAAAAAAAGACCGGTAATTAAAGTGTCTCATTTATTTCAGGTTCCGCAGTAAATCCGGGTGCGGGTGTCCCGCGGAGAAAAAATAACGTCATATTTTTTGCTCCACTTTTTTTAAAAGTGGATTTTACTTCTTACCCTTCTTCGGCTTGTCGTCCGAACTCTCCGTTCCGTCCGACGAATCGGCCGACGAAGACGAGCTCTCCGACGCGTCCTTCTTGGCCGGAGCCTCGGTGCTAGAAGACGAATCATCCTTGGCCTTGCCCTTTGCCGTCTTCGCCGACGAGGCCTTGCCCTTCGTGGGAGAAGCAGCCTTGCCCTTTGCCGGAGCTTCATCCGAGCTAGAGCTCGACGAATCGTCCTTGGCGGGCTTCTTGGCCGCAGCCTTACCCTTTGCGCCCTTGGCCGGCGGAGCCGAATCCGAAGCGCTAGCCTCTTCAGACTTGTCGGCTTCCTCGTTCTTGGCCGCGTTGGCCTTCAGAGCCGCGAATTCCTTCTTGCAACGCGCCGCGACATCCGCGTCCATGTTGTCCTTGAGCTTCAGATACTTGATCTGAGCTTGAATGAGCTTGTCGCCCTCAAGGCTCTTCATCGTAGCATCCTTAAGCATGGCCTTAATAACTTTCTGGTTCTTCCATTCCTTCTGAACAGCTTCCGGATCCGCGGTATAAATACTCGCGAACATACCCTGAACGCTCTTCGGCGTGTCGTCCTTGGCGGCGGCCTTGGGAGCAGCCTTGCCCTTTGCCGCGCCCTTTGTAGCGCCCTTCGCACCAGCAATTTGCGCCGCCAATTCCGTCACTTGCGCCTCCAACGCCTCCACGCGCTCAGTCAGTTTTTCCACAGCTTTCCCGGCCATTTTTTTCAAGTTTGATTAATTTAAATTAGTTAAATTGTTGTATCTAAATAATTAAATTCAATTTTTTGCACCTTTTGAAAAAGGTGCCCAAAACGGATTTATTTACGAATTTAGATATGAGTATTTACGTGATGATATTTATTAAACACAACAAATCAAAACAATTTTATAGACTTAGATATAGACCTAAATATATTTGATATTCATCAAATGAATCCTATTGTAATAGCTGCATTAGTATTTGGAATATTTGTATTATTCATATTATCTATTTTAATATTGGCAATATATTTGAAGAGGTCTAGTAAAATTAAATATTATGTTGTTGATGATCAACTTGTGCCTATAAAAGGAGGTTCGTATACTGTAGACGAGCAAGCGATGAAAACTTTAGCAAAACGATTGACTAGTAATGGTTGGGTATTGCATTCAAAACCAACATGTCCTTGGTGTATCCGCCAAATTGAGATGTTTGGACATAGTTCTAAATATTTAAATATTAAAGAATGTGATGAAGGTTGCGAAGGTATTCACTTATATCCGACTTGGACAAATGGTGAACGTCAAGAGCCCGGAACTAGATCAATTGAGAATCTGAAGGATCTATTGAATAGATCCTTCTAATCCTTGCGGGAGTTCTCGAACAAGTTCGAGAATGACACCTCGCACCCGCGGCCGAGTCTTTTTAGGTCCGTGGGGTGTGGGGGTAGTTTTCGAACTTGTTCGAAAACGGACCCCACTGGTTAAATAGTAAAATGTAAATATGTATAATGAGTTGTAAATATGGTGAAGATCTCGCTTTCCGAACCCCTATCCGGAAAGCCATCTGAATTCGAAGAACTGGAATTTCCCGATAATCTTGTTAAATATTCCGCTGTATTACAAGACCAGATTTTGATACAAGCTGAAATGGGAAATGTAGATAACAAAATTCCTCTTATCGGAATTAAAAAAGATGTTCTTGAAAAAATAATTAAAATGTGTGAATATCACGATGATGTGGGTTTAACTGAAGATAAACTCGCATCGGCAACGTTTAAATCTTATCCTGAAAAATATAAAGAATTTTGTGGGACTACGTCGCAAAGTTCTTATGCTGAACTGTTGCGTATAGCAGACATGCTCGACATTGCTTTTATTAGAATAATACTATACAAATATTTGATATTTATGATGTATATTGTTAACCCTCGAACATTGTTTGGCATGCCTCCTCTTAAAGAAGAACAAATCAAAAAAATGACAAAAGAAGTTAAATGGTTTTGTGTAAACAATCAAGCCCGCACCTTTTGAAAAAGGTGCCCAAAACGATCTTAGAAACGGGACTTTTGAAACGCACCTTTTGAAAAAGGTGCCCAAAACGATCTTAGAAACGGGACTTTTGAAAAAGTCCCACAAAACGCTTCGCGTCGAAATATTTAAAAAATTATCCTAGGACATAACAAAACGATATCCGAAAATACTTTTATATGATTTTTCTAAAAGTTTTGATATAAACTAGTTCATAATCCTTTTGTGAAACTAATTCATGATCCTTTTGTGAAACTTTTTCTAAAAGTTTCGTTCTAAATATTTTTTGATAGAATAATATAACAGAATCCTTCTGTTTTTTAAAAGATTTTACAAATACAAAGGATTCTCAAATTCTGATATTGCATCGGAAATGTCATCAATATCAATCGCGAACATGGATAAAGCTAAGGTATTTGTAGCCTTGTATAAAGGAGCAAAAGTGCGCAATTCTTTTCATCATTATGCAACGATTTCTTATGGCGTCGCCGTGCAAGTTCTTGAAAGACAAATGCGATTTAACGTATTCGAAGGAAAGGCATTATATGTCGATTTGTCGTCGAATATGTTGAATGTAACTTTATATGATCAATATAATGGTAAAAATGCTGCACAATCTGCATTGCAATATTTAATCCGGGAGTCTCAATTGCCTGCTGTTCAAAAGTCAACAATTCGAGTTCCTGTTCGCCCGCCAGTGCCCGCGGTTTCGAAACCCGTCCAAAGAGCTGCTTTGAATGGGCTTCAAAGCGGCTCTCTGAAGCCTATTCAAAAGATGTCGCCAAAGCCTGCCGCAAAACTAGTTTCGATGAGAAAACCTGTAGTGCGTCCAATTGCAAAAAATCCGATTAAGAAAGAGACTCCGCCTGATCCTGTAATTGATGATTATCAGGTCGTAAATCCCGAAAGGATTAATCAACTCGAAGCTATAATCAAGTTCGAACAAGATAAACTGACACGTCAACAACGGAAGATAGATATATTCGAGCGATTCGCCGGGTTGGCTCGCGATCTCGATCGTTTGGAATTTGAAGAGCAAGCTGCAAATTTAAAAAATCCGATGATTGAATATTCGGTGAAAGAATATGATATCGAAGTCTTGCCGGCGCCAACATATCCTGCTATAGCTGAAACTGCGTTTAATCCTACCGAAACAATCACAGTGCCTGTTGTTGTTTCGGAAAATGTAGAAGAATCAGATTCTGACAGCGTTTTGGAAATCAATGTTTCTTACGCGCAAAAAATGTCCGATGTTTCCCATCCTCAAGAAATGGTCAAGAAAAATTCGATTGATAAATCCAAAGAAGAGATTGATGATTTGTTCAAGGCGCTGAATATGGTTCAACACAAGAAGATTGAAGAGGTTGCTATTCATCTGTTAGAGGCTGAATCAGTCGCTTCGAACAAAATCAAATCCAAATTGGAATTACAACGTGAACGCATGCTTCAAGAACGCGGCCTGACTCATGATAGAACGTATTAGAAACAACTTTTAAGACGTTCTCGAATCAATTCGATAACTATTGTGCAAAAACAACTTTTATATGTTCTCGAATTGATTCTAGAACATATCGAGTAATCTCAAAATTCAAAAAATACTTAATTTATGAATTTTTTTTGGTTACCTTTTTTAAATAGTTTGGTTACCTTCGCTCTCCAATTTATTGGAGAGCGAAGTTTAATTCATATGATTGAGTTTATCACGAGTCAAGTATCCATTGCTGACAATACCCGTCTTGATATTTTTCCAAGCCGGATATCCGCCGGTTATACTATCACATGCTGAATTTCCGGCACACTCGATAACTTTCAGACTCGAAAGTTCGGCTGAGTTGAATTCAGCTTTCTGTTTAGTGCACCAAGGACATCCTTCTCTCGAATACAATACCCAGCCAGCTCCGGATAGTTTACTTCCAAGGTTAGAATTTCGCAAGTGTTCCGTGCCATTCCATGGACCAGGAACAAATATTATAAACGCCAATACCAGCAAAAATGCCAAGACAATTACCAGTCCACATTTTTTATTAAATCCCCCCACCGATCCATTGGCTGGATTGGACGAAGGATGATCGCATCCACAATTATCGCTCATTTGTATCTAATAATTTATTATTAATTTTGGTTTTCGAACTTGTTCGAACGAGAAATACTAAAGTTATATAATATTATACATTTATTTTTTATCAGATTTTGGCATTTGAGAACCGTTACCTTGTTTACTTTTATCAATGTTTGCCATATTCGCTAAATTAGTTCGACGAATTCGATCCATTAAAGTGGTCGTTATTTGTCTTTTAGCTTTGCATCCTCCACATCCTGTTACTTGTTTAGGTTTATCCATTGTCTCTTTCGAAGAATTATATTAAACAAAAAAAATTAAGATCTCAATTTTTTCAAAGTTGAGATCGTTTCGTCTTGCCATATTTCTTAGGTTTGGGCTTTTCAGAAGATTCATCAGAAGAATCGGGAGGCTCAGACTCAGAATCAGATACAGCTTTAGCCACGGCTTTTTTTAAAACTTTCTTTTTCTGGACCTTCTTGGGAATTTCGATACTCGATTCATCCGATGAATCACTGGATGATTCGTCTTTCTTAGATTTCTTCTTATCTTTTTTAGATTTCTTATCTACCTTGGGTTTCTCAGAGGACTCTGATTCAGATGAATCATATTTCTTCTTTTCTTTTTCTGGAACCTTTTTTTGTTCCGCTTTTTGCGAAACCTTTTGTTTGGCTTTATCTAAAACCTTTTGTTCCACTTTTTCCAAAAGTGGATTTTGTTCCGCTTTTTTTAAAAGCGGAGGTTCCACTTTTTCTAAAACCTTTTGTTCCGCTTTTTTTAAAAGCGGAGGTTCCACTTTTTCCAAAAGTGGATTTTGTAAAAGTGGGGGAGGATTCTCTACAACGTATTCATTATATTCATCGAGCATAGCCGCAGCCGATGTAAGTTTTGATGCCATAAAAATCTTTTCGAGAGCCTTTTGGCGATCCTCACATTTATTTTTCAAACACAATTCATAATCGTGTAACATGACCTCAATCTTTCTGATATGATCAATATAATCTTTGTTCTTGGCATTATTATACACGACTGAGTTAGCCGAAAATTCCTTCTTTTCAGAATCACTACTATTAAGCAAATTGATCCCGCCACCAAGCCCCTTCATGCCCATGACCAACATCAAGGACATTTGACGAGTGAACCCGTCCATACCTAGCTCGGCCGGATAATTATCTGAATGATAATGACCCATGTCCACACAAAACGCTTCATTAAGCTTGACCGTTCCATTTGGCGTCAAGAATTTGACAACTGGTGGGCCATATGGATAATTCTTGCCGGCTTCAAGCGTGCACAAGAATTCTGCCCCTTTGTAGGGTTCATCCAGGTTTCTAATAAGCGCATACCACAAGTCGGGCTTGTATGCGTACAAAATCATGTTTTCTGTGTCATTGCTTTTCAGGTATCGCAAATAATGGCCTCGAAGAGACCGGAGTCGGATCTCCGGATTGCCTGACATCACACAACTTTTAGTAAAAGTTGTGCACAAACAAGTTTGAGAACAAAAGGTAACCAAAACGTCGTTCTTGAACTTGTTCAAGAACTCGCGAGATGTAGTCTGATTATACCTATTCATATATTATTTTCATTTTTTAGAGAGACAAGTTTGATGCTTTAATGAGACTTGAATTTCATATCCCACAACAAATTACGCTTAAATCGATATACTATGATTTTAATGTCATCATTTTAATCATAAATACACTACATGTTAACAATATACCTACTCGAATAAATTCGACAAGTAATCTCTTTGAAAAAAAGAAAAAATATATCAGGCACTTTTAATTATTCATATTCTTATTTTGACAAAGTGAATAATTACATCGATAGTTGCATTAAACTTACATATATCACAAAATCTCGTCAGACATATTGATATATTATATTTTGAAAATAAGTTTAGATGAACGAATTCTTCTACCCATTAATGGAAGAAGAAACAAAAGAAGATGAAGCCAAGATATGGAACATGGTTAACATGTTAAAAATGTCAAAAATGTCAGAAGAGGAAGAAGAAATTTATATCTATGAAATAAAAAATACGAAAAATTTAACAGGAGATTCATATGTAACTATTCTAGAAGATATATGGAAAAAACGATCGATATACAAGACAGGAAATGTTTCAAAAAAGAAATCGGATGAAGTATCAGACGATACCTCATCAGATAAATCTAATATATCCCATATGAAATTCGAAAGAGAATCCGACGATGAATCGGATGTAAATTTAGAGAACGGTCCTAAAATATCTGACCACGAATCAAAAAATATATCCGATTCAGATAAAAATCAGATTTATAAATGTACATATTGTTTGAAAATTTATGAATCCATAAAAGAATTAGATGAGCATAATAATACTCGTTGTGTTGACGTATATATGTGTAAATTATGTGGCATGACTTTTGAACGGAGACTGTTTTTTGATCGTCATATGAAGCGAAAAATTCCTTGTGTTGACATTTCAGCGAATAAAAATAAAGATGATCGCTATGTTTGTTCAATATGCAACAAAGAATATACAAATGTCGGTAATTTAAATGTACATAAAAAATCATGTATAACAAAAAACCATCCAGAAAAAATTATAGAGCTCGAACTAAGAAAACATATCGCTGAATTAGAGGAAAAATACCGTATACTTGAATATAGAATTAAAAAATTAGAAGACGACAAGCTAATAGAAAATTCTGATAATAAACGTGACTTATTAGTCGAAATGAATAAAAAGGATAACAAAATATTAGTAAAATTTAATTCGGAAATGTCATCTTTGACAAATATCAGAAAGAGATTTAAAGATAAAGATTTATCTAAATTATTTAATTTATTAAAAGATAAAAAATGTGATGAGTTAACAGAATATATAATAGAAAAAATCCACTTTTCCGAAGATAATCCCAGCGGCCAGAATATCAGATACATATCTGATACAGACGGGTATATCATATATGACAATCAATGGATAAAAAGATCTTCAGCTAAAGTGTTGGATATTCTTCAATGTGAAGTTGCTGTTGTAATGCTCATGGTTCTGAATTATTTCGACAAACCAAAAGATCCAAGATTTATAGAATTACTACGAAAAAATATGTCATCTTTGGACGTAGATCAATATCCGTCAACTCAAACAAATGCGGTAAAAATAATTCAAAATAAATACGATAACAGAAAATGATTATATGAAATTACGATTCACATTATTTTTTTT
>Ga0075163_10002911_pt1 | contig 23053 bp, 12 predicted proteins | sample JI1023141ADNA_FD_71478 | JGI IMG/M metagenome (GOLD analysis project Ga0075163, IMG submission 71478) | Wastewater effluent complex algal communities from Wisconsin, to seasonally profile nutrient transformation and Carbon sequestration -... | ecosystem: Engineered > WWTP > Effluent > Algae... | reverse complement strand
CTCGGTCCTGATCAACGCCGCGCTGCTCGAGCTGCTCATTCGGCGTCGAACAGTGGGTGGAGCGAGCCGCGCTTCCGTCGTTACCGACTAAACCCGGACATCCGCTCATGCCGCGATCCGGGCGGGCGCATACGACGCGATCAGGCGGCGATGAGACGCACCTCGATATTCGCGCGCATGCCGTGATGGGACGAATGGCCGGACGGAGATGTCATTACGATTAGTTCATGCCGGAATGGGGCCGATGCGACCCCGGAGATGATCGGCGAGTGCCTCGTTATCCCTTACCTGTACACGGACTGCCATCTCGTAGGCGGCGACGTTACGGAATCCGAGAGTCGAGCTCACCCGCGAACGGAGCGCCGTGTCGCGGACCGGCGCGAGTGTCACAAGTCCATCGTAGTCGCGCGCGTCCGCTAGCTCTCCAAGCAACTTTCGAAATGCTCCGTACGGAGAGGCGATACTAATGTCGATCGGGTCGACTTGACCGTCAACTGCCGTGGGGATCTTGTCGACGAACCTTCTGCGAATCTCGGCAACTGCCAACCCCGAGGCGAGGCGGTCCAAGGTCGCATTGTCACTCAGTGAGGTAAAAGCGACTGTCCAAGCTTCTTGATACATGTCGGTTGCGGAGCCGTCGATGATCTTCGCTTGCACGGAAGCAATCAATTTGATCACCTCATCTAGGTAATAGACGTTCTCGACCTCACTGACAGGGAGAGGCAAGATTCCGCGGTCAAGAAGCGATTGTCTTTCGTCGGCGTCGCGACCGTCACCGTCGACGACGCCTCGGGCTCGAATCCAGTGGTGGTCGGCGCTGGTCTTGAGTCCTGTGACCGCTCGCATGACCTGCTCTGACCCCCCCGCTGCAAACAGGGTCCACCCAGGGAAGAGAAGTTCGTACAGGCGCCTATCTAGGCTGTGATCATCCCCCTCAATGAACAGAACCTGACGGCGCCCTCCGAGTATCGCCAATTGAGCGCTTTCGGGCAGTTGTTCGTCTGGGTCGACGCGAGCCAAGTCCCAGCCGACGGCATTCGCTCCGTCCCACCGACAAGAGGTCACAACGAAGGATTGGCCAAGTCTCTTGCTCAGGGTGGAGGCAAGGTCCAGATCATGCGTCAGCACAACGAAGTGGCTGTCCGGTCGATCGGCAATCACCGCGTCAACCAACCGAGCCGAAATCGATCGATGCAAGTGGCGCTCGGGCTCGTCAATGATGAAGATGCGTCCTTGAGGACTGGCGATGATTTCTGCGGCTAGCAGAACTGCGCTCTTCTCGCCGTCGGACATTCGGTTAATCGGGTACTCGGATGATGTTTCGCTGTTGATCGCGTCAAAGGTCTGGGTATCAGTCAGTCGCAATTGGACTGGCAGTCCGGACAAGGCCAGGATCTGGTTCAGCCGATCTAGAAACGGAACACCAAGCTCGCTTTCGACGACCTCGCGCGTCGCGCCCTCCTGGTATCGCGCGACCATCCTCTGGCTTTGTGCATTGATCATCGCCAAGACGTCGAACAACACGATGCCTGGCCTGTGTGCGTCCGCGTGGTCCAGATACCGTGAATCGGTTCTCGTCTTCCAGGTGTTCATATTCTGACCCGTTTGCTCACGTTGGGCCGGACTCAGGTCGGGCCCAGAATTGGGGAACCACAGTCTCCGGTGAGCGATCAGCCGCCTTCCTAGTCCTGCTGCGTTTTGGTCGAACCAGAACCCCAAGGCCGACTTTCCCGCACCGTTAGGGCCAACGACTGTTGTGACCTCTCCCGGGGACGCGTTGATAGCCATGCTGTCGACCGCTCCGATGGCAGGGACTGCCCACCTGACCAATACCCTCGATTCGGCCCGACCTTCGCCATCCGCGTTCACGAAGTGATCCTAGGCCCCACCGGAGTCAGAAGGGGCTGAGGATGAACCGGCCCCGTGCCGCCGAGATCGTCCTCGACGAGCATTCGCTGAACCTCCCCCGACCACACCAGGCCTCACCAGGCCCTATGTGGGCGAAGTGGCGCGCCCTCAGTGGGCGCAGAGACTGCCCCATCTGGGTGCAGTGGGCCACCCCGTCGGCGGCGGTACGTGCGCCAACTGGCATGTCTATCCCGCTGTGCTGGACGGTCAGGCGTCGACAACCTCAGGTGTACCTAGGCACTTAGTAGTTGGAGAACAGCGGGTAAGCCTTGGCCCGCCGCCGGCGTGGGCGGGTACCTCGACCCGGCCGAAGCTGGTCTGTCGGTGCACCGCGTCGAAGGAACTCTGAGAATCCTAGGAACTTTGCGTCTTCGCAGGTCAGCAGCATTGTTCCTACCCGCGGGGCACGTCCGTTCCTAGCTGATGGGGCTCTTGTGGGGACGAATCCGGGTACATGAGATCGAGATCTTTCTGCCGTGAGTCAACGGTGGAAGGAGCTCGAGATGAGTGTCGCGGAGCAGCTGGGTCTGGATGACCCGAACGACGGGTTGCGGGTGCTGGCGCGGGCGCGCTGGGCGTCCTGGGTTGAGCGGTACCCGAGTCTGGGTGTCGCGTCTGGCCCGGAGGACCTGCGCGTCTGGCTGAGGTGCCAGGACCCGGATGAACGCGACGCGGTGCTCGGCGTGCTGGCCCACCTCGGTTCCGCCCGTGGGGGAGATGACTGCGCTGCGGCCGGGCTCCTGCTGTGGGTGCTGCTGCCTGGTGCCACGGCGATGGCGCACCGGCTCCGGCTGCTCTCCCCGCTCATCGACGAGCTGACCGCCGCGCAGCTGTGGGTGGAGGCACGAACCCTGCCTCCCACCGCGACGGGGCGGGTCGCGGCCACGATCCTGCGCAACACTTCCACCGGTGGGCATTTCGTGAAACCCTCGGCCACCCACCCCACGGATGTGTTGGGCGGTCCCTCACGCGGCTCCAAGGACAGCGACTCCCCGGCGGCCCCAGCCCGCATCGGAAGCAGGGCCAACCCCGCTAGCACAGCGAACACGCTGACCAGCACCGGGCCCACCAACCGACGGATCCTGTTCACGAGGCCCTCCTCGTGCGTCGATGCCACGACGCTTGCTCAACCATCCTCCTCGCACAGGGAGCACTGCAATAGATTTCAACAACCGCCTGGTTGCGAAGGGCAACGGCTGCGCATCCGCACGGACTGCAGGTGCGGCGACTGCCACGTGATCAGCCCGTAGGGGCTCGAGCACACCGCCGCGTCGGGTTCGGGCGCGCGAGGCACACCTCGAGCCACGGCGATGGGTCCCAGCCGCGCAACCCTGCACCACGGCATGCGCCAAGGCGAGCCTCAGTCGATGGGCTCCGGGTAGAACGGGAGAGGCTGGACAGGCGCAGGTCGTCCTCCTCAGCCCACGAGACCCCGACCAAGATGACCTCGACCGTCTCCCGGGCGCCGGAGACCGCGAGCAGGCCGGTCGCCGCTACGAGGGCGAGTGCGTTGGCCGCGATGGTGCAGTCGACCAGGTCCTTCCGGCGCCCGACGCCGCCGGGTGACCAACATCCCGACACGCGGCCAGATAGGCCCACGGCCGACCCGCTTCAGCTTGGGCGCCGCGACATCGTGGCAGGCGATCCTGCGCGCCCGACACCTGTTGAGCCGACCGAAGAGCAACAGCTTCAGGGCCATCACCGCGGAGTCGTCAGTGTCTGCGTCAAGCGGAGGCGCCCAGGCTGGGTTTGCGCCGCGCGGCCAGAAGCTGAAGCCCACGTGATGGCCCGGCAGGACTCCATCGTCGAGCCACACGCCGGGCACCTCGTTCCCCACGACCGCCAAATTCGCGCTGCCAGGGCCATGATTAAGCCGTTGTTGTCGCGTCTCGCCCCGACCCCACCGGTCGGTAGGCCACGCACGGCGCTGGGCACCGGGTTTCGCAGCAGGTCGATCAGGTTGGCCGCATCAACGGCTGTAGCCATGGCTCCCCCCGCCCGCTGATGCTCAAGCCCTTCATTCCGCAACGCCAGCGACCGTCCGGCTCTCCCCCCGTCAGGGGGGGCGCTCGCCCAGCAACCGTAGACGACTTTCGCGACTCCAACGCCGCCAAAGCGACGTCGTCCAACCCGAAGACCGCCTTCGCGAAGGTGAACCAGATGAGAGCGACGGGATGGCGTCGGGATCGAGGACGCGCCCGTCTCGCTCGCCACTGGTGACGTCGACGAGGTGCCCCGCCGGTTCCATCAGGACATCCAGGGTCACCGCGGCCGTAGGGACGACCCGCCCGCGCCCCCGGAGGCGGAGCCCGCGAGGGCGCTCGACTCCGCATCGTCGAGGCTTTTCAGGGGGGGGTGGAGTTCTACACCGACACCACCAAGACCGTGGAGAAGCTAGACGAGAGCGGCATGCGACACGTTCGCCGCATCACGGGAGTGTCAGTCCTTAAGTTGAGCCACACCTGGTCGGCCTGCACGGGCCACACTCACCCGTAAGCGTCTTGGAGGTCGGGGCGAACACCGCGCTGCTCGCCCCCGACAACCGCTACCTGACCCAACGCCGAGTCAACGACGTCGACGGCTCAGGACTGGCTGCAGCACAACATCGAGGAGGTAGGGGGTTCTCGAACGCATCCTCGCCGCGGCCTACAGTGCACGCATCGACGCCCGCCTGTCTCATCCGACTTGACGCGTTCCGTACTCCAGAAATCTCCTGAGGCAACGTATTTGCCGAAGTAGTCGACCCTCTTGACTAGAGACTGGAGTGCTCGCCATTATAGGCGATGGCCCGTCTAGACAAGAACGGGGGTGGCGTTCGTGGTGGATTTTGCAGCGCGCAGTCTGGTCTTGTCTGATTTGCGCGGAAAGACGCTGCAGGCGGTGACCCTGTCCGAGATGCTCGCGGGTCGGTGGCCGAATTCAGGGAATGTGGACGCGGCGGCACCGGTACCACTCGTTGCCGAGCAGCACGTCGAGGCAGGGCGGCTCTACGACGCGAGCGACGGCGGCGCGCCGTTCGCTGTGCCCTTGTACACGCTCGACGTCGTGGACGGGCGGTTCACCAGTTCGCTGCGTTGGCGGCGTGCGGAGGACGACCCCAACGGGCCGGTCGCGTTCTTAACTCTCCGCTTCCGTGTAGCCCTGCCGTCCGAGCGGCCCGACGTCCGCGAGATCCCCCATCAGTACACCGCGACGCTCACGAGCAGGGTCGCTGTGTCGAACGCTGTCGGGTCCGGTGCGGCGATGTCGACAGTCCTCGGCGCTGTACAGCGCATCGACATGAGCACAGCGGAAGCCCGACTCGGTGTCGTCGAAAAGGCGCAGTTCGATGCCCTCTGGCAGGCGATCACCGATCCGGCGAACCCCGCCGAGGTCACGCTGACCGCGACCGTCGATTCGGGTCGACAGACCTGGCGTGCCCCTTGGCGGTCCCCGTTTCTGCTCGGCGACATCGCACGGCTCCAGCCCGTCGAGATCTTGCCCCGCCGGTTCGAGGTCCCTGTACGGGTGCTCAAGGCGGAGCCCCCAATCGTCGTGGGTCCGCCCGTGGAAGAGGAAGATCCGCGTGTGCTAGTTCATCCGCGGGAGATCCCTTCACGGGTGATCGAGCCCGAGCTCGCGATCGTCGTGGATCCGCTCGTGGGCGAGGACATAAAGCCCGTCATGTTGAATCTGCGGGCCTTCGACGTCCCAATCCAAGACTTCGCCAATGACCAGCCCGTCCGACTTATGCGCCCCGGCGTCCCGCGCATGCGACGTCCGTGGCTTGACGATATCGTTCGCGAACCGCCAATCTGGCGTCCGCCGGCCCTCATCGACCCGCCTCCTGAGCCTGAGCCTGAGCCTGAGCCTGAGCTGATTCGGTTGTCGCTGCCACTCAGCGCAGCGGTGAGCCCAGTGTGTTTCCCAGTCGAGAGCAACGCCTACATGTTCGACGTACCCGGCGACCTACGGCCGCAGACGACCCGCCTTCTGCTCCGTCACGAATTCGACCCGGGTGGTGACCGTCCGCGCCTTGTCTACTACGAGGACACCGCGTTCCCGCGCCGGTTCTACTACGAGCCGCAGCGCTTCCGTGTGCCGCGCGACTCGAACGCGCCGTATCTGCCGAAGATCCGCGTGGCTTTCGCGGGCGTCGCGGCGGTGGAAGACGACGGCGCAACGACAGTCGAGTACCGCGCACGTCTCGGGTACACGCTCGTTCCCGACATGGACGACGTCGTGCTCAGCGCACTGCGCCGCGAGCTGGCAACCCAGCATGCGGTGGCGTCGCCCGACCTCACTGCGCTGCTGCCGGTAACCGCCACCCTCGAACTCCATCTGCCAGACGACGCCCGCGACCTGAAACTGACGCCGCTCGCGCACGTGGTGTCAGGTGAGACCTTCGATGACGGGCTGACCGACGAGATCGAGCTGTCGGCGCCGGAGTTCGCCGCAGTCGTGACCTTGCTGCAGACCGACGCTCTGCGCGGCACGCTGCAGGCCGAGCTGACCGGGGGCACCCGCACGTCCATCCCCGTGTCCGTCTCATTGCGCGAGAGTGCGAGCATCGAGTTGCACCGGACATACCGTGGTCCGATTCCCGGAGGGCTCGTCCGCGTCAGCCTCACGAACCCGCTCGAGAGTTCGGTGCAGATCGCGGACCTCTACCGTTCCGACGTCGGCGCCGGCGCGTCCGCGTTCCCGCAGTCCACCGCCGGGTTGCGGGTCCCGGCGGGTGGGGGAACCGTCGATCTCGACTACCGCCTTGTCCCCGATGACGCGGACGTCGCCGACCTCGTGCCGGCGCTCAACCTACTCGTCGAAGCCGACCTTCGCGCGCTGCTTCCGTCACTGTTTGTGAACACGGGCTACGCCGACCAGACCTTCCCGCTCACAGTGACTGCCGACGCGGCGTTCTTCGGGACGACCCCACCCGGCGGGCTCGGTCCGCTGACCGGCCTGCTCGTCCAGTTCGAGTGCGACGTGGACGTCCTCCTCACGGCATCTGCGTCCAGGGCCGACGTCACACTACGGATGCCGATGCTGCCGTGGCTCCTCAAGGACCACGACGCGAAGAGCTACGCGTTCCAGGTGGTCAACCTCCACGGCGCAGACGAAGCCCTCGTACAGGGTGCAGTCGGACCGCGGACCGAGGGCACCGGGGGCGGCGTCCTCAACGTCTCTCCGGCGTCTGCCTAGCCATGCTCGTGGCTGGCAGTTCGAAGGCGGACGGGACGTGGCAGGACAGCTCGGACAGTACTCTGCGATGGGCTATGCCCGGGGGGCTCGGCGTACACCACGACGAGCACGGCGACCCTGAGTTTCTGTTGGCGCGCTGGGGCGATCGCGCGACAGGTGCTTCCGGCGGACTGCTGCGCGTTCGCCTTGACGCGCTCCCACCCGTGCAAATCGGGGCGCGTGCCGTCGCGTTCGCCGCCGTCCGCACCCGTATCGCGGTCCGCGCCCTCGACACCGATACCATCGTTGACCTCGGCGACTGGCGGGACGTGCCGCCCGGCGCCGACCCCCTCGTCACCGTAGTCGAGACCCTTGACGCGACGTCGGTCCAACTCCTGGACGACGCGCTCGACGGCGACGTCGCGGCGATCGAGGTGTTCGTCGAAGGGGTGGCGGACGCCGTCACGAGGGGTCTGCCTGTGCTCGCAGTCGTTGACCCGGAACACCTCGCCAGGTTGCTCGAGCCAGGCGGGCAGAGCGTCCAGGAAATTGCCGCAGCACTGCTCTCGCTGCCGCGGCAGGCCGTCACGATCACAGTCCTGGACGGCGGTCCTGCGCCGGACCGCGACGTGGTCCTCATCGAGGTCGCACACCGGGTCGTCGCCTGCCTGACCCTCGCCCCCGACGACGGATGGACACCCCCACGCTATGAGCCCCCAACGTCGCCGGTCCCCAACGCGTACGACCTGCGCCCCCCTCGACCCAGCGCAGTGCGGTTCGCCGCGTCGTGGTCGGTCACAGATTTGGTCGATGCTCTCGACCCGGTCGCCCGAGACCGTCTGCTGCCCCGCCTCGACGACGCCGGACCGTTCGAAGTCTCGCGCATCGTCATCGTGAACACCGTCCCGATGGATGCGCGGTGCGGCGTGCGCAGCGTCCAGGTCGATGTCGTGACCTCCGGATCGGCCGGGCTGCCCGAACGCCACTCGTTCGTCTTCGACGGCGACCGAAGTACGCGGCACTTCACTGCCGTGAGCGCAGTCTGGCCACGCATCCCGCCCCCGCCTCACGCCTCCGGTCACGCGGTGCTGGCTGCCGCCCCGCAGACGGAGCCGCCGTGGCCGCGAATCCTCGCCGACCGACCCATTCCCGTCACTGGGATGCTCGTCACGGTCACTCCGGCTGACCTTGGCGTACGCATCGTGACAGTGAGTGCAACACCTGAGGTGCTCGCGCTCGCTGCCGATGTCCATGCGACCGTGAGCGTGGCCCTGCAGGCGATGGCGCGGGTCGCTCTCGCGCCCGGCCCGTCGCACCTGGCCTACCTCGACGAGCCCGGTGCCGTTTTGACGATCACGGCGGACGGCGAGGACATCAGGACCGAGGAGCTGACGGAGCAGGTCTCCGCCGTGACCATCGTGGCGTCGGATCTGGTCGACCTCGAGCCCGTAAGAATCAGCGTCCGCCGGGGCGCGGACGGCGCTCCGGCAGCCTTCGTGGCCGTCACGCTCGAGGGTGGGACGGGCACTTCGCGCACCTTCACGCTTGAACCCCAAACTGCCGACACCTGGATGTATCACCGCCGCACGAAGACGACTCCTGTCCTGTATCGGTGGCAGCTGCACTGGATCCCCATCGCAACGGACGGGGCCACCCAGCCGCTCCGGTCGTCCCCGTGGACGGAGTCCGAACAGATCGACCTGATTATTAGCGTGCCACGTCGAGAGGAACCGTAAATGCTCTGCGTACCTGCCCTCGCCGAGACCGACGGTCTCACGATCTACGCCGACGACACCGAGTTCTGGCGCTTCTACCCGATCCCGACCGAGCCGCGCATCCGCGAGCAGGACGGCGAGCCGGTGCTGCTGCTGATCAGCTACGCCGTGTCCGACCAGGACCGGGCGGCGCACCCCGAGCTGCCTCCCGGCGGGGGCTACTTGAGCCTTGACACCGTCCTGGCACCACTGCCCGAACAGCTGAACCGCGCCGCGAAGACGCTGCAGCACGACGTCGATCAACGGTGGGAGCAACTGCGCAACGGGACGCCCGAGGAGCAGGCTCGTCTAGGCGTCGCCGGCACGGTGGCGGCCCCGAGGGTCGTGTTCGGGACGCCGACCTTCACCAACGGCGCGGTGAAGCTGGACGCGCCGCAGAGCGAGCGCCTCGTAAGTTCACGCCTCGCGGCAGGTACGCCGACGCTGCTGCCAGGCAACGTGGCGACGTTCAACCTCGACCTCACGCCGGACGGCGCCCAGTTCATCGCGATGAGCCTCGGTGCTGATGAGGAGGGGCCCGCGCCTCTGCAGGTGGCCTACGACCTGTCGTTCTGGGCCCGACTGCCCCCGGCGCGGATCCACATGGCGATCGACGCGTCGAAGATGCACGAGTACATCCGCAAGCAGCTCGAGGGCCGCGGGATCGACAACTGCACCACGTACGACTACGACCACAGCGATGTGACGCAGGAGTCCATGACGCTGTCGGGCGCGGTCACCGTCCAGATCGACACAGGCTCCGGCTCGTTTCCGGACGAGGTCATCAGCGAGTTGCGCGGCTACGCGTTCGACACACTCAAGCAGCTCGTGCAAAGCACGTTCTTCCAGCCGGTGCCGGCCTCGCCGCCCCCGGCACCCGGTGGCATCCGGGTCCCGTTCTTCCGCGACACGACGCTGCTCGTCAAGAGCCTCGACCAGCAGACGATGAACGTGACGCTCGACCTCGAGCAGTCCAGCGTCGTCGAGTGGAAGATCTACCCGAAGGCGACGCTGACCGGGGTCGTCGGCAGCGACGAGGCCTCCAGGAAGCGCCATATCCGCAAGCTCGCGCTCGACGACCCGTTCTTCAGCGACATCAACGTCGCTGTTGAGGTCTTCACCGAGTATGCGCTGGTCGATCACGTCGAGGTCGAACTCTCGCACGAGGGCACTACCGGCGACGGCCAGCCACGGCACGAGAGCACCGTCTTCACTTTCCACGAACCGGGAGCGCAGGTCTGGTCGATACGGCGCTTCTCCGACGCTGGCACATACGACATCCGGCACCGTGTCGTCTTCCCCGGCGGGAAGACCGGCGAGTGGAGCCGATGGGAGAGGAAGGATTCGGCCCGGGTCGCGATCAGCGTCGAGTCGCCGGGCGTCGTCCACGCCACGGCCGCGGTCGGCAACGTCGACTTCGACGCCCTCGTCGCGAGCGCCCAGGTCACGTTCGCATACGCGGACGTCGCTCACAGCGTCCCCGAGGAGCGGTCTGTCGTCGTCCTGACCAGGGACATGCAGACGCAGGAGTACACGCGCGCGATCGGCGTACCGGTCAGCGGCACCCTCAAGTTCAAGGTGCGCTTCGATCTTCTCACCGGCGACGTGATCGAGGACGAGGGCTGGAGCGAGGTGATCGGCCAGCAGGTCGTCGTCAACCAGCCAGCCGAGTCCGTGCTGAGGGTCAATCTTCTGCCGGCGGGGAACGCGTGGAGCACCCTCGTGGCCGTCTTCGTGACGCTCGAATACTCCGACGCGGAGGGGAACGTCATGACCGGCACTTACGAAATGCGCACGATCGACGAGTTCCGGACGTGGCAGGTCTACCTGCGCGACCGCACCCGCCGCGGATACCGCTATCGGTGGACGGCGTCCTTCCTGGACGGGACGACCACGACGAAGGACTGGACGGACAACCCCGGTGACCCCGTCCTCAGCATCACCTTGAACCGCACCGGCGTGGATGTCCTCGTCGTTCCCGACGCAGTGGACTTCGCGGTGTGCTCCCTCGTGGAGGTCACACTCCGCAGTATGGATCCGGTGGCCACGACCACGATGGTGTTCCGCGACCACGTACCCCAGGTGTGGAAGCTCGAGGGCGCCCGCGCCGAGGATCTCGCAATCACCGTCGACATCACGCAGTTCCCGACCGGCCAGCCCCCTCTACACCTCCCGCAGCGGATCGAGAACGACTCGGTGGTCGCGCTGCCGGCCGTGCAGCACCGCGTCTCCATTCGCGTCGTCAACGTCGTCGGGACGCTCGTTGACTATGGCGTCACCCCGATCGTCGGGATCGACATCGAGGCCGGGGACGGTCCCAGCGTCACCGCTGCGCTGACGATCAACGTCGACGCGCCGAGCGCGTTCTTCGAGTTCAGCCCCGAGGACGACATCCCGTCCTATCGCTACCGCATCACCTATTTCGACAAGATCGGCAGGCCGACCGAGAGCGCGTGGCAGACCACGAACGTCGCTCGGATCGTCGTCCCCGCCTTCACCGCCTGACCTCGCCACATCTGACCGAAGGAGAAGGACCGTGCTCAAGATCCCGTCGTGGCGGATTTGGCCCGATCTGCGTGTGACCGCCTACCAGGACGACACGATGTTCTGGAAGTACTACCTGATCCCGGACTACCTGACGGTCCGGACGGATCCCAAGAACAACAAGCCGGTGTTCATGCTGGTGGCCTACGCGTTCGGTGACCAGGACCGCCAGGAGAACCCCGACCTGCCGCGAGGCGGCGGCTTCATGGTCATGGATGTCGAACTGAAGGTGACCGAGGGCCTCGACAAGATCAAGGAGGACCTGCAAAAGGACACCGACGAGATGTGGAACCGTCTCAAGGCACTTGCGGATGCGGCTGGACAGTCGGTCAAGGGCTATCGGATCCGCTCGGACCACAAGTTGAACGGTCGGGACTTCGACAACTCGCTCGGCGTCGACGACGTCCTGCTCGGCCTCGGGCAGGACGCGCCAGAGGCGCCTCCCGGTGACCAGCCGCCGAAGATCATCATCGCCGACCCGACGTGGTGCGAGGGCGAGTGGGAGATCTCGGCGCCGCAGGCACCGGCCCTCGTGACCGGCGGCCGGAAGAGCGGACCGCTCTCACTAACCGGCGGCAACGTCGCCGCTACGAACCTCGAACTGACGTCCGCAGGTGCGGATTTCATGGTCCAGTCGCTCGTCGACCAGCAGGGGGAGGCGGCCGACATCACGCCCATCCAGGTGACCTACAAGCTGAAGTTCTGGGCCCGGGTTCCACCGGTCGCGGTGCACGCCACCGCCGACTCGCGCAACGTCTATATGTCGGTTCAGTCGATATACCACGAGTACGAGGGCCACGGCTGCGACGACGACGAGATCAGCCACTCCGAGCAGCACATGCAGGCTGCGTTCTCGTCCGGTCTCATCGACGTGCGCGTCGACAAGGCAGATCCGGACACTCCGGATGACGTTGTGAACGCGATGCGCGCCGAGGCAGTCAAGACGATCCAGGGGATGCTGACGGACAAGTTCTTCGACAAGAAGAAGGCACCGGCCGCACCCGAGGGCGACCCGACGAAGGAGTGGATCGACGACGGCGTCGAGGACGTCTACTTCCTCAAGTCGGAGATGGAGGTCGACTTCGCCCACTTCGAGTACCACGAGGAGCTGTCCAGCGTCCGCAAGTGGCCGATCAACCCCCAGGGCACGATGCAGACGTTCCTGAGCGGCCTGTCCCCGGACGAGGTGAAGCAGTTCGTCAAGCGCATCAACCTCGACGACCCGTTCTTCCAGACACTGCAGCTCCACGCTTCGGCGTTCGGCGTCGACTGGGAAAAGGACCCGGTCGATTTCATCGAGGTCGAGTTCAAGTACCAGGGCACTGACGAGAACGGCCAGCACGTCGACAAGAGCACCAGCGCGATCTTCAAGAAGGACGTCACGACCTTCGATTGGGACCCTAGCCTGATCGGGGCGAAGCGCGAATACGCCTACCGCTGGCGGATCGGCTACCGCGGCCACCCTACGAGCGACTGGAGCGACTTCACGGACTCGATGAGCAACCAGCTCGCGATTGCGGTTATGCCACCAGGAAAGGTCGAACTGAGCATCTTGGCCGGAAACATCGACTTCACGACGACGACAGAATCTGTACAGGTTAAGCTGTCCTACGCCGACCCGGCGCACAACGTGCCCGCCGAGAGCACGACGGTGCAACTGAAGGCGGAAAGCGCTGCGGCGATTCCCTACGAGCGGTGGATCTTCGTCCCGAAGACGGCTCAGCCGACGGTCAGCTCGACGTTCTTCCTTAAGAACGACCAGCAGGTGGATGTGCCTGCTGTCGCCACGTCAGACCTGCAGATCATGATCAACGAGCCGCGATCGGACAACCGGCTGGACATCCGACTGCTGCCGGTCGGCGACTGGTCCGAGGTCACCCAGTCGGTGGTGAGCCTGCGTTACGCGGATCCGGTGAAGGACATCCACGCCGAGGGCTCGTTCGTCTTCAAAGCGGCCGACGAGTTCAAGACATGGTCGGTCTACACGGCGCCGGGGGGCCCGCGCGCCTTCGAGTACCAGATCTTCACGTCCTTCAAGGACGGATCGACGGAGATCAAGGACTGGACGAAGCTGACCGGTGACCAGACCGTGCCGATCACCGTCAAGGCGCCTCCGACTCTCGAGGTCACCTTGATCCCATCGCTGATCGACTTCACGCTGACGCCCGTCGTCGAGGTCACGATCGCGTGCGACGACCCGGCGGACGGAACCAGCGGCGAGCACACGTTCGCGGTCACGAAGCCGGACGTCGTCAGCCAGAAGTTCGCAATCAAGGACGCGACCAAGCGCGGCTTCACGACGAAGATCACATACAACACGGCCGACGGGAAGGTTGTCCATATCCCGGAGACCCCTGCGACCGACGACAAGGTCACGGTACAGAAGCTGCTGATTCCAACCATCGGCTGCACGGTGATGCCCAAGCTCGTGAACTTCACCGACACCCCGGTGGTCACCATCGACATCTCCTACAAGGACGAGGTGCACGGCATCTCTGACAGCCAGTCCCTGGTGTTCACCGACGCGACAGATCAGCAGTGGAAGCTCCAGATCGCCGACAACGGCAAGAAGGAGTACACGGCCCAAGTCACATACGACCTCGCCGACGGCACGACGGCCAAGCGCGACCCTGTCACGCTGGACCGCAACAAGATCGTTGTCCCGAAGTACGTGCCGGCAGTGTGACGTCGTGCTCTACCTCAACCCGCCCTTTCTCACGCATGAGGGCATCGTCATCGGAAGCGACTACGGCGACCCGACTCAGTTCTGGTACTTCCCGGGTGATCCTCGGATCGCGACCGACAAACAGGGCCGCCCGGCAATCAGGTTCTTGATCTACAAGGACCTCGCCACAGTCAACGACGAGGACGCCACTGTCGGCTTCCTCTTCTTCGACACCGTGCTCTCGCTGCCGGATGCGGCGGAGTTCGAGGAGCGGGCTGCCGCCAAGGTCAAGCAGACGCTGGGCATCGACAAGGACGTCCGCGTGTCGCCCATGCAGTTCAAGTCGGGCAGGGTCGAGCTGATCTTCCTGGACCGCAAGGAGGGGGCCGAACCTCCGCCGGCCGGCGAGCCCGAGAACGCCGACGACTGGGTGACGGTCATCCAGTCGGCTGGCCGCCCCTCGCTGTACGGCGAGAACCGGGCGATCTTCAGCGTCGGGCTCACCAAAAGGGCGACCACCTTGCTGATGAACTCGTTCGAAGGGTTCATGCCGATCGGTGTCGTCTACGACCTGACGTACGTCGGCATGCAGCGGGCGTTCCAGGTCAAGATCGACGTTAAGTGGAACGAGTTCTACCAGTACGTCCGCGAACGCACCGAGGACCGCGTCCTGTTCTGGTCCGAGGAGGTCGAAGAGATCGTCGCCGAACTCGAGTCGAAGACGATCATCCAGATCCAAGGGTCGATCGAAGGCGTCGGCGACGAGGGCATGGCGGGGGAATACGCCGAGGTTCGCAAGAGCCTCACGCAGTGGGTATTCGAGAAGTTCTTCGAAGCGAAGATCAGATCGCAGGACCTAGTCGACGGCAACACCGGCGACAACGTCATGAGCTTCCTCGGCGCCCTGCGCGACGGCGGCCTGCCTGCGAAGTGGGGTTGCACGAAGAAGACCGTCATCAACGAGGAACACCGGGACCTCGACGTCGACTACACGGTCGAGAAGGCGGTCGAGCGCCCAATCGCCGCGCAGGCGCACCTGTCCGCCTTTTGGGAAGAATTCGGCCTGACCAAGGACGACGTCATCACGGTCGTCAACAGCGAGGACAGCATCTGGGAAACGACCAGCCTGCGGGTGCTCGGCTCGGCCGAGTTCGGTGATACCGGCGTCGACCGGATCATAGTCGACATCGCGTATGGCGAGATGATCGACGGTGAGCCCGGACCGGATGCCGAGCTCGACTCGGTCGTGCTGGATGCCTCGCATACCGACGAAACGGTCGAGAACTGGTACGACCCGGCGTTCGGCAACAGGTTGCACTACCGCTACAGGGTGGCCTTCGGTGCGAACGCGGTCGTCGGTGACAGCGTCCTCATGCAGTCGAAGTGGCTCGAGGCGACTGAGGGGGTAATCACCGTCAACCCGCTTGAGCTGTACCAGGAGCGCTCCTTGGAGTTCCAGCGTTCGGCTCTGCTCCCGACCGAGATGTTCCCCGAAGTACTCGCCCACCTGCGCTACACCGCACCGGACGACGACTGGACATACCAGGACTCCTCGCTGCTCACGTCCGACTCGGGGTCCACCTGGAAGCCGACCTTCCGGCTCGCGAGAGAACTGCCGGATGCTGTCGACTACCGGCTGGAGTACGCGCGTGCGACGGGCGACGTCATCGACTCCGGCTGGAAGACCACGACCGAGAGCATGGTCGTGGCGCGAGACCCGCGCGAGAACCTGTTCCCGGTCCGGGTGCTGGTGGGCGGCGACCGTCAGGGGTTCGAGCAGATCCTCATCGATCTCGATTACATGGACGAGGCGGCCGGCATCCACGAAACCAAGTCGTTCAACATCACGAAGGACGACGCCAACGCCACGCACGAGTGGGCGTTTCCGAGGGCTGCTCTGGATCGGACGACCTACCGGTACAACCAGGTCGTCGTCGAGGCTGACGGAACCGTCACCTCTCCGGGCTGGGTGCAGTCGGACGCCCCTACGCTCGTGGTCGGAAAGGTCTTCGCCGCGAAGTGGTCCATTATCCCCCACCTGGTCGGCCCACCACTGGCGGACAACGGACTCGAGCGCATCGTCGTCACCATCGATTACGAGGACGCTGCGAACGACTACCGGGAGCACTCCGAACAGACTTTGACCGTAGCGGGGCGGGGAACCGTGCTGGCGCTGGAACTGAAGGATGCGACCAAGCGGTCGTACACCTACCGCGTCCGATACGTGTTCGCGAACGGGTTCGAGAAGAAGCTCGGCCCGAGCGGTGGCTCGGACACGTTCCTCATGATCTCCTCGATCCCGCCGGCAGGCTGAGATGTCGGTCGACACCGCACCCTCGCTCGTCGGCCTCGCGGCGCTGCTCACCGGAGTCGGCTCCCACACGCCCTGGCCTGTTCTGTCCGCGAGCGGCCTCGGCGAACGCACGTGCATTGACGCTGGCGCGGGCGTGGTCCTCGCCGTGCGGGCTCCCGGTCGCCGCGTGCTCGACCTGCAGGTGCGAACCGCCGTCACCGAATGCGTCGAACAGTGGACCGGCATCAGCGCCTACCCCGGGGGTGTAGCGACAGCCTCGTCTTGGCGGATCTGGACCACGCGGGAGGGCGGGCCCGTGCTCGATGCCGACCCGTCCGCGACGGTGTTGCGGGGTGCGGGTCGGGTCTGGGGACTCGAGTACGACGCGGATGGGTCCGCGATCTCATCATCGTGGCAGCTGCACCGCTCGACCCCGGTGAGCTACGCCCTGGCGCGGGCGGGCTTCTCGCTCGCATGGGGTGTCGCGCGCCAGGCCTTCGACGCGCTCCACGGGTTCGCGGTCAGTGAGACGAGCGGACCGTGGAGCATCGCTCGCAGGTTCGACGGCAGCCCGACCGTACGCATCGGCACGTCGCGGTGGGCGTGGTCGGTCGATGACCGCGCAAAGGGCGTCCGTCTCGCCGACTGGATCGCGTCTTACGGCGGTGATCGTGCGTACGCGAGTGCACTGCACGACCTGCTCACCCGCGACGGCGCTGTGCGCGTCGGACGCGCCGCCGAAGTCGATGTCCATGGCGACGAAGTGGTAGGCGTGTCCGCCTACCTCGTCGTCCCACAAACCAGCACGGAAACGCAGCGGGAAGGGAACCAGCCATGAGATGGGCGCGCATTCAGCCGTACCTGAAGAACTGGCCGGGCGGCGGTCCGCCGCCGGTCTTCGAGATCAATGCGGAAGAGAACGGCGCCGCCGTTATCGACATCGCGTGGGACCCGCAAGCGCTGCGGAACCCGGCGTCGTACGAGGACCAACTGCGGTTCTACTCCAGCGGTGACCCCTTCTCGGCGACCGTGCCGAAGGCGTCGGGCAACGGCTCACTGTCGATCTCGATCCCAACCCAGACGATCACGTTGGCAGGCGGACGTGCTGAGTGGGTCATGCCGGCCGATCTCTGGGCGGGCTATGTCGAGGAGTCGCTCAAGTTGGTCGGCGGCGGACCGGGCACGAACTTCTCGGGCAACCTCTACTATCGCGTTCGCGTGACCCCACCGGCGGGCGCCCAAGCGACGATCTGGCCGGCCGACGCGGCGCTCACCGGTGCTGCCGCAGCGGGGGCGCCGCACGTCACGATCCTCCCCATGAGCGCGACGATAGCGAGTCAGGTGGTGCCGGACGACGCCGCCGTCGCCGCGATGAACGGGTTCCGCGGTCTCCTGCTGCGCGCCATCTGGGCGGCTGCCCCGGTCGCCGACCCGGTCCGCAAGTCGCTGCAGGACGTGTTCGCGCACGCGACCTACAAGAACCTGAGCGTCGCTGAGCGCAGCGCCATTCTCACGCTCTGGTTGTTCGCGGGCCGCAGCCGGGAGAAGATCCCGTCGATGCTGTCGCGGCAGGTCGTCACGGGATCCAACGTGACAACGCCGATCGTCAGCAAGATCGCGTACAAGGGCGGCAAGAGCCTCGTCGAGAACCTGCTGCAGTTGGTGACGACGATGCCGCACCCGGATCTCGGGGCACGCACTCGCGAGCAGATCCTTGACGACGTGATCCGGGAGATCCTCGACCCGAACGGCCAGGTCAACCAAGGCATGGCCGGCACCTGCGTCCCCACGTCGATCCAGGCGTTCCTGATCAACGTGAACCCGGCAGAGTATGCGCGCCTGCAGGTCGGCTGGCTCAGCACAACGGGCAGCGCCGAGCTGGCAGACGGATCGACCGCAACCGTGCCTCCGGTCGTGCTCCAGATCAGCCGCTACTCCACCCCCATCGGCACGTGGACGCCGGCGAACACCGGCTTCTTCGCGCGGACGTTCTCGGAGATCGCGTTCCAGGGCGCAATGCTCAAGTTTGCCAAGGGTGGCAGCTTCCCGACGACGGACGGCAGTGAGCCGCAGAACCAGGCCCTCTTCAAGTTCACCTTCGAGAATGGCCTTACAATGGCCGAGCGGAAGAAGGTGCTGGATGCGCTGTTCGCCGGCAACTTCAAAAACTCGGTTGAGGCCGTCCCGGCGGCGACCACGCCGGCTTTTGCGACCACACAGAACAACCTCGCAACCGCATTCCAGACCGACTTCGCCGCGCACCCACGCGAGCTGGTGCTCGCCCTGTGGTGGGGGCCGGCGCCGCGTCTGCCACTGCCGACCGGGCAGAGCTTCGGGGGGCACGTCGTGGTTCCGGTCCGAGTCGAGGGAGGCCGCGTGTTCTTCAAGAACCCGCAATACGCCGGGTCCAGCCCCGGATCGAAGGTCGCCGGCGGAACGAGCACCAATCCGCCGCGCCGCTATGAAGACCCCAGCGCGAGCCTGGAGTCGATGACACTGACCGATCTGGCCGAGTGGATCAAGTCCTACTCGGTCAGCGACAAGGCCCTGATCTGAGAGGAGCGGACGTGCTATACCTCGATTCGCAAGTAGGACCGATCAACGGCCTCACGATCTTCCGCGACCACGCGCAAGACGATCTGTTTTACTACATTAACGAGCGACCGCGCCTGGCGGTGAACAACGGCGTGCCCGAGATGATCTTCCTCAAGTACAAGCGCGACATCACAGACAACCCCAACATGGCGCCCGAAGACAAGGAGCGACTCGGCGGCGGTTTCCTCGCGTTCACCGTCGACCTGGGCGTGGACGAGACTGTTCTGAAGGACGCCAAGAGCAAGATCGGCGCCGCGAACCTCGTTCCAGTGCTCTTCCAGAAGGGAACGGTGCGGCTTTCGATCGCGAAGGACGTCGCGGCGCAGCCGGACGCCCCGGCTGGCGGCACTCCGGGGGCCGCGTTCTTCGAGGCCGTTCTCGGTGCCACCAAGCCATCACTGGTCGGTGATAACCGCGCGACGTTCGGCGTCGTGCTCGACCACGAGGGAGCAACCATGGTCGAGGCGGCGCTCAAGGCGGGCATGAGCCCGATCGGCGTGATTTACGACCTGGAGTACCTCGGCCTGCGGCCCGCCTTCGAGGTGAGCATCCATGCCGACTACAAGCGGGTCTACACCGAGCTCGACATCCAGTTCGGAGTGAAGGCGGCCTACGGCCCGATCGCGGTCGCGGCCGATGTCGACATGGCGTGGCAGAAGCTCCGCGAGAATGGCTCGATCTCGATCAAAGTCAAGAAGTTCACCGATGATTCAGATCTGCGCAAACAGGCCGATGCCGCGTTCGACTGGTTCAAGACGCAGCTCATGCAGGACTTCTTCAAGACATCCATGGAGCCGCCGATGTTCCTCAAGCAGGGGCAGACCGGCGGACTGCTCGGCACGCTCCAGTCGTTGCTCGGTCCACTCACACAGACCCAGCAAGGCTCATCCAGGCCGGTCAGGGGTCAGCCGACGACCGAGGCTCCCACTGTCGCCGCACCGCCTGTCGGCGCCAATGCGGGCATGACAAGCCTCGCGACCGAGAACCAAGGGCAAGTTGCGAGTTCCGGAACCGCAGGCAGCGGCAGCGCGGCGAACAGGGCGACGCCTGGCCTGGGGATCCAGGTCGGATTCTCGCTCAAGCGCATTGAGCAGGACGAGCTGAAAGAGCGCGACTTCGACTACTCCGAAGAGTCCGCCGTAGTTCGTCCGGCAGCGCCTCAGGGGTTGTTCTCGACGCTCGTGGCCGGCCTGGACCTCAAGCGTGCGATCCGGGAGATCAACCTCGATGACGACTTCTTCAAGCGCATCAACGCCGAGTTCATTCTGGGTGCCGACATCGAGGCCGAGAAGATGGCGACCGTGATCGTCAATGTCGAGTACCCGGGCGGACGTCCCGAAGGGGTGCAGCCGACACAGGTCAAAGGCTTCTCGTTCAGCAAGAACGACAAGACCTCGAAGCGGTTCGAGACCTTCCTGGACGACAAGAAGAACCTCAGCTATCGCTACAAGGTCGGCGTCGACTTCACCGGTGACGCCGAGTGGATCGGCGAAGAGCCGCACTACGAGTCCGAGTGGGAGACGACGACCGCCGGGTCGGTGTCGGTGAATCCGTTCGACGCCTTCGATCGCTTCGACCTCGAGGTCCTGCTCAGCAAAGAGGTACCAGCGACGGTGAAGCAGGCGCAGGTAGAACTCGTCTACGAAGACCCCGGCACCGGCTTCAAGGCGGCCCGGACGATGAACTTCGTCCCCGGTGATCCGAGCCAGCACTGGAAGCTCCGGTTCAAGGAGACGAACCTGAAGACCTTCAAGTCGAGGGTCACCTTCTTCATGGAGAACAACCTCCGTGTCGAGGGCGCCTGGGTGCAGAGTGAGCCCATCACGACCGAGTCTGGCTCGTTGGTGATCAACTCGCCCTTCCGCAACGAGATCAGCGTGCGCGTCGTCCCAATGCTCGACCAGCAAGACATCGCAGACGCGTCCGTCGAACTCGTCTACAGGGAGGACGACACAGGCTATGAGCACCGTGCGTCGATCGCGTACACGCCGGCAGACGCGCCCACTGTCCAGGTGGTGAGGATCCCGACGATCTCACCGACACCGGACGGGGTGATCGTCACGAAGACGGTGGTGCGCGCCGACGGTTCGGTGTTCGCCGGCGAGCCGGAGACCGTCACAGGGACTGCGACGGCGACGATCGTCTCCGATGGCCCTCGAGACGTCCGAAAGATTAAGGTCAAGCTTGCATCGAACGACTTCGCCGCTGCAGGTCTCATCGCGGTGCGCGTGCGGTTGGTCGCGGCCGTTGAAGACGGCGACCGAGACGAGGTGTTCTTCGCGGGGGCCGTCGCCGAGGAGACGGTCACTCTGGCGCTCCCGGACGAAGGCCACACCTACTCCTTCGAGGTGATCGGGTATACCCCGCTCGGTGTCCCGCGTGTCGGACTCACCGGCACCACCGCAGACAATCCTTTGGTGATCCCGCTGCCCTAGTGCGTTGATTCGGAGACGCGAAGACTCGTGTCCTTATGACGGGATCCAGCCCGTCGAGATGTCCATATCGATCAGGACGGGTCTTGGGCGTGGGTGTTCTCAGCGGAATCAGCTCACCACCAAGGCCGTCGCTGGATCGGGGCTCAGCGGGCGCAGAGACGCTGGCGCGAAGTAGTCACGCTCAGTCTTTCCATCGAGGGACTCAGCGCCCTGAGGTACCGCTCAGCGGGACCGTCGTGCTACTGGAGTGACGCTGTCCAATGTCGCCCTAGAGGTGGACACTGCCGGCGGGCGGGGGCTGGTCTCCCACCTTCAAGAATCGACAAGCTCAGCGGGACCGGCTGCGGAGGGATGTCTGGGCGATGACAGGGGTCACCCGGAAGCACCCGGACCATCGCGATCGCCTGGCTGGCGCGAAGGCGCTGGCGGTGAGCGTGCCGGCGCTGGTCGGCTTCAGACCCCAACTCCTACACCCTCGATTGGGATGAGCCCGAATAGTTAGCCGCGCGGCCGACGAGGTGCGTCCTTTCGCCGTTGTCAACGTCGCCCGTTCCAGAGCGACAGCCATGCTGTCCGAGATCTAGGCGGACTCCTCGGGATGGGCCCGGGCAGCCAACCGACGCAGCTCGTCGACGTCGGTGAGCTTGACCGTGGCCTCCGGGTGGCCGTGCCGCGTTCCGTGGAATCGGCAACGATCTTCCTGTCGACCTCCAGGAGCCGCACAGCGCCGGCGTCGAGGACCGTGTCTAGATCCTGGGCGGACCAGATCAGCCAAGCGAGTGCGTCGAACGCGTCACCACCGGCCGCTCCTGGAGGGGCGTCTGGCTGCCTGTCCTCGAGGCGGGGGTTGGCCACCAGTTCGGCGATCACGAAGCCCTCGTTCGCGAGCGTCGCGGCTTCTGTCAGGGCTGCTGCGTCGGAGATGGCAACCGCAGCGGTGACGAGTACTCGTGGGTTGAGTTCTCATGCCCGTCTGTCACGACTCCCAGCAGTACACGAGCCGGGCGCTCCGCTTCGGGCAGCAACGCGAGGTCCTGCCCGGTTCGGACGACCTCATCCAGACGGTGTCGAGAAGAACGGTTGTGCCGCGCGGCCGAGCGATCGACTCCGTTCCCCCACCGCTCCCGAGCGCTGTGGTTCACACTGCAATATGGCGAAACCAAGACCAGACGCGGGGCACGAGCAAGACCAGGCTGCCCTCACTCCGTCCCCCCTTACGATTCCACGCCTCCTGGGTGGCGCACCTGTTGAGCAAAGAAATCTCGCCACCGCAAAGTGGCTCTTCCGCATTCTGTTCGGCTGGCTAGTGCTTCAGTTGATCGGCTTGACAATCTGGGCATGGTTAACATACCCAACGGACGCTGCCGTGATCAGAATCGCCGGCGCGCCCAGCGAGGCGACCGCAGTGCAGGCGATTGCCTTACGAGCGCAATGGCAACAATCAGTCTTGGGCATTGGAGCTGCTTTGGCCATCACCCCAATGATGGCCCTGTTGAGTGCCGTCGTGGGATACCTTCTACGCGATGCACAAAGCCCTATTGTGGCGCCGACTGATCAACTGCTTGGAGCAGAGTGAGAGTGCGTCACTGCGCCGCGAGACGCGCGAGAGCGTCTGGTGGCCTGTCGACGTGCGGGGAGCTGACTGGAGCGAGCCGGGCGTGGTCGCTAGTGTCGCGTCGGTGACCGGTCCTTTCTCGTC
>Ga0075163_10002910_pt1 | contig 23055 bp, 15 predicted proteins | sample JI1023141ADNA_FD_71478 | JGI IMG/M metagenome (GOLD analysis project Ga0075163, IMG submission 71478) | Wastewater effluent complex algal communities from Wisconsin, to seasonally profile nutrient transformation and Carbon sequestration -... | ecosystem: Engineered > WWTP > Effluent > Algae... | reverse complement strand
GGATTCGGGCTTGCTGGAGGTGGCAGCGAGCGCCTCGGCGATGCCATCGGCCTTGGTGGCGGCGTCGATCTTCGCAGCGGGCGCTGCGGGGTCGAACTCCGGCTTCGCTTTCGCGGCAGCCATTTTTCCCGCCGAAGGATTCTTGGCGGAGGCGATCTTCGAGATGGAAGGCGCCTTGTGGGGTGCGGGCTTGGCCGCAGCGGGCTTCGCCGCCGGGGCCGCGGCCACCTTGGCGACGGAGGCCTCCTTCGCCGGCAGCTTCTCGGGCGTCGCAGGCGTGGCGGCAGGCGGCGCCGCGGTACCCTTTGCAACCGCCGGCATCTCGGGTGAGGGCGCCGTCTTCGACACGTCTCCATCGCTCCGGAGGCGCGAGGCCTCTCCGTCGCTCCGGAGGCGCGAGGCCTCTCCGTCGCTCCGGAGGCGCGAGGCCTCTCCGTCGCTCCGGAGGCGCGAGGCCTCCGCCGCAGGCGGCATCGAGGGCTGCATGCCGGGCGGCATCAAGCTGCCTTCGAAAGGCCTTCGCCGTTCGCGCAGCCGCTGGAGCACCGTCGGGTTCTTCTTCTTCTTGGCGGCGAAGGGCGGAACGATGCGCAGGACGTCGGCCGACGCGGCCTTGAGCGCCGTCCAGAAGCCGCGGGCATCCGCGTATCGCTCGTTCGGATCGAGCGCAAAGGCCCGCTCGAAGACCCGCTCCACGGCGTCCGATACCTGCACGCCATGCCCATGGGCCGACGGTCGCGACTTGGGATCGAGCACCCGGTCGACGGTGGCCTTCACTTCCAGATCCTCGATGACCGCGCGATCGGAGAGGGTCTCGAGCACCATCAACGCGAGCGCGTAGACGTCGGTCCACGGCCCCGTCTCACCCAGCAATCGATGGAGCTGCTCCGGCGCCGCGTAGGCGGGGAACAGGATCTGCGCGCCCAGGTTCGGCCGAACCCCGGCGGCGGCCGCATCGACGGCGCTGCCGACGCCGAAGTCGAGGACCTTGGAGCCGCAGCTCTCGCCCACTCTCACCAGGAAGACATTGCTCGGGTGCACCGAGAGGTGGGCGATCTTTTGCTCGTGGGCATAGGCCAGACCATCGGCCAGGCCGCCCAGCAGTCGCATCGTCTCGGCCAGCGAGCGGCCGGTCTGCCGCTTCTCGCGTCGCCGCGAGAGGTGCCGCCCGAGCGACTCCCCTTCGAACCACTCGCGCACGAGGTAGGGGACCGAAGCGCCGGTGCGCGGCGCGATGGTGGTGCCGCTGGCGATGGTCTGGGCGATGTTGAGGTTGCCCCGTGCCAGCTGGTAGTGGAGCCGGCAGCCTTCCTGGAAATTGTCGACGATCGGACGTGCGAGGGCCGCGTCGAGAGTCGGGGGCAGGTTCAGGCACTTGATGGCGACCGTTGCGTCGACCGACAAGTGACGACCTTTGTAGACGACACTGAGAAGCCCCTCCCCCGCAAATTCGTCCACGCGGAAGTGGTCTCCCAGGATGTCTCCCACCAGATCGAGGGGCTCACCATCCATGGACTATCCATTCTGCACTGGTTGCGCGCCGGAACGCCAGTGCCGACCCGATGTCGCACTGTGCGCTGGTCCATCCACATCGGAACCGATGTAGACAGCATGGAAAAGTGCATCCACGCCGGCTTTCCTCCGGGAATCGCCCACGCTCAGCCGAGCCGCTCCAGCACCGCCACCACGTGCTCGGGGCTGGCCAGGCACAACTTACGTAAGCGGTCGGCGTCGAAAAACGCCACCGTGGTACCCGGCCGCGCTACCGCGGCGAGGCCCGTGGCAATCTGGTGGATGGCGTCGCGCACGCCGTAGAAGCTGTCGGCACCGATGGTGGCCGCCGGCACCGTGCTGCTGCCTTCGAAGAGCGCGATCTCCCCGCGCGCGACCAGACACGCGACGCCGGGCACCTCGTTGGCCGGCAGCAGCATGGTCTCGCTGTCGAAGGTCTCCAGGCGCTGGATGCACGAGAGCATCTCGTCGCGCACCTGGACGTCGAGGGCGCCCATGGTCTCGTGCATGGAGAAGAACGAGTCGATGCGGTGAATCTGCTTGGTCTGGGCGATGCGCTCGGCGAACTCCGGGAACTTGTCCATGGCCAGACGCATGATGGGCGCCGGAATGGTCCACACCTCGGCCACGCGCTCGGCCCGCAGGGTGGCGGTGCACCGGGGATCGTTCTCCACCAGCACGCTCGACTCGCCGAGCAGCCAGCCGGGAAAGCACGAGCGTACCAGCCACTGGCCGCCGGAGGGCTTCTCGAGCCACACGCCGATGAGGCCGCTCTTCACCACGAAGACGTTCTGCGAAGGCTCACCTTCGGCCACCAGAGTCTCGCCGGGCGCGAGGGTGCGCAGCGTGACGTTGGGCTCGATCCACGCCCGCAAATCGTCGGGCATCCCGGCGAAGCTGCGGCAGAAGAACAGGCTCGGCATGGGCCGCAGGCGCGCGCGGCTCTCTTCCAGGAGCACGTGCACCGGCGAGCCGGCGAACGCATCCTTGCCCAGGAGCGAGAGCCCCATGGCTGCGGCCTTCTCCAGCGAGACGAGGTCGAAGCGGTCACCGAACTCCCGCGCCGCCGCCTCGAGGTACCCCTTGGCGAGGCCGGTCTCGCCGAGCTTGGTCTCCACCTCGGCCATGGTCAGGAGCGTCGCGCCGCGCTTGTCGTGATCCGCCAGGAGCCGGGGCAAGAGGTCGCGCGCTTCGCGCAGCGAATCGGGGTCGCCGCGACGGATGGCGTTCTCGATGCGGATCTCCGCCGGATCCTCGGCCATCTCCAGCATGTCGAGCTGCTCGAGACCGTCGTCGGGCGCGGTCATCTCGCCGAAGTCGCCGAGCTCGTCGGCCAGCCCATCCGCAGGCTTGGACGATATCCGCCCGGCAGCCTGCGCGCGGCGCACCGCCTCGACCACGGCGTCCGGGTCGAGCACGGGTTCCATGACGCCGGTCTCGTCCACTGCCAGGTCGGCCACGTGCAGGTCGCCGGAAGAAGCGGCCAGCACCACGGTGACGGTCCACCCCTCGCCCGCCACGCGGCGGACCCGGCGCACGTCGCGCACGTCGAGGAGGCGCCCGAATTCCTGGCGCAAGAAGCTCGAAACCCTTTCCCAGACCTGTTCGCGGGTCACCGGAAGATCATAGATGCTTCCGGCGCGAACGGCCGAGTTCCCTGCGTACCTTCAGCCTTCGCCCACCCGCACCCGGGCTTTCACGAGGCGCTCGAAGGCGCAGAGGGAGCCGGCGATGAGGATCCAGACCAGCGAATGCGCGCTGAGCACCCCATTTCCGCCGTCTTGCGGGTGCGCCAGTACGGTGGCCGCGGAAGCCCACAGCCCGCCTTCTTCCGGCGGGGGCGGCGGCACCAGGACGAGCATCACGATCCAGGTGGTGGTGGTGGCGAAGGCCATGACGAACCAGCCGAAGAATCCGGCCCACAGGCTCATGACCGAGGGGAGCGGGCCCTTGGCCACCTTCTGGCGGTCCACGCCGTCCATCACCCGATGCACCGCGTGGTGCCCGATGGCCACGATCGCGACCGGCGAAACCCAGAAGCCCAGCATGGCCAGCATGGCCAGCCGCGGCGACATGCGGAACAGCTCACCCAGCCAGGGAGAGAGCGCGGCGAAGGCGATGCCGAGGGCCGTGAGCAAACCGAAGAGCAACACCGCGCTGATCCACGCGACCGGATCCAAGGCCCACTTCTTCAACACACACCTCCAGCGGCTTTCGCCATCGATGATTGAGCCTCGAGGGTATCATGATCCAGCATGGCATCACGGATCGTCCACCTCGAGCTTCGCACCCGCGGTCGCGGGCTCCTGGATTTCACCGAGAAAGTCGCGGCAGTGGTGGCGGCCGGCGAGCTCGCCGAGGGCCTGTGCACGCTCTTCGTACGGCACACGTCGGCGAGCCTGGTGGTGCAGGAGAACGCCGACCCCACGGTGCAGAGCGATCTCGAACGCTTCTTCGCGCGGCTGGTGCCGGACGGCGATCGCATCTTCGAGCACGACGCCGAGGGGCCCGACGACATGCCGGCGCACGTGCGTGCGGCGCTCACGGCAACGTCGCTGGGCATCCCCTTCGCGAAGAAGCGGCTGCTGCTCGGCACCTGGCAAGGCATCTACCTGTACGAGCACCGGCACGCGCCGCACACGCGCGAGGTCGTCGTTCACCTGGGCTGAGGCGGTTTTTCCGGCGTTCCCAGCGTCGCGCGGACCCATTTGCCGAAGGCCGCGTCGAACTCCGGCGGGAAGGTGTGCTGGTTCATCCGCGGCTCCTCGCGCCGGAAGACCGAAGCGCCGTTCTTCTTGGCCTCCTCGCACGCGTACTCGGTGAAGGCCAGCGTCTTCGCGTGCTCCATGCCCCCCACGTAGCAATGCATCGTGCGCCCGGTGAGGTCTTCCTGCGTGGGCTCGCCCGGCGGGCGGAGCCTCTGGCCCGGCGAGAGCACGAGCGCGCCGGCGAAGGTCGAAGGATAGTGGAGCAACAGGTCGGCCGCCAGGGCCGCGCCTTGCGAGAACCCGAAGAGCAACACACGTGTAGCATCCACGTATTGCGCTGCCACATCCAGCGCCACGTGCACCCGGAGCGCGTCGCGCCTCAGGTCTTCGGCCCAGCGAAAGGTGTGGTCGCCCTTCGAATAACTGGCGCTCACCCCCAGCATGGCGACGCCGCTTTCCTTGGCGAGGTTCTCCCAGTCGTCGACGTCGGGCGTCGCGCCGTAGCCGTGGAGCCATACCACGAGGGGCATGCGTGGGCGTGCAGCGCCCTTGGGAACGCCGGCGAGGTGCGTCTCGTAGACATTGCCGCGTAGCCGCGCGGCGCAGCGCCCCTGCGCGTACCCCACCAGCTTGGGCCAGCGCGGGTCCTTGCCCAACGCGGCCTCGGCGCTCCGGAAGTCCGACGGCTCGACCGCGTCCTCGAAGCACTCCTGCAGGTAGAAGAACGCGGCGTCCTTGTCGCCCTTGTGCGCGCTCGACTGCGCGAGCCGGCACGAAGCGTCGGGGTCCTTGGCCCGCGCCGCAAAGTCCTTCGCCTCCTCCGGATCGTCCGGCGCGGCCGGCGGCGGGAGCGTGAAGGGGCGAGGGGGAAACGATGGTGCCGGCGGATGCTCCATGCTCTCGCGGAGCGACGCGTGGAGCGCGTCCAGGCGGAAGGCCGCGAAGGAGCGTTCTTCTAGAGCGCGCTGCACCAAGATGGCCTCGTACTCCGCGCCGAAGAGCACCGTGTGCACCAGTCCGCATGCGTCGGCGAGGTCCAAACGCGCGGGGACTTCGGCGTTGGGCGCGATGCGCGTCAGGTCGGCCAAGGGGGCGCGCCACAAGCCACCATCCTCCAGGCGCCCGCGGTACACACATACCTCGCTCGACGTCAGGGCGAAGCCGCCGCCGCGCGGGTCTCGAGCCGCAGCCATCAGCAGTGGCGTACCGGGCTCGAAGCCGCACTGCTCGCGAATGGCCGCGTCGCGCGCCGCGTCGTCCTTCGGCAGATCGTTGCCGCACCCCGCGAAGAGGCCGACCACCAGCGGAGCCAAGAGCCGCACGAAGCGCATCCCCTATCTAAAGCAAGAAACGCCGCCGATGCATACGCTCACGTGCGCGGGTAGTACCGGGCGAGGGCGGCGACGAGCTGCGCCGCGTCGGCCACCACCGGCTCGATGGGGTGGCCGGTGGCTTTGGCGATCGCGTCCAGCGCCGCGGAGTCGGAGGGGTCGACCATGGCGATGATGAGCGAGGCGCCCTGACGCGACACCGGGATGAGCCGATGCTGCTCGCACGTCTCCCGGGAGACCAGCGCGAGGACCGGAGGCTCGATCTCGTATGCGTCGAGGTCGACGGTGGGGATGCGGTACCTCTGCGAGAGCAGGCTCGCTTCGCCGAGCGCGTGAGCCCAGACTCCGCGCCCCTTCTTGCGCTCACCCATGGCTCCCTCGCTTCCCGGTCACGGATTGCTCAGCAGCCTGGCGCGCACGGATGCCGCGCAATCGGCCTTGCAATCGTCGACGGTTCGTCCGGTCTTGGTCATCTCGGAGTCGAGCGTGCAGCGTGGCTCCTGCCGGCTGGCAAGCACCTCCGTCACGCACGCATCGACGCGCGCCGCGTAGTAGCGCTCCTCGTACGGCCACCGGCACTCGACAGAGCACTGTTCCTCTTCCGGCAGGGTGCTCAGCTCCGCGCACCTGCCGACGTTATCCAAGGACGTTGCGCACGACGCGACGATGGCGCGCGACGCCGGCGAGCTGAGCCGGGAGCCTACGACTGGGCTCTCCACGATAGCCGGGTAGCAGCTTCGCGCCGGGAGCAGCGGCCGCCCCAGGAAGGACTCGCACTGCATGTTGCAGGCTCGCTGCCAGTGCGCGTTGTGGCGCTCGTCGTCGGAGACCTGGCGAAAGCAGCACTCGACGCCGGTGCGCTCGCACTCCGAAAGGGCGGCTGCAACGAGTGGAGCCCAGGTGGCGCGGTCGGCGAGGCTGGCGCGAACCCGGCACGTTCGCCAGTCCTCACTCGCTTCCCAGCTGTCGGCCAGCGGTGCGAGATCGAAGCAGCGTGACCGCAGGTAGCGCGCGGTCTCCTGCTCCGCCTGATGCACCCACGGGGGCGCCTTGCGCGCGAGGATGCTCCGTTCGTACGCGTTCAGCGGGCTCGTGGCCTTGGGAGGCGCCGCGGCGCAAGCAACGCCTAGCACCAGGGGCACTACGAACAGCGCTCTGCGGGCACATTGCGCCCTCACCCGCCCCCTCCTTCCATGGCCCGAATATAGCCCATGCGGCCTTGCGGGGCGAACGTGATTGCGCGACAGTGGACTCATGGGGGACGCGATGACGTTGACGGTACGCAGGCGAAGTCCGAACCGCTACTTCGAGATGGGCGTGGTGGTCGTGGGCTTCGTCGCGCCGTGGCTCGTGCGCATGGACTGGACCATGCTGGGCATCTGGGTGCTGGGCTACGTCGGACTGCGGGCCCTGCTGCGGCGCGCCTGGGACCCGCTGACGCAAACCACGGCGACGGTGGCGCGCGCCAGGGGCGACGTGGAGCTGCGATACGCGGGCGGCCGTACCGAAATGCTGGGTGCGGTCGAGTGGGTCGCGGAGCGAACCAAGCCCGAACGAGAGCTGCGCATCGAACGCACGGGCAAGCCCCTTCTGCGCGTGATGGTGCCGCCGGGTCTCGAGCCCGCTGCGCTCCTGACCGAGCTCGGCCTCGGGACCGTCGAGGTTCGAAAGAGCTACACCCTCGGTTCGCTCGGCGCGCGCCTCTTCTGGATCGTCATCCTCGGTGTGGTCGGTCCCTATCTCTTGAAGGGCAACGACGGCGCCGCGGCCGACTGGATGCGCTGGTTCGCCCGCGTCAGCTACCTGCCCGCGCTGTTGCTCGCGGTCGCGCCCACGCGTTGCGAGCTCGCCCGTGATGGCGTGGCCTGGCAGTGGATGTGGGTCCGGCGCTTCGTCTCCTTCGCCGATATCGAAGCGCTCCACTTCTACCCGGACGCTGCGCCTCCGGAGAAACGCGTCGCGGTGCGCATCACGACCCGCACCGGCGCCAGCCGTCGACTCCTGGCCAGCCGCGTCTCCGGTCGATTCTTCGTCGACCTTCCGGAGGAGCTCGAAGCCTATCGGGCGCGCAGCACCGAAGCGCCCGGGCGGACGTGGATGCGACAGCCCGCGGAAGCGCTGCGCGTCTGGATCGAGCGCGTGCGCGCGCTGGGCAGCGCGTCGGGCGGCTATCGCGGCCTGGTGGAGGATCCGTGGCCAGTGGCCGAAGATCCGACCGCACCCGCGCTCGCGCGCTGTGGAGCCTTGCTCTTCGCGTGCGGGCGCCCGGAAGCGCTCGCCCGCGCTTCCGCGATTGCGCGGTCGGTGGCGAGGCCGGCGCTGCGTGAAGCCATGGCGGCCATCGCCGAGGGCGGGGCGACTGATGTCGTCGAAGCCCGTCTGCGCGCGCTCGGCGACGATGCGCGTGCGCCAGCCGAGACCGCAGCCACCTGACCACGATCAGGTGGTGGCCAGTTGCTTCTTGCGGAGCGCCTTGCCCACCGGTCTCGCCAGCGCACGCACCAGCCAGCGCGGCGTGTACTTCGACATGAGGAGCAGGAGGTTGATGATGACCCCGGGGATGACCATGGCCCGGTTCGCGTCGAGCGCGCGCAGCGCCACGCGCGCGCAGTGGGCAGCGGTGACCTCGATGAGCTTGGGCGGGCTCTGGCCGGTGAAGTTCCCGGCAGTCTTCTCGAACTCGGTAGGGACCGGACCAGGACACAGCTGCGTGACGTGCACCCCGGTGCCCGCGAGGTCCACCGACAGCGTCTCCGTGAAGCCGGTGACGAAGTGCTTGGTGCCGGTGTAAACGGCGAAGCCGGGCATGTACGACATGCCGGCGCCGGAGCTCACGTTGAGAATGCCGCCGCGGCCCCGCGCCACCATGGGTCCCACGAAGGCGTGCGTGAGGAGCACCAGGCTGGTGACGTTGAGGTCGATCATCGAGACCAGCCGCTCCACGTTGGCTCGCTCGAACACGCCCATGTCGCCGATGCCGGCGTTGTTGATGAGCACGTCGACCTCGGCCTCCGCCAGCACCTTGGCCGCGAGCGCGCGCGTGGCGACGAGGTCCGAGAGATCGCATTTTTCCACCTGCACCTCGAGCTTGGGGTGCAAGCTCACCAGGTCGTTCTTCAGCTCCTCGAGCTTCTCGACCCGGCGCGCCACCACGATGAGCTTCCGCGCGCGGCCCGCCACTTGCCGCGCGAACTCGAGCCCGATGCCCGAGGAAGCGCCGGTGAGCAAGACCACGCCGCCGTCGATGGGAGATTGCGCCATCCACGCATCATCGCGCGAGAACGGCCGACAAGGCTACAGCCGCTGCAACCCCGCTGTCCGCGTTGCAGCGGTAGGGGCTTGCTCCCACCGAAGAGCGTCGGGGACCTTCCCGCCGCTTGCCGGTGCAGGAACTAGGAGCCCGCGAGGGGCCGTCGTAGAATCGGGCATGGACGCGTTGCGGCCGGCCCTCATGGCATTCTTGACGACGCGCGCGACCTCGGTGGCGGATGTGGAGGTCCTTCTTCGTCGGCTGCGCGAGGCGCTCGATGCCACGAAGGCGACGCCGGAGGAGATGGACGCGCTGATCGAGGCCTTCACAAGCGAGGCGAGGCGTACCGGCCAATACCGACTCCTGACGCCGCTCTATCCGTTCGGCGTCATCGGATGGATCCGATGCGCCCGCGACCGGCTGCGCTACGAGCGCCTCTCGAATGGCGGCGCCTGCAACTGCGAGCTGGTCCACCGGGAGGGTTTGACGAGCCAGCTCGACGCGCGGAGCTTCGTACGCGTCGGCGGCTCGAGCGAGGACATCTTCGATACCTACGAGGACTTCGAGTGCCCATCGTGTGGTGCGGTCTGGCGCCACCAGGATTGCTCGACCGAGCAATTCACGAGCTGGGCATGGCGCCTCCTCCGAGGGAAGTCCGAGTAGGGCACTGCGACACACGATGAGAAGTGCAGGATCACCCATGCGCGCGCGGTATTGCTCGGGCGCGGTGCGCCGGAAGCGATGAACCTCGGCGCACGTCAGCGAAGCAGAGCGACCACCGCGACGCGCGCGACGGATCCGAGGGCGATGACGGCGACGTAGACGAGGGCGAAGCTCGCGAACAAGGTCCGCGTCATCCGCCTGGACGCGGCCACCGATGCGCCGTGAAGCCCGCTCGCGCGGTCACGATACTCGGCGAGCTCCTGGGCGGCCCGGCGGGCGAGCTCGTCGGCCGTCTGGGGTGCGACGAGGTTCTGCGTCCGGCAGTAGCGGCACGCCACGAACGCATCGGTGGCGGGTGGCAGGTCACCGCCGCAGGCGCGGCAGCGCATCGGGGCACCCGGACCGGCGGCCGGGCGTGCGACCAGCTTTCCCCGCACGTTGCGGCGATAGCTTGCTCGGCCCACCAAGAGAGCGATGGGAAAGGACAGGGCTATCCCCAGGACGAAGAGCGGCGCGTACGCCGCGCCGACCACCAGGTCGACCCGAACCGAATCGGGCACGCTTGCGGGAAGGCCCGATAGCGAAGAACGAACGCTCCAGGCGGCGTTCACCAGCACGATGAGCGCGAGGAGCGGCCACGGCCCCATCAGGGTGAAGAACGCTCGATGTCCCTCGAAGATGCCGGCCAGCGCCTGCTCGGTTCCGCTCACCTGCGCGACCCGCGAGGCCGCCAGTAGCAGGCGGCCACGAACCTCGAGCGCGCGCCCCATCTCGTCCGGCGGCAGACGATCCAGATTGCCGCAGTAGCGGCAGCGTAGCGAGGCATCGGGCGCCACGTCGCTGGGGCCGCCGCAGCGGCGGCACAGAATCGGCGTCCCCGCGAGGATCGTCATTGCAGCGCTGCACGGACGGAGAGCGCGAGGAGCTCCGCGATGCGCTCGTGCACGGCCATCGAAAGCGCGAGGCGCTTGGTCATGTCGAATCCAATCGCCATGGATCCGACCGTCCCGCCCATTTCGGCGTTCATGTTCTTCTGCATCGGATCGGCGAAGACGATTCTGCGCTCGTCGACCCAGAGATCGACCTCGACCTGCTGGAGGATGGCGGCGACGAGGGCCGGATCTCGCTGGAAGAGGGCGCGCACGGCGTTCGCTTCCCTCCCCATCACGCGGAACCGCTGGTCGACCTCGGGGATGCCGGTTGCCGCCTCTTGCGGATGCTTGGGCGACCACTGGCGGGTCATGTTGGAGAACGCCTCGTACACCGCCTTGCCCACCGAGCTGAGGCTTCGGTCCGCCACGTGAAAAGGGATCGCGGGGGGCCGCGGGAGCTCCGCGGACCAGCTGCAGGACATCGAGTATCCGCTCCCGGTGTGCTGATAGGCCTGCTGAAAATGGATGGGGATGCCGTGAAAGATGCGGACGTAGTGCGTCGTGCCGTTGTTGCCCGCATGCATCTCGTGGGTGGCCCGCTGCATGTGGGCTTCGAACGGCTCCGGCGGCATATCCGCGTAGCGGTACCCGGTGCGCTGAAAGAAGTCGCGCAGCGCCGGCCCGGCATTGGCGAGCGCCTTCTGGCGCTTGCTCATCGTCCAGAAGTAGTAGCCGCCGAAGGCGGCCATCATCACCACGGGGAAGAAGAGCGCACCATTCATCGACGCGGGAGCCTTTCGCAAACGGATGCGAGGAGCATCCTGGCGACGGTGACTCTGCGGCAAGAACCCGCACATCGCCAGTCGTCCCTTTGGGTGACGGCGGCCGGGACCGGGGGGCAAAGATCCTTGCGTCGCCCTTCGGATGACAGACTCGCAGGTGGGGTATCGCGTCTAACCAGCTCGAACCGACCTGACAACCAACGAGGCCTCATGATCCGTCGTTCCTTTGCTCTCGCCTTCGTCGTCGTGCCGCTTCTCCTGGCGGGCCTGGCACAGTCCGGCGGCGCGCCCGCCGGCGCGTCGTCGATCGCCGCGCCGCCCGCACAAGTGAGGATCCAGGACCGCGCCGCCCTCGATGCCACCGCGTCCTACCTTGCCACGGCCCGACGCAAGGCCCCGGTGGTCGCTTCGTACACGTCGGCCACCTTGGCCGACCGACGGGTGAACGAGAGCCTCTCCCGATGGGTCGCGAGCGCCGGCGCGGGGCTCTGCAAGACCGAACAGGAGCGCACCGACGCCAGCGAGGCGGCAGCGGCCTTCACGAGCGTGTACTTTCGACGCGCCGCGGGGTTCATGCACACGGAGGTGCCGGACCTCGTGAGCGCGCCGCAGTGCACCGGCGATCTGGTGGACGATCGCCTCGTCGCGCAATACCTGGAAGCCGTCGCGCGCGATCGCTTGGGCACGGCCGCCCACTTTCTGGAGCTCATCGATCAACAGCTCTCCTGCCTGAGCGTGCGCCAGCTCAAGCGCGTCGCGTTCTCCCTGCGCTTCGCGCTGGAATACACCTCGCTCTCGCAGAAGAAGAACCTGGGCGCTTGCGCGACCCCTGCTCTTTCGACGCTGGAGCAGGCTGCCATGAACCTCATGTGGCGCGTGCTGGAGCACCGGCTCCCTTCCGGCACCGTGGAGCTGGGCTACCTGCGAGGACACAAGGACCGATACCTCGCGGCACTGAACGATCCGAGCTCCGTCGTGTCGCGCATGCGGCTGTGGGTTTCGGAGCGCGCACGTCCGGAGCAAATGGCACAGCTCTCCGCCGCCTGTCGGACGGGGGCAGGCGGACGGGCCGTTCAGTTCGTGGGCGCCTCTGGGTCTGCAACCTGCGACCCCCTGGCGTCGGTGGTACGATCTTTCGGGAGCACGGAGCTCGCGCTCGGCGACTGCCGCGGGGGCGATCTCGAGGCGTTGGGCGGCACGCGGCCCGCGGCGACGGTGGCCTGCCGCGCAAGCTGCGCTTCGCTCGCGGCCCTCGGATGGTCCGGCCATCCGGGAACCCTGGGCGCGGGACCGGGTCTGAGCGGAGGTCTCCAGCGAGAGCTGACCAAGGGCGGGCGCTCGTTCCTCGGCGCATCCGCAGCGGCGGTGCAGGGCCAGTGCAGCAGCTTCGGCGGCGGAGGCGGAGGCGGAGGCATCGGTGGCATGGGCGCGAGAACGACCGCGGCATCCCTCGCCGCGTGCCTCATGTCCGGCCCCGCCACCTCGCCGGGCACGCAGTCCTTCTCGACCTGCATGACGCGCGGCCTCGCGGGAACGAGCGCCGCCGGCGCAGCGTCGATGCCCATTCGCGCCTGCGGCACCACCTCCACCGACGGCGGTAAGAAGGATCCGCCCACCGCGCCCGCAGGCTCGGGGAGCGCAGCCCCGGAACCCTCGACGCCCGCTGCGGCCAGCGGTTCCCCGAGCGGATCGTCGGGCGGGTCGAGCGTGCCACTGGACCCCGCGTCGGTGGCGGCGCGGTACGAAGCGCGGCGCGCCGAGGAAGCCGCGCGGCACATCGACGAGCGTTGGTTCCGCCTCGAAGAACCAGACCCGAGCTTCATGGCGCAGCTCGGCCACGATCTCGAGTTCGCGCCGGTGATGGTCATTCCCGAGGCCGACTTCAACCTCGAGCGCGGCTCCCTCGATCGCTTCCACCTCAACGTGCGCCTGCGAGAGAGCTGCGCGCCCGACGGCGAGTGCGCATCCACCTGCACCGGCAACGATCGCTTCTCGCAGGTGTTCCAGACGTGTACCGAGCAGGCCCAAGCGCGGCCTTCGTTCACGCCCCCCGTATATCCGCGAGGAGGGGATCCCGAGGCCCGCGGCAACGCGCTCCTCGGCTGCATCACCCCCAGCTCGGTGCCACTCCCCGCGACCTGCCCGGCGCTCGACTGTCCCGAAGGTCAGCGCGCGACGCCAGGCCCCGGCGGCACCTGTCGCTGCACGGGGTCCAGCAGCAGCAGCAGCGGCGGGGGCAGTGGCGCCCGCAACGGAAACGCGTGCGCGACGATCCGGTGCGCCGAAGGCCAGGTTCCGACGCCCACCGGTGTCGGCTGCGTGTGCCAGGGTGCGGGGTCGACGCCCGGTCTCGGCCCCGTGCCCAACGGTCCGCAAGTGAGCCCGAGCCCCACCGGCCTTCCGGGGCTTGGCGGTGGAAGCCTGGGCGGCCGAGGTCCCACGTCGCTGCCATCCGCGATTCCGACGGGCTTGCCCGGTGGCGTTCACCGATAGGCAGTCGCAACAAAGCAAAACGGCGAACAAGGGGCTCCGGGCCTCAGGCTTCGGCCCGAACCCGAGCAAAGGCTCAAGAACCCCGTGCCTCGGGCCCGCCGCTCCGTACGGCAGGTATCGCTGGAGCCTGGAGCCTGGAGCCTGAGGCCTTCCCTGCGCGACAAAGCAAAACGGCGCCACCGTTGCCGATGGCGCCGCCTTGCTGGTTTCAGCTTTCGCTTACTCTTCGTTCACCGCAACGAGAGGCTCGATGGGGCGCGGCGCCGGTGCCGGGGGCACGTAGCGGTCTTCCTCGCCGTCCACCAGGACTCGCAGCGTCTTGTACGCGGGGAGGCCGGTGCCGGCGGGGATGAGGCGACCCATGATGACGTTCTCCTTGAGGCCGCGGAGCGTGTCGGTCTTGCCGCAGATGGCCGCTTCCGTGAGGACCTTGGTGGTCTCCTGGAAGGACGACGCGGAGATGAACGACTCGGTGGAGAGAGACGCCTTCGTGATGCCGAGGAGCAGGGGCTCCGCGATGGCCGCGCGGCCACCCTTGTCGATGACGCGGCGGTTTTCCTTCTCGAAGATGTGCTTCTCGACCTGCTCGTCGACGAGGAAGTTCGTGTCGCCCACGTCCTTGATACGGACGCGGCGGAGCATCTGACGAACGATGACCTCGATGTGCTTGTCGTTGATGGCAACGCCCTGGAGCCGGTAAACCTGCTGGATCTCGTTGACGAGGTACGCAGCGAGCTCCTTCTCACCCTTCACGCGCAAGATGTCGTGGGGGTTGGCGGGGCCGTCGATGAGCGCTTCGCCGGAGCGAACGCGGTCGCCCGGCTGAACGTGGATGTTCTTGCCCTTGGCGATGAGGTACTCGCGGGCCTGGTCGCTGAGGAGCTGACCTTCTTGCGAGAACGGGGTGATGAGCACCTTGCGCTTGCCCTTGGTGTCCTTGCCGAAGGAAACCTCGCCGTCGATCTCGGCGATGATGGCGTGGTCCTTGGGCTTGCGGGCTTCGAAGAGCTCGGCGACGCGGGGAAGACCACCGGTGATGTCCTGGGTCTTGGTGGTTTCGCGCGGGATCTTGGCGATGACCTCGCCGGCTTCGATCTCGTCGCCGTCCTGCACGATGATGTTCGCGCCCACCGGGAGGAGGTAGCGAGCTTCCAGCGTGGAGTTGGGCAGGATGCGGGTTTCCCCGGTCTGCACGTCCTTCATGCTGATGCGCGGACGGAGCTCGGCGGAGCGAGACTCGACGATGACCTTGCGGGAGAGGCCGGTGACCGGGTCGAGCTGCTCGGTCATGGTGACGCCTTCGACGACGTCGCCGAACTTCACGATACCGGCGACCTCGGTGAGGATGGGCAGCGCGAACGCGTCCCACTCGGCGAGGAGGTGGCCCGGCTTGACGCGCTCACCTTCCTTGACGCGCATGACCGCGCCGTAGACCAGGCGGTGATGCTCGCGCTCGCGGCCGGTCTCGTCGACGATCACGATCTCGCCGTGGCGATTCATGATGCTGACGGTGCCGTCCTTCTTGGTGGCGATCTTCGCAGAGCGGATGGAGACGAAGCCTTCGCTGCGTGCTTCCAGGCTCGACTGCTCGATCTTGCCGCGGGCGGCCGCGCCACCGATGTGGAAGGTGCGCATGGTGAGCTGGGTACCCGGCTCGCCAATGCTCTGGCTGGCGATGATGCCGATGGCCTCACCGATGTTCACCTTGTAACCACGGGCCAGGTCGCGGCCGTAGCACTTGGCGCAGACGCCGCGCTTCACCTGGCAGGTGAGCACCGAGCGGATCATCACCTCTTCGATGCCCGCGTCCTCGATCTTGGTCACGAGGGCTTCGTCGAGCTCGGTGTTCGCCGGAACGAGCACTTCGCCGGTGAGGGGGTCGACCACGTCGTCCAGGATGACGCGACCGAGGATGCGGTCGGCCAGCGGCTGGATGACCTCGCCCGCGTCTTCGAGACGCGCCACCTTGATGCCGTCGAGGGTGCCGCAGTCGAAGTCGGTGATGACCGCGTCCTGCGCCACGTCCACGAGACGGCGGGTGAGGTACCCGGAGTTCGCGGTCTTGAGGGCGGTGTCGGCGAGACCCTTGCGGGCGCCGTGGGTGGAGATGAAGTACTGGAGCACCGTGAGACCTTCACGGAAGTTCGCCGTGATGGGCTGCTCGATGATCTCGCCGGAGGGCTTGGCCATGAGGCCACGCATGGCGGCCAGCTGACGAATCTGCTGGGTGGAGCCACGGGCGCCGGAGTCGGCCATCATGTAGATGGGGTTGAAGCTCGGCTCGAGAGACTCTTTGCCGGTCTCCTGGTCGGTGACCTTCTCTTTGCCGATGACGAGCATCATTTCCTGCGTGACCTTGTCGGCCACGCCGGCCCAGATATCGACGATCTTGTTGTAGCGCTCGCCGTCGGTGATCAGACCTTCCTGGTACTGCTCGATGACGCGGGCGACTTCTTCCTGAGCTTCGTCGAGGAGGATCTTCTTCGCGTCCGGGATCACCATGTGATCCATGCAGATGCTGGAGCCGCTCTTGGTGCCGTGCTCGTACCCGAGGGAACGAAGACGGTCGGCCAGGAGCACGGTGGCCTTGTTGCGGTGCTTGCGGTAGCAGGCATCGATGAGGGCCGAGAGGGCCTTCTTGTCCAAGGTCTTGTTGATGAGGTCGAAGGAGAGACCCTCGGGGAGCACCTCGGAGATGAGGCAGCGACCCACCGTGGTGTTCACCGTCTTGCGCTGGCCGTTGAGCGGGTCGATGACGCGCACACGAATGCTCGTGTGGATGGTCACCTCGCCGTTGTCGTAGGCCATGCGGACTTCTTCGGGGTTCGAGAAGACGCCGCGGAGGAGACCCTCGGCATGGCCCTTCTTGTCCACCGTGAGGAAGCCCTCGCGGTACCCGCCCTTGGCGTACTTGCGTTCGCGCGTGGCGTAGTAGAGCCCGAGGACGATGTCCTGGGTGGGGTTGATGATGGGCTTGCCGTTGGCGGGCGAGAGGATGTTGTTGGTGCTCATCATGAGCACGCGGGCTTCCATCTGCGCTTCCACCGAGAGCGGCACGTGCACGGCCATCTGGTCACCGTCGAAGTCGGCGTTGAACGCCGCGCAAACGAGCGGGTGAAGCTGGATGGCCTTGCCCTCGATGAGGACCGGCTCGAAGGCCTGGATGCCGAGGCGGTGGAGGGTCGGCGCGCGGTTCAGGAGAACCGGGTGCTCGCTCACCACTTCTTCGAGGATGTCGAAGACCTCGGGGCGCTCCTTCTCCACCATCTTCTTCGCAGACTTGATGGTGTTGACGTAGCCGCGCTCTTCCAGCTTGTTGTAGATGAACGGCTTGAAGAGCTCGAGGGCCATCTTGGTGGGGAGGCCGCACTGGTGGAGCTTCAGGGTCGGGCCGACGACGATGACGGAACGACCGCTGTAGTCTACACGCTTGCCGAGCAGGTTCTGACGGAACCGGCCCTGCTTGCCCTTGAGCATGTCGGAGAGCGACTTGAGCGGGCGCTTGTTGGGACCGGTGATGGTCTTGCCACGGCGACCGTTGTCGAAGAGCGCGTCGACCGCTTCCTGGAGCATGCGTCGCTCGTTCCGGATGATGATCTCCGGAGCGTTGAGCTCGAGCAGGCGCTTGAGGCGGTTGTTGCGGTTGATGACGCGACGGTAGAGGTCGTTGAGGTCGCTGGTGGCGAAGCGGCCGCCGTCCAGGGGAACGAGGGGGCGCAGATCCGGCGGGAGCACCGGGATGACGGTGAGCATCATCCACTCCGGACGGTTGCCGGACTCGCGGAAGGCTTCCGTGACCTTGAGGCGCTTGACGATCTTCTTCCGCTTCGCTTCGCTGGAAGATGCACGCATCTCCTGGCGCAGGGTCTCGGAGAGGGTGTGAACGTCGACGCTCTTGAGCATCTCGAGGATGGCTTCGCCGCCCATACCGGCGGTGAACTTGTCGTCGCCGTACTCGTCGAGGAGCTGCATGTAGCGCTCCTCGGAGAGGAGCTCGCCCTTCTCGAGGCCGGTCTCCTTGGGGTCGATGACGATGTACGCCTCGCAGTAGAGGACCTTTTCCAGGTCCTTCAGCGAGATGTCGAGCATGTTGCCGATGCGGCTCGGCAGGCTCTTGAGGAACCAGATGTGGGCGACCGGCGTCGCGAGGTTGATGTGACCGAGGCGCTCACGACGCACCTTGCTCTGGATCACCTCGACGCCGCACTTCTCGCACACGATACCGCGGTGCTTCATGCGCTTGTACTTGCCGCAGTTGCACTCGTAGTCCTTCACCGGTCCGAAAATCTTGGCGCAGAAGAGGCCATCCCGCTCGGGCTTGAACGTGCGGTAGTTGATGGTCTCCGGCTTCTTCACCTCGCCGTGCGACCACTCGCGGATTTTTTCCGGAGAGGCCAGCGAGATGCGGATCGCAGCAAAGCTGAGCGGATCCTTGGGCTTTTCGAAGAAGCTGAAAATGTCACGCATAGGGGGTGCCTTTCAGAAACAGGGACAGGAAGTCTTGGCCGCGCTCAATGCGCTGGCGTGGGGGGGCAGGTGTAGGGACCGGAGGAGCGCCAGGAAGGCTCAGCTGTGGGCCGGCCCCGCATCGACATGCGGGTTTCACCGGAAGTCACCACACCGTGCTCTTTCCATTGCTCGGCGAAGGTTCCGCGACAGCCGCATCCCGAAACCTCTGCGAAGCTTTCACCCTGAGGAACGATCGTCAGGGTGAGAGGGTCGCAGGAGAAGGTTCGGGATGCCTCGTCGCGAAGAGCGCGCTCCTCGTCGGCCGGGTAGGCGTTCACGTAGCCCGCCGGACCTCCGACCACGAGCGTCTTCTTCTCGGTGCAACCGAGAAGAAGAGCAGTGGCCGAAAGTGCAGCGAGCAACTTGATCATTCCTCCGCAGCCGCGTCTTTGATCTGCCCAGGCTCGAGGAGCTCGATGTTCAGGCAGAGGGCCTGGAGCTCTTTGATGAGCACGTTGAAGGACTCGGGGAGACCCGGTTCCAGCGTGTGCTCGCCCTTGACGATGGCTTCGTACATGCGGGTACGACCCATGACGTCGTCGCTCTTGACGGTGAGGAACTCCTGGAGCGCGTAGGCGGTGCCGTACGCTTCCATGGCCCAGACTTCCATTTCGCCGAGGCGCTGGCCGCCGAACTGCGCCTTGCCGCCCAGCGGTTGCTGGGTGACGAGGGAGTAGGGGCCGATGCTGCGGGCGTGGATCTTGTCGTCGACCAAGTGGTGAAGCTTGAGGACGTACATGACGCCCACGGTGACTTCCTGGTCGAAGGCTTCGCCGGTGCGACCGTCGAAGAGCACCGCCTGGCCGGACTCGGGGAGACCGGCGAGTGCCAGGCTCTCCTTGATGGCCTTCTCGGGCGCGCCGTCGAACACCGGGCTTGCGTAGTGCACGCCCTTGGTGAGCTTCTGCGCGACCTTGCGGGTCTCCTCTTCGGAGAGCTTCTCCAGCCACTTGTGGACCTCGGGATCGCCGTCGTAGATCCGGAGCACGTGCTCTTTGATCTGCTTCGACCCGAACTTGTGGTCCAGCATGTATTGAAGCTGCCAGCCGAGGACCTTCGCGCCCCACCCGAGGTGGGTTTCGAGGATCTGGCCCACGTTCATGCGGGAGGGAACGCCGAGGGGGTTGAGCACGACGTCGACCGGGCGACCGTCCTGGAGATACGGCATGTCTTCTTCCGCCATGATGCGGGAGACGACACCCTTGTTTCCGTGACGGCCGGCCATCTTGTCGCCGACCTGCAGCTTGCGCTTGATGGCGATGTAGACCTTCACCATCTTGATGACGCCGGGCGGAAGCTCGTCGCCCTTGGAGAGGCGATCGATCTTGTCCTTGAAGTGCTCCTCGCGGACCGCGATGATCTCTTCCAGCTCGCGAACGCGGGCGGCGATCTCTTCGTTGTCGTCCACCGGGAGCTCGGCCCAGTACTTCTGCGGCACTTCTTCCAGGGCCGCGTCGTCGATCTTCTGACCCTTGGAGAGCAGGACCTTGCCCTTGTCGTCCACCAGCTTGCCGGTGGTCGTCTTGCCGAGGAGCTGCTTCTTCAGGTGACGGAAGAAGGAGTCGCGGAGGATCTTCACCTCTTCGGAGCGCATGCGCTCGAGGCGAATCCGCTCACCGTCCTCGATCTCCTTCGAGCGGTCGTCCTTCTCGGTGCCCTTGCGGGAGAAGATGCGCGCGTTGATGACGATGCCGCCGACGCCCGGGGGCACGCGCAGCGAGCTGTCACGAACGTCGCCCGCCTTCTCGCCGAAGATGGCTCGCAGGAGCTTCTCTTCGGGAGAGAGCTGGGTCTCGCCCTTGGGGGTGATCTTGCCGACCAGGATGTCGCCCGGCTTCACTTCCGCGCCGATGCGCACGATGCCGCTCTCGTCGAGGTCCTTGAGGGCCTCTTCGCCGACGTTGGGAATGTCGCGGGTGACCTCTTCCTTGCCGAGCTTGGTGTCGCGGGCAACGCACTCGAACTCCTCGATGTGAATCGAGGTGAACACGTCGTCCTTGGCAATGCGCTCGGAGATGAGGATCGAGTCTTCGAAGTTGTAGCCCTGCCAGGGCATGAAGGCGACGACCACGTTCTGGCCGAGCGCGAGCTCGCCCATATCGCAGGAGGGACCGTCCGCGAGGACGTCGTTCACCTTCACGCGCTCGCCGGTCCGCACGATGGGCTTCTGGTTGAAGCACGTCGATTGGTTGGAGCGCATGAACTTGGTCATCGGGTAGATGTCCGGGATCTCGGCGCGCTCGCCGTCCGGGCGGACGACGATGCGGCTGGCGTCGACGCTCTCGACCACGCCGTCACGGCGGGCCACGATGCAGACGCCGGAGTCGCGCGCCAGGCGCTGCTCCATGCCGGTGCCCACGTAGGGCGCGTGGGTACGAACCAGCGGCACCGCTTGGCGCTGCATGTTCGCACCCATGAGGGCGCGGTTCGCGTCGTCGTGCTCGAGGAAGGGCACGAGGGCGGCGGCGACCGACACCATCTGGTTGGGTGCAATGTCCATGAGCTCGATCATGTCGGGCGTCACGACCTTGAACTCACCGTTCCAGCGGGCAGAGACGAGCGCCTCCCGGAACTTGCCCTTCTCGTCCATGTGGACCGAGGCCTGGGCGATGTACTTCCCTTCCTCTTCGAGGGCGGAGTACCAGTTCACCTCTTCGGTGACCCGGCCTTCGAGCACGCGGCGGTAGGGCGTCTCGACGAAGCCGTACTCGTTCACGCGAGCGAAGGTGGAGAGCGAAGCGATGAGGCCGATGTTCGGACCTTCCGGCGTTTCGATGGGGCAGATGCGACCGTAGTGGGTCGGGTGAACGTCGCGAACCTCGAAGCCGGCTCGCTCGCGGGTGAGACCGCCGGGCCCGAGCGCCGAGAGACGACGCTTGTGCGTCACTTCGGAGAGCGGGTTGGTCTGGTCCATGAACTGCGAGAGCTGCGAGCTACCGAAGTACTCCTTCACCACCGCGGAGACGGGCTTCGCGTTGATGAGGTCGTGCGGCATGAGGGTGTCGATCTCTTGCGACATGCTCATGCGCTCTTTGATGGCGCGTTCCATACGAACCAGACCGATGCGGTACTGGTTCTCCATGAGCTCGCCGACGGCGCGGACGCGGCGGTTGCCGAGGTGGTCGATGTCGTCCACCGAGCCACGGCCGTTCTTCAGCTCGATGAGGTGACGAACGGTCTCGAGGATGTCTTGCGCGGTGAGCACCTGGGTGTCGAGCGCGGGGCGCTGCTCTTCCGGCACGTCGCGGTAGAACTTGTAGTTCAACTTGAGGCGGCCGACCTTGGAGAGGTCGTAGCGCTCGGGGTTGAAGAACAGGTTGTGGAAGAGGGTCTTCGCGGTCTCGAGCGTGGGCGGATCGCCCGGCCGGAGGCGCCGGTAGATCTCCATGATCGCGTCTTCGGTGGTCTTGACCTTCTCGGCGAGGAGCGTGTCGCGAAGGTAAGAGCCGACGTTGAGACCGTCGATGAAGAGGATGGGGAACTCGCTGATGCCCGCTTCGCGGAGCTTGTCGAGCTTGGCGGGAGACAGCTCCTCGTTGCACTCGAGGATGACCTCGCCCGTTTCCGGGTCGATGAGGTCGCGCGCGGCCACCTTGCCGGTGAGCTCTTCGGCGTCGGCGGACAAGCGGTCCACCTTCGCGTCCTTGAGCTTCTTCATCGCCGCCTTGGTGAACTTGGAGTTCTTCTTGACGATGATCTCCGTGCCCACCTTGATGTCGCGCGTGGAGCGCTGACCGGAGAGGAGCTCGTACTCGACGCTCTTGGCGAACTTGCCGCCCTTCTCCAGGTACACCGTCTCGGTGTTGTAGAAGTAGTTGAGCAGGTCCTGGGTGGAGTACCCGAGGGCGCGGAGGAGCACCGTCGCGTGCATCTTCCGGCGGCGGTCGATGCGGACGAAGATGACGTCCTTGGGGTCGAACTCGAAATCGAGCCACGAGCCGCGGTAGGGGATGACGCGGGCGCTGTAGAGCAGCTTGCCCGAGGAGTGCGTCTTGCCCTTGTCGTGGTCGAAGAACACGCCCGGCGAGCGGTGAAGCTGGCTGACGACGACGCGCTCGGTGCCGTTGATGATGAAGGTACCGGTGTCCGTCATCAGCGGGATTTCGCCGAAGTAGACCTCCTGCTCCTTGATGTCGCGGACGATCCGCTCGCCACCCTCGCGGGTGTCGTAGATCATGAGCTGGGTCGTGACCTTGATGGGCGCCGCGAAGGTCATGCCGCGCTGGCGGCACTCTTCTACGTCGTACTTCGGTTTCTCGAGGTTGTAGCTGACGAAGACGAGCTCGCTCGTCCCATTGAAATCCTTGATCGGGAAGACGCTGCGGAAGACGGCCTGCAAGCCCACCTCCACACGCTCCGCCGTCGGTACGTTGATCTGTAGAAACTTATCGTACGACGACTTCTGGATGTCGATCAGGTTGGGGATCTCGATGATCCGGCTCACCTGTCCCAGGTTCTTGCGGATTCGGAAGTTGGTCTGGACGACGCTCGCCATCGGTGCTCCTGCAATCTGAGGGCCCATGCGCTCGCGGCACGCATTGAAGCCCTACGGTCTCGAAACTGCGACGAAGAAGAGGTAAAGAAAGAAACGCCGAAAGGACGTACCGGAAAAACTCTTGCTTTCTGGTACGTCCGAATTGGGACGTCGCGAATTATCAGAAAAAGTTCCGGCGCGCTACCAATTGGAATGCGTTTTGCTCTCAGCGCCCGTTCAGTGCCGGCGCGGGAGCCCTGGTGGGCAACCTACCTACCCCGGACGCTACGCGGATTCATGAATCTTTTCAACTTCATGGAAAGTCGGTCGTGACGACCGCTCGAACCCGGCTGCTCCGGCGCACGGCGCCGTGGAATCCAAGAGAGTGGGAGAGCACCCCACCTTTTTGGCCCCTCGCCCGATGGCTCCCGCCATTTTTCTCCTGCCCCAGCTTCCCCTCC
>Ga0075163_10002909_pt1 | contig 23069 bp, 20 predicted proteins | sample JI1023141ADNA_FD_71478 | JGI IMG/M metagenome (GOLD analysis project Ga0075163, IMG submission 71478) | Wastewater effluent complex algal communities from Wisconsin, to seasonally profile nutrient transformation and Carbon sequestration -... | ecosystem: Engineered > WWTP > Effluent > Algae... | reverse complement strand
TACTACTAATAAAATATTGTCCAATTGGACAAATACTTAGACAAAATATATTATTTTTAAACAACAAACTTATTAATAAACTTAGGAGGAGTAGTGGAAGATAGATTTGGTAAACTAATTTCTAAAAAAGAAGCAGCGCAAATCTTAGATGTTTCTGAAAAAACATTACAAAGATTAGCTAGTAAAAAGAAAATAATTGTTATTTATCAAAAAAAATTTCATGGTGGAAAAATTGCCTATTTTCCTCTAAGCGAAGTAGAAAGAATTAAAACAGCTTGGGAAAATAAAAAACCTCTTCCTACTATTGAAATGCCTTTACTAGAAACAGAACAAAAAACAACTCCAATAACAAAATCAGAAGAAAAAAATAATATTAGCCAAAATACTGAAGATGCTGAGGTAATTAAATCAACTCCTAAGGCTGTTGCTAAAGAAGAAATATCTGCTGTTGAAGCTGGAGCTAAATTAATTCTTACTGTCCATGAAGTCTCAATCCTAACTCATATTCCTGAAAAAGAATTACGTGAAGACTTAAAAAAAGGAAAACTTCGGGGACTATTTAAAGGACATGGATGGAAGATTAAACGCACTGATTTAGAAGATTATGTTCGTTCTATCTACGTTCCTAGACGTACAGATGTAATAGAGGATAGTGGTACAAATGAAATTGATTTAGGTGATTTTGGGGAATTTGAACCCTGGGAAGGATAATAAAATCTAGTTAGAAACTAATCTTAAAATAGGCAACTCAACAAACTTGGGTTGTCTATTTACTTTGCTAACCATATATTACAAACTCTAGACCTAATAGTTTTAAGCTAAAAATATTGTAAGAATTAATTAATATGCCAGTAAAAATACCACATATTTTTTTATTACGTCGGTTACATTCTTTAACTGGAGTTATTCCCATTGGAGCATTTTTAATTGAACATTTATATATAAATTTTTCTGCTATTGAATCACCAGAAGCTTTTAACCAAAATATAGCAAACTTAAGAATTATTTTTCCTGGGCCAATGCTGCCTATTATAGAACTGTTTTTTATTGGCTTACCAATAGTCTTTCATGCTTTCTTAGGTATTTATATTAGCTTAAAAATGAAAAGTAATGTTTCTAGTTATAATTATTTACGTAATTGGTTTTATTTTTGTCAAAGAATAGCAGGTCTATTTTTAGTACTTTATATTTTCTTACATGTTGCTTCATTACGCTTTGGATTTTGGGGTTTAGGCAAGCGGCTTTCTGTTAGTGAACATGCTACAGACTTAATAAATACCCCTTTTTCTATTGTTCATACAGATCTTTCTCAACCAATAATTTTAGCTTTTTATATTTTAGGTATTTTAGCCGCAGCCTATCACTTAGGTTTTGGTTTATGGAGCTTTGCTATTCATTGGGGAATTACTGTTAGCGAGAAATCACAACGTGTTTCACAATGGTTTTGTACTACAGTAGGGATAACTGTTTTTGCACTAGGCTTAAGTGCTCTACTAGCTTTTATATAATATGATGGAGAGGAAATCTTGATTAACCAAAGACGTATTGCAGTTATTGGTGGTGGACTAGCAGGATTAATGGCCACAATTAAAATTGCAGAATTAGGAATAGGAGTAGATTTATTTTCCTCTGTTGTTGTTAAACGTTCACATTCGGTTTGTGTTCAAGATGGTATTAATGGTGCAATAAATACCAAAGGCGAAAATGATAGCCCAGAAAATCACTTCCAAGACACACTTTATGCAGGTGATTACTTAGCTGATCAAAAAGCAGTAAAGGCAATGTGCGAAATGGCACCAGCCTTAATTTATATGTTTGATCGAATGGGAGTACCTTTTAACCGTACTAAAGAAGGCTTAATTGATTTTCGTCGCTCAAGTGGGACAGTTTTTCATCGTACAGCTTTTGCTGGGGCTACTACTGGCCAACAATTACTTTATGCTCTTGATGGACAAGTCCAATACTATGAAGTAGAAGGCTTGGTACAAAAATATGAAGGTTGGGAATTTTTATCTGTAGTGCTAGATAGCCAAGGGCTATCACGAGGACTAGTGGCAATGCACCTAAATACCCTAGAGATTAAAGCTTTTGCTTCTGATGCAATTATTATTGCTACAGGTGGAATAGGAACAATTTTTGGTAAGTCTACTAATTCAATGATTTGTACAGGTAGCGCACAATCAGTACTTTATCAACAGGGTGCAAAATATGCTAATGGTGAATTTATTCAAATTCATCCTACTACTATTGCTGGTGAAGATAAACTCAGATTAATATCTGAGGCTGCCCGTAGTGAAGGGGCTAGGCTCTGGGTACCTCGTGCACGCCAAGATAAACGCTTATCTACAGATATTGCTGATAAAGAGCGTTGGTATTTTTTGGAAGAAAAATATCCCCAATATCAAAACTTAGTGCCTAGTGATATAGCTAGTAGAGAAATCTTTCAATTATGTTTAGATGGTTATGGGGTAGATGGAAAGGTTTATTTAGATTTAACCTCAGTACTTAACCGTAATCTAAAAGCAACTTTAGCTATATGTGAAACTTTTGCAGGTGAAGATCCTAGCAAAGTTCCTATGAGAGTTTTTCCTGGTGTACATTCTACAATGGGAGGGCTTTGGGTTGATATTAATCAAAAAACTAGCATTGAAGGCGTCTATGCTGCAGGTGAATGTGATTTCTCAATTCATGGGGCTAACTCTTTAGGTGGAAATAGTCTACTTTCATGTATTTATGGTGGAGTCGTGTCTGGTTCTTCGGCTGTTACTTATGTTAAAGGTTTAGAAACTCATTTAGATATTTCTGAGCCAATTTTTGAGATAAAACGTAGACAAGAAGAGGCTTTTAATAATAATTTATCTAAACAAACAGGTTTGGAAAATACCCAACTCTTACACCAAGAAATGGGTCATTATATGACAGAAAATGTTACAGTTATTAGAGATAATAAAAAACTCCAAGAAACAGATAATAAATTACAAGAATTACAAGAAAGATTTAACCAAGCGGATCTTAATGAATCTAATTTTTGGGCTAGCCAAGCACTACCCCATGCAAGACATTTACGTAATATGCTGGAATTAGCTAGAGTAATCACACTTTCTGCACTAGCTAGAAATGAAAGTCGAGGCGTGCATTATAAGCCAGACTTTGCAGACCGAGATGATGAAAATTGGCTAAAAACTACTATCGCTACTTATAGTTTAGAAGGGCCAGAAATTAGCTATCAACAGATAGACAATAGTTTAGTTATTCCAAAACTACGTAAATATAATTAATTTTGCTTAGGTGACACAATAGATACAATGTCAGCAAAAAAAGTAAGATTAAAAATCAGACGACAAGATAACCCCTATAGTCAAAAACGTTGGGAGGAATTTGAGATCGATTACCGGCCTAGCTTGACTATTATTAGTTGTTTAATGGAGATACGTAAGTCACCTATCACAATAGAGGCTAGAAAAACTACTCCGGTAGTTTGGGAGTCTAGTTGTTTAGAAAATATTTGTGGTTCATGCTCAATGTTAATTAATGACAAGGCTAGACAAGGCTGCTCTACATTTGTTGATGATTTAGAATCACCAATTACTATTGAACCATTGTCAAAATTTCCTGTTGTACGTGATTTGAAAGTAGATCGTAGTCGGTTATTTTTGGATCTAAAACGTGCTAAAACTTGGGTGCCAATAGATGGAACATATAATATCGGCCCAGGCCCAAGACAAAACTTAGAAACCCAAGACTTACGCTATAAACTTTCAAACTGTATGTCTTGTGGTCTTTGTTTGGAAGTTTGTCCACAATATAGTAAAAAAACTAGTTTTGTTGGGGCAGCAGTAATTAATCAGGTGCGTCTTATAAATATACATCCTACGGGTGCAATGAGTCAGAATGAACGTTTAAATGTAATGATGAGTGATGGTGGGGTACAAGATTGTGGTAATGCACAAAATTGTCTAAGAATTTGTCCAAAAGAAATCCCTTTAACAGAGTCAATTGCTGATATAAACCAACAAACAACCTGGCATGGGCTTTTAGGGTGGTTAAAACGGTAACTTTAAGATTATGAAAGCAGAAAAAATTTCTGAATTAACAATTGATCGTCTTTCTGTTTATTTACGTTGTTTGGATTTTCTAACAAATAATGGAGTTAAACAGATTTCTTCTCAAGAACTGGCAACACAATTTAATCTAAACTCTGCACAAATTCGCAAAGACTTGGCTCAGTTTGGAGAATTTGGTGTTCGTGGAGTAGGCTACTCAGTAGAAAAATTGCGTGAATGCTTAAAACATATCTTAGGCATAGATCGGCCTCATAAAATTGGCATTATTGGCGCTGGTAATCTAGGGATGGCAATTGCTGAGTATGAAGGTTTTTTTGGTACTAACTATAGTGTTGTTGCCTTATTTGATAGTGATCCAGAAAAAATCAATAAAACTACTAAGCGCGGCGTTCCAATATTGGATGTAAAAGAATTAGCTAAGGAAATAAAAAAATCTAATATTGATATTATTGTGCTAGGGGTTCCTGCTTCAGTAGCACAAAGCGTTTTAGATCAAGTAGTTGCAGTAGGAATTAAGGCTGTATTAAATTTTGCACCAATGCAGTTTTATGTTCCTGAAGGAGTTAAACTTAAGACTGTTGACTTAACAGTTTCTTTTGATAGTCTATCTCACTCTCTAGTAGCAAATGAAACAGAAATAGAAATAGAGTAAAAAGAAGTTTTCAACTACCGTGTAAATGAGTTTGTAATCAACTTTTGGCAAGCTATAATAGCGGTTTCCATCGATTAACAAATAAAAAATTTTATGAAATCTGAGAAAGAATATAAACAAGAAATAGTAGAAGCAGGTCGTCGCCTTTATGATCGTGGGCTAATTGTTGCTGGAGATGGCAACATTAGTATAAGAGTTGCAGATGGAATTTTAACCACCCCTCGTTCAGTCTGCAAAGGCTTTCTTACCCCAGATATGATTGTAAAAATGTCTCCTGATGGAACTACTAAAATAGATGGAAAATATAATGCTTCTACTGAACTTCCTATGCATATGCTGATTTATCAAATGCGCCCAGATGTTAATGCTGTAGTACATGCTCACCCTCCTTGTGGTACTGGTTATGCTGCTGCTGGTTATGCTTTAGATAAGGCTTTGATTTCAGAAGTAATACTTACTCTAGGCTGTATTCCACTTGCAGGTTATGGAACGCCTTCTACTAATGAAATTACAGATGCAATGAAACCATTTATAGAAAAGCATGATGCTTTGTTAATGGCTAATCATGGGGCAGTAGCCTATGGCTCAACTTTAGAATCAGCTTATGGTCGTATGGAGACACTAGAGCATTTTGCTCGTATTAGCCTAGTTGCTAAAATCCTTGGTCGTGAACGTGAATTAGGTAAAGAGGAAGTAGATAAATTAATTGACTTACGTGAACGTGCAGGCTATATGTCTAGTGATAAACGATGTCAAGCTTGTGGTTTTTTATCAAATGATAGAGAATCTCCTACAGAAAAACATACTGATGGGTGTGAGGAGCTAATTACTCTAACTCGTAATGAATTGATAGAATTAGTAAAACGTGCTTCTCAACTAGCACAAGAAGGATTAAATTAATTTAGTTTTAGAAGGAAATTAATTATGTCTAGCGAAAATGATAAAACAATATTAGACAGTGTAACCGATGTTGGAGCTACAATTGTAAGCGAAGTTGGGGCAGGAGTAGCAGAAGTAGCAGCAGAAATAACAGTAGAAGCTGTAGTAGAAACCATAATAGATGGTACAGTAGAAGTAGTTACAGAGGTTGTAGGAGCTATAATAGCTGGCTAAATATTTAATTATTTAATAAGGAGTTGTACTAGTATGACAATGGAATCACTCGGAATGATTGAAACTAAAGGATTAGTAGCAATGGTAGAAGCCGCTGATGCAATGGTAAAAGCTGCTAATGTTACCTTGGTAGGTTATGAAAAAATTGGGGCAGGGTTGGTAACAGCTATTGTACGTGGTGATGTTGCTGCTGTAAAAGCTGCTACTGATGCTGGCGCTGCTGCTGCACGCCGAGTTGGTGAACTTATTAGCGTTCATGTAATTCCACGCCCTCATCAAAGCGTTAATGAGAGCTTGCCAGTTGCTCATGAATCTCGTGGCAAAAAATAATTAGTTCCAAATAACTAGGAGCATTGCCTTAGCGCATATGCGCTAAGGCTTGACTATTGTAATTTATGATATTAGCAAGAATTTGGGGAACAGTAGTTGCCACTAAAAAAGACCCCCGTTTAGAAGGTAAAAAACTCTTAATTGTCCGACTTGTTGATGTAGAAGGACGAGACGAATCAGGCTATTTAGTGGCGCTTGATACTGTTGGAGCAGGGTTTCGTGAAACTGTTCTAATTGTACAAGGAAGTTCTGCACGTCTTGCTTATGGATTAAAAGATTGCCCTGTAGATGCTGCTATTGTTGGTATTGTTGATACAGTAACTGTTGTTTAATCAATAGGTTGTGATGAATATCTAAACTAATACGTTAAGTTGTCATTAGTTCATTTTTGTACTTAATATCTCAGTAAGAAATTCAGACATCAGTTGAACATAGCCATTTCGTAATGTTGCAGTAGTAAACACTAGTTGTTCTTTAGCTCTAGTAATTGCTACATAAAGTAGCCGTCTTTGTTCAGCTAACTGTTCAGGGTTTTTACTACCTACAGCATAAAAACTAGGAATCATATTCTGTTCTAACCCAACAATATAAACCCTACCAAACTCCAAACCTTTTGAAGCATAAATTGTCATTAAATGTATTGCATTACGTCGTGCTATCCCATCTTGCTGTTGATAAAGAGCCGCAAAATCTAGAAAGGTAACAATAGATTTTTCTAAAGATCCTGTACTTGGATTAGGAGAATCAAAACGCGAAACAATTTCATCAAAATGTAAAAATGCCCCAAATCTATCAGTATTACCATCACCATCACGTAAATGCTCAATTTTTGCTTCTTCAATATGTCCTCTAAGTAAAGTTACATCATTGCCTTGTTCTATTAATCGTTCAATTAGCGTTGCACTAGGTGCAGCTAAACGAATTAGACCCTCTTTAATTAAAATAGCATGAGGATCAACTAAGCGATTGTGTTCAGTTATTGATCCAGCCGCAACTATATCTAAGCATTGTTCACAGGCAGTTCGGCGAAGTCTTGATGCATGCTCTTTTTTAAGTTTCTCAAAAACTTCTACTAAAGAAAAAGTATCATCATAAGCACGATGTCTTTTTCCTGTATCAATAGAGAACATACTAGCTAAAGCATCTAAACTTGCTCCACGATCAGGGAATAAACGAGAAGCCATTGGTAAAGTATCAAAAGTCCGGTTTTCTAGACGGTGGCCTGTTTCACGAAGTTTACGTTTAATACAAGGAAAATCAAAATTATAACCATTATGAGCAATTAATGTATCCTGACCAATAAAACTTAAGAATTTCTCTATAATATCTCTAAAAGCTGGTGCATTAACTAAATCAATATCTGTAATACCATGTACTTTGGCTGCATCAGGAGCAATAGGTCTAACAGGCTTTAAGAGTGTATGATATTCTCCTACTGGCCTACCATCACGAACCCTAATTGCTGCAATTTCAATAATATCATTAGTTTCTACTTCTCGATCTGTGGTTTCAATGTCAATGGCTACATAATCAGGTAAAAATTCTGCGTTACCTAACCAACTAGCTAATTGACAAAGTTTGAATAATAGTAATATTGCTGAAGGCTCAAAACCACGTTCTGCTACAGAAAGTTCTTCAGGATTAATTACAATGGCGTTTATACTACGTAGCTGCTCACGTATTTTAGGACTGTAGTCTGTACCTAAGTAAATTACAGTTTGACAATTCTTAATTGTTTCTACTAGTAGGTCTAATTCACGCCCATCTAATGCAATTAGCACAGGGTTTATTGGTTTAATAGAATTTTGAGATTTATCTAGTGGTTTATCTTGGCTAGGAATTTGTTGTACTACAAAAGCATGTGCGCTATAAGCTATAATACCTAATCCACGTTTAAGCATTTCTACTGCCAGAAAATTAAGCTGAGGGTTACTAGTAGACACTAACACTGGAACAGAAAAAGTACGTGCTTCAAATATAACTCTAGCCCCATCTCTCATTCGATTATAAAAAATTGGATCAGTAAGATTATCTATATGTTTAGCTAATGTCATAACTTCCTGATTACCAAGGGAATTTAAAATATCAGCAAATAGGTCTGATAAACGTTTTCCAGGAGTATCTTTTATAGAAATTAAGTTAGAGATAATCCCAATGATTCTATCTATTTGGCGGCGTTCTTGTTCTGGAATACGAGTACTTTTACGAAAGCGATCTAAGGAAATACGAAAGTCTAAACGCTCTTCTTGTTGAAAAGCTTTAAGACGAGTGCTAGTAACTTCATCTACTTCTTTAGAAATAAAACTTTCTAAGCTAAATTGATCTTTAGGATTATAAAGTACTCTTAAAAGACTCATTGCTCTCATAATCTCTGGTTGATCAAAGCAAGAGCGGCCTTTAACTAACTGACAAGGTAAGTCAGCTTTCATAAATTCACGTTCTAGAAATTCACCTACAGAATGTCTAGCATAAAGAATGGCAAAATCTGAGTAAGAAAGCTGAGGAGACTTTTCTATCTGTTGATGAATATCGCGAATAATAAATTCTGCTTCATCATAATCGCTAGCAAAATTTTCTATTCGTATTGGAGGCAGGCTAGAGTCAATATCAGAACGACTAGCTTGGATGTTTTTTTGTGCTAAACGAGAATGTTGTGCAATTAGTATTTGTGCTTGAGAAATAATTTCTGGTCGAGAGCGATAGTTTTCTGTTAGCACAATTACATTTTCTTTAGCAAAATCTTTAAGAAATAAATCAATATTTGTTGGGTTAGCACCACGCCAAGAAAAAATAGATTGATCATCATCTGCAACAGCAAATAAATTTCGGTGATCACTAACTAATTGTCTTAAGATTTCATACTGTACGCGATCAGTATCTTGAAATTCATCAACTAAAATAGCATCAAAAGCACGACGATAGCGATTAAGAATTATAGGGTTTTCAAAAAATAATCGTTGAGTAAAAAAGAGAATATCATCAAAATCAATTAAAGCGTTTTTCTTTAATTCACCTTCATAACGTTTATATAATTGTTGTTCTAATGTGGTAAGGGGTTTAGTTTCACTAGAATTAAGTCGTGCCCCAGAAATACGAGAAATAAGATGGCGCATATGCCTTTCACCAGAAATCATAGGGGCAATACGTGCCACAATACGAAGTTGGCAATCTTCATCAGCAATAGTGAAATGTTTAACCAAGCCTACTTTTTCATGCCATTCTCTTAATATGCTGATACAGAAAGCATGAAAAGTACTAACCTGTAAACTCATAGCTCTATCTTCTAAAACAACTTTTAGCCTTTCGCGCATTTCTTCAGTAGCTTTATTAGTATAAGTAACCGCTAGTAGGCGTTCAGGCTTAATTTTATATTGATCAATTAGTGCAACAATACGAGCAACTAGGGTACGAGTTTTACCTGTACCAGGGCCAGCTAGCACTAGCCAAGGGCCAGGCGGAGCAAGCGCAGCAGCTTTTTGTTTTTCGTTAAGGACATTAAACAAATTCACGCCCTATAACTCCACATCCAGCCCTAAAAGACTGAATTATTATCAAATGCCCCTAAGAGCATTATAGGATTTTCTTTATTTTCAATTATTTATAAAGCAAATTCTAATGATTATTAAATTATGCTTAACTAAATAGTTAAGATTCTTTTTCGCCTAAATATTGTAGGGAAAGAGTTAAGTAAATGCAATGTATTGGGTAAAAAATAGGTGAGCTTTTAGCTGTTAGAGTTATTTAACGGTAGAATAACGGAAGAACAACTAGCTAAGAATATATTAAATATGGTAAGTCATCTATACAAATATAAAAATATTTTCTGTAAAAACTCTGTGACGAAAAATGTCGCAGATAGATAATCTCATTCCATATTTCTTTTTTACAGAAAGAATGTTTCTGAAACGTTTCCCTTAACTGTAAGTTTATAAATAGCTTGCCCCAACTTATCAAGATAACTTAAGAGACATACACTCTTAAATAACCTATTTTTAATTACCCTATTGACTTAGAAACCATTTTCAGGAGGATATGCCCTTGCTACAACTAAAGTCCTTGTTACGCTTAACCCCCTTATTAGAACAATTAACTAAGGTGTGGTTTTTGGTATTTTTATTATTTGCAAGCACTTCTATTGTGTTTGCACAAGCTTCTAGTTCTACGGCTGAACTAAGAGGGCAAGTTACAGATTCAACTGGTGCAATTGTGCCAGGTGCTAATGTAATACTTAAAGACACTAGTAAAGGTACAACACGCAACACTACAACAGATAGTGACGGAAATTTTATTTTTCTTGCTTTGTTACCAAGCAGTTATGAAGTTACAGTTGAAGCTAGTACTGCGGGCTTTTCTAAGAGTGCACAAAATATTGCTCTTACAGTTGGCTCACAAGCAAATCTAGTTTTTAAACTTATTACTAGTAATGTTGAGGAAATAATTACAGTTGAAAGTAATGGCGATGTAATAGAGACTGATAGAACTCAACAATCTACAGTTATTGATGCACGCCAAATTACTAACCTTCCTATAGGACGGCGTAACTATATTGATTATGCTCAACTTACACCAGGTGTAACCGATTCTGATAATATTGCAGATGCTTCTGATTTTCGTGTTGCACAAACACCACAATCAGGGCTTTCATTTGGTGGTAATAATGGGCGTGGTAACTATGTTGCAGTTGATGGTTCAGAAACCAATACAATTAGCGGTGGGGTACTACCAACTGTTAGCCAAGAAGCAGTACAAGAGTTTCAAGTACTACGTAATAGTTATAGCGCTGAATTTGGTGGTGCTGCTGGAGGTATTATTAGCATCGTATCAAAATCAGGCACAAATGCTTTTCACGGTAGCGCCTTTGGATATTTTCGTGATGATAAACTTGATGCACGTAACGTTTTTGATTTTTCTCCTAAAGATAAATCTCCATTTGACCGTAAGCAATATGGAGGGTCATTAGGTGGCCCAGTAGTAAAAGATAATACTTTCTTTTTTACTGCTTTTGAACGATTTGATGAAAACCAGACAACTTTTGTAAATTTGCTTAATGATCCAAATATTTTCAATATCACCCCTTCACAATCGGCGCTTTTTGGTTTTCTTGCCAATTCGCCTTTTGCTTTAGCTGCTGCAGGACTAAAGACCGCCCTTACAACAACTCCTACTCTTTATCCTAATACAGTTAAACGTTTTCGTGATGCTAGTGGACAATTTCCATTTGAATCAAATCAAACTAATTTTTCAGGTCGTGTTGATCGGATTTTTAGTAATAATGATAATGGTTATATCCGATTCAATTTAAATGACTCTGTTTTTCAAAATCAGGCAAGCGGTGCACTTACAGCCGTTTCAAGAGGTAGGACTGTTGATAGTTTTAATGGAAGCATTGCACTATCAGAAAACCATATTTTTAGCCCTACAGTTGTTAATGAGCTAAAGTTGCAATATAGCTATTTGCGCTTTGAAGTTGTACCTAATGATCAAACAGGGCCAGAAATTAACATTGAAGGCTTTGGTAATTTTGGTAGAGATATATTTTTACCTTCTAAAACCTATGAACGCCATTATGATATAGTTGATAACCTTTCAGTAGTTAAAGGTAATCATACTTTCAAATTTGGTGGTTCTTTCTTAGCAACAACTGTAGATGATTTTAATGAAACTTTTGGCGGGGGACGGTTTAATTTTGGTGCAAATATTCCTCTTGCTAATATTATTGCTCTTAGTCCACAACTTGGGCCAGCTGTACTAAATTCATTAACTAACTTTCTTACAGCCAATAATCCTGCTTTGCTTCCAGCACTTGCAGCCCCTATTAATGCACTTCAAGCCTTTAATCTTAATTTACCAATTGTTTACCAACAAGGTTTTGGCGATCCAGCAGACGAAGGAAATGTTTATCGTTATGCCTTTTATGGTCAAGATACTTGGAAGATTAAACCAAATTTTACTCTGAATTATGGAGTTCGTTATTCAATTGATGACCAAGCCTTAAATTTACCAACAGATAAAAACGATATACAACCACGTGTAGGTTTTTCTTGGGATCCATTCTCTGATGGTAAGACTGTTATACGTGGTGGTGCTGGTATTTTCAATGGTGCAGTTATTTATTCTGTTGCTAATGTAACTTCAGAACTAGCTGCTTTTGGAAATCCAAATGAAATCAATATTGTACTAGCTACAGCAACTTCAGGTGCTTTAGGGCTACCTTCTTCATTTGCAGTTTATCAAACATTGCTTGCTCGTGGTGTGATAGGAAATAGACCAATTACAGCCGCAGACTTGGCACAATTTGGAGTAAAACCAGGGCCAGGCCGTCCATTAGAAGTACGTTTTAGACTTGGGCCAAATTACCGAACACCAACTACTTATCAAGCAAGCCTTGGTATTGAAAGAAACCTAGGTCAAGGTTTTTCACTTGAACTTAGCTATTTATTTACTCGTGGTCAAAACATCACTCGGCCTAGAGATGTAAATCAATTTAAGGCAACTGGCCCAGTTAACCCAATCACAGGGCAACGAACTTTTATTCGTTTTCCAACGGCTGCCCAAACTGCTGCTGGTTTAACTAGTGATTTTCGTAATCCTCTACGTTTACAAGATAATGTTTATGAATCAACAGCTAAATCTTTTTATAATGCCTTTACCATTGCTATACAGAGGCGTTTTGCTAACAACTTTAGCCTTAATGCTCATTACACTTTCTCAAAATCAATAGACGAAGTAACAGATTTTAATAGCGATTTTGCAGCACAAAACCCACTTAATCTAAGTGCTGATCGTTCATTATCTTCTTTTGATCAACGTCACCGTGCTGTTATTAGCGGAATTTTTGTAAGCCCAATTAAAGGTAAAACTTTAGCGGCAAAAATCTTTGGAGATTTTCAACTCTCTCCAATCTTTACTGCTGGATCAGGTCGCCCATTTAATTTGCTACTTGGTTTTGATGCTAATGGTGATAGTCGTTCACAAAGCGATCGACCAGGCGCAGTTGGACGTAATAGCGGCCGTGGTGAAGAGTTCTATAGCTTTGATGCTAGGCTTGCACGTCGTATTAATGTCAAAGAGAATGTTTATTTTGAATTAACATTTGAAGCCTTTAATCTTTTTAACCGTACTAATTTTGCTGGTATTAATAACATAATTGGTACAACTGCATTAACAACATTTGATGCACGTGGGGATAAAACTAAGTCGCCAACTCAGCCCCTTGGTTTTACTTCAGCAGCAGCAAAACGTCAGTTACAACTAGGTGTACGGTTTAGTTTCTAAATGCTTAAAAGATTTAACTTAACATAATTAAAAAGTATGTGATTAACCCTTCTTGTTTAAAGTATATTTAAGCAATAAGGGTTAACTTAACATTCTGTTGCTAGATTTCTAATAATTAATAAATATCGAGTTTAAGTTAAACTTAGACTTTTTCAATGACAGTTAAAATATTTTTAGTTATACTTTTGCCAAATGTGGACAATTAATATTCTTTTTTTTATAGCCATAGTTGTTGCTATTTTACTGTCCCGGCATGAGATTCGCCGGTACACAGATGCCCGTATTTCTGGATCTATAGGTGATACAGACCGACGGCGCTTTACTCGTCGTATGATTGGAACAGGTATACTCACTCTGTTTTTAGCTATGACTTACTTTGGCTATATTTATAAAGAAATTTTTATTAACCACCCTTGGTTTTTTGGAGTCTATTGGACTATTTGTATTTTGCTAGCCCCACTGCTTGTTTTTATAGCTTTAATGGATGTCCGAGCAATATTTCGCCAAAGTATGAGCCAATATATGAGTGAAGATAAAGAAGCAGAGCGTCTTCAAAAATTCCTTAATAAAGATAAAACCAAATAATTTTTTGTTTTTTATCAAATAGCCTGCTAGGTAGTCTCGATTTTCCTGGCTTACTACTCTACAATAGCCATTTCAATTTACTTTGAGGGGAATGGAAAAAGTCTGAATGGAAAAAGAACGTGAATTAATAATTATTGGGTCTGGGCCTGCGGGTTTAACTGCTGCCATTTACGCTGCACGCGCCAATCTAAAACCTTTAGTTGCTGCTGGAGAACCAGTAGGTATAAACCTACCAGGTGGTCAACTAATGCTTACTTCTGAAGTAGAAAATTATCCTGGATTTCCTGAAGGTATTGATGGTCAAGAAATGATGGGAAAATTCTTTGCCCAAGCTGAAAGATTTGGTACAGAAATTATTAAAGAAAATGTTACTCAAGTAGAGTTTCAAAATAAAGGCCCTTTTCGCTTATTAATAGGTAAAGACTGGTATACTGCCAGAGCAGTAATTTTAGCAATGGGTGCTACTGCTCAATGGTTAAATGTTCCTGGTGAATACAAACTTAGAACCTCTGCTGGTGGGGTTTCTGCTTGTGCTACTTGTGATGGGTTTTTCTTCCGTAATAAAGAATTAATTGTTGTTGGTGGTGGTGATACTGCTGTAGAAGAAGCAGTATTTTTAACTAAGTTTGCTACTAAAGTAACAATGGTTCATCGTCGTGATAAATTACGTGCTAGTCAAGTAATGCAACAACGTGCTTTAACTAATCCTAAAATAGATTTTCTCTGGAACTCTGCTTTAACAGAGTATTTAGGAGAAAAAAGTATAGAAGCAGTAAAAATTAAAAACTTAGTTACTGGTGAAGAAACAATACGCCCTATTGGTGGAGTATTTGTTGCTATTGGTCATAAACCTAGCACAGATTTTGTTAAAGGAATCATTGATTTAGATGAGCAAGGCTATATTATTACCAAACATAATATAGAAACTAATATTGAAGGCGTATTTGCTGCCGGGGATGTGCATGATAAACATTATCGTCAAGCAATTACTGCTGCTGGATATGGTTGTATGGCGGCTATTTCAGCCGAACGATGGTTGGAAGAGCAAAAAATATCTTCTTAAGATAAATTTAAAGTAAATCTATTAAGATCCATCTCTAAAAGGCTATTGTCAAAAGCCTCTTAGGGCTTCAAAGAATTGAAAAAGAAAGATTTGTATCTGTAAATTAAAATAGTTAAAAATCCTATTTTGTATAATCTAACACATTAAGATTATTACTCTAAACTCTTGATTCTAAAGAAAAAGCAGCTATTAGCTGCTTTTCTTGTTTTTACTCTGAAAGTAGCTTAAAAAATTCTATTGCTCGATTTTCTACCCAAAAAGGATCTTCATTAGGCTGAGTTATTCCTACATAACCCACATGCCCACCAGTTTCTGTTGCTAGTAATGCTACTGCTTCAGAGTGAGAAGTTTTTTCAAATGGTGTAAAAGGAATAAAAGGATCATCTTTAGCTTGAATAATTAAAGTTGGAACAGTAATACTTTTTAGAAACTGGCCAGAACTATTTTGGTTGTAGTAATCATTAGCATCACGAAAACCATTACATGGCCCAATAATTAGATCATCAAATTTACGCATTGTTAATACTTTCCATACTGGAGGTAAATTATATTGACTAGGGTTTAGTTTCTTACGCTGCTTATAACTACCATGTAAGGAAAGTAAAAAATTCCATTCATAAAGCCAGTTTTCCATCCAATGCAGTGAATCAGCAACTTCACCTAAATCTAGTGGTACTGAAATAGCACAAACTCCTTTTAAGGCTTTATGAGGACTATCGCCATACTCACCAGCTAATTTAAGCGACTGATTAGCACCAAGGGAAAAACCTACTAAATAAACTGTTGAAATCCCATCTTTAGTTGTTACTTCATTAATAATTGTGCGTAAATCGTTAGTTAAGCCAGCATGATAAGGTGTAGGTGAAAGATGAAAAGTATTATTACAACCACGCTGGTTAATTCTAATTACATTAAACCCTTGATTATAAGCCTTAAGTGCTGTTCCTATAGCATATTTAGATTCACTAGAACCTTCTAGACCATGTACTACAATAACTAAAGGTTTTTTCTCTTTTTCTGGTTGCCAGCCGCAATAGGTAAGCATTTGAGCATCACTAGTAACTTGAAATAGACGTTTATCGCTAATTTTTTCTATACCAGGAAAAGAACGCGAAATATAATGCCCAGCCATTGTCATAATATGTCTATTACTTAAGCCAGAGCGAGGTGTAAACTTGCGCGTAAGCATTATAGATAAAGCTTGTTTTTCAACATCAGTTAATTTTTTTGTTATCGGTACTATTGATGGTTGATTTTCTTTTGTCATAGTAATATTTAGCAACTCATATCAAGAAAAATAAGATCTAAAATAGCAATCTGCTATTAGGCAATCAAATGCTTTTAAAAATCAAGTAAATTATGACTATGTATATTAATCAAAAACCTAATAATGAAGTTGTACAAGATTTTGCTGATTATGTCTCTCCTGGAAAAGTTGCTATTTATAAGCAATTGGGCTTTGGTACTGTGCCAGGTAAACGAGAAGGAATTTATCTTTGGGACTTAGAAGGAAAACGTTATATCAATTGCCGATCTAGTGGAGGCGTGTTTAACTTAGGTCATCGTCCACCTCGAATTATTAATGCTTTACAAGAAGCCTTAAAAGAACTTGATATTGGCGATCATATTTTAATGAGTGAACACCGAGCACGACTTGCAAAACGCTTGGCCGAAATTACACCAGGGGATATTCGTTATACTTTTTTTGCTCCTGGAGGAGGCGAGGCTGTAGATGTAGCAATCAAACTTGCTAGAGGCTTTACTGGTCGCCCAAATATAATTTCTGCTGAATATGGCTATCATGGTCATACAGGTTTTGCCTTAGCCGCAGGTGATCCTAGTTTTAGTAAACATTTTGGCCCACTTATGCCAGGGTTTTCTCGTGTACCTTTTGGGGATTTAGCTGCAATGGAAAAGGCAGTTACTCAAGAAACAGCCGCAGTAATTTTAGAAACTATTCCTGCTACTGCTGGAATGATTATTCCTCCAGATGGTTATTTACAAGAAGTAAGAAATATTTGTGATCGCCAAGGTACAGTATTAATACTTGATGAAGTACAAGCAGGGCTTGCTAGAACAGGCAAAATCTGGGGATGTGAACATTGGGAAGTAGTACCAGATATTTTAGTTTCAGGTAAAGGAATGAGCGCTGCAACCTATCCACTAGCTGTTTGTTGTTTTCGCCCTCATTTAGACAAGTTTTTCCAACAAAATCCTTTTGTTCATTTATGTTCTTTTGGAGGATCTGACTTAGCTTGTATTACCTCTTTAGCAATGTTAGATCAAATTACTGAACCAGGGTTTTTAGAGCATGTAAAGAAAATGGGTGACAAATTTGCCTTAGGGTTTGAAGAGCTTAAAGCTCAATTTCCTCAATTAGTTGCAGGTTATCGCCAAATAGGTTTAATGATGGCCTTAGAGCTAGTAGATGATCGTATGGGACCTATGATGACCTTAGCCTTAGGTAAATCAGGAATCCTAGCAATATTTTCAGATTTTCGACCTCGTGCAATTCAGGTTCTGCCACCATTAATTATTACTTCTGAACAAGTAGACGAAGTTTTAGCAGGGTTTCAAGCAGCTTTAAGGATACTTGAACAAATGATCGCATCTGGAATGGAAACTCCTTATATACCTTAAAGTGATCTTTTTATTAGACTTAAAAGTTTATGAGTGAAAATAGAAAAATTTGTGATTTATGTAAAAGAAATGTTCCTGAGGTAACAAAGCATCATTTAATTCCTCGTACTCGTCATAAAAATAAAAAGAACAAAAAGAACTTTGATAGAGTAGAAGTACGAGAGCGTTTAATTATGCTTTGTCGTCCTTGTCATAGAAATATTCATGCTCAACTTACAGAAAAACAGCTTGAGTATGATTACAACACAATAGAAAAATTACTAGAGCATTCGGAAATTAAAAAATTTACCGATTGGATTAGCAATAAACCAGGAATAATTAGACTCCAAATTAAAGACGCTAATACCAAAGGAAGGTAAAATAATCTATCAGGCTTAAGGCTTTCTACGGCAAACTTGGCGAGCTTCGCCACCAGTTACATCTGAAATTAGCTGAATAAACTGATGAATCAATGGTAAACGCATAAAAGCACCAATAAAAGCCCAAGCAAAATTTATATGCTCTAAACCCCTAGCAAAAGCACAAATTCCTTCTTCTTCATCCGTTCCATCACAAGGATCATAAGTTAAGCGCTTGAGATCTCGTTTAGGGTGATCTTGAGCAGGGATTAGATTTAAGCCTATTGGACTACGTACCTTAAACCATTCTGCTAATTGGCTACATTGATTACAATCCTCATCAAAATAGAGCTTAGCTAATTGTAAAGTTTCATTTCCTATTGATGGTTGCCAAGGTCGCCATTTAGGTAACCAATTTTTTACGCCTTTGCGATAATTAATCCAATCTTGGCCAAATCTAAGCGATAAGTCTTGTTTTTCATCCCAACCAGCTAGCCCAATACCATAAGCAAAAGCTACTAATCCAGAAAAAAACAGCCAAAAATGATTTAGCATTATCCCATAACCACATAGAACTAACACCATAGATAGTTGCATAGGATTAGCAATATAACGATAAAAACCACTTGTAACTAAACGTTTAGGAGGATCATAAGGTAGTGGAGTCCCATAACCACGTAGTGCAAATTCTTGTAATGCGCTAACTCCTAGTAATGCTGGAATTGCTAAAAGCTGAATATTTAGACTATTAAGCCAATTAGGGCGAGTAGAAATTATTTCCCAGCCTCCGCCTACTTGCTCAAAAATAATTAATGGCAAGACAAATAAAAACAAAATGCTAAAACAAACTAATTGTAAAAAAGCACGGGCAAATAAAATGCGACCTTCAAATGTCCATCGTCCTAATAGTTGAGCCGGTACAAAACAGGCTATTAATAAAATAAATTCTCCTATTATCCAGTTTTTACCTAGTTGTAAGACTGGAGCACAAAGAGGCATAAAAAAAAGATCAAAGACTAACATTATTATTAGCCAGACTGGTAAACGTAAATATATTGAAATAAATAGGGGAATTGCCCCCCAAAGTAATGACCAGCCTATTAATAAATCTACAGGAATGCCAAATAGAACACCGCCTTTAACTTCAAATCGCCACCATTGAAAATGGTTAACTAAACTTTGTAAAGCTACAAGGCTAGCTAAATTCCATAAGGATGCTAGAAGTGCTCCTACAACAAGCTTTTTACCAACCTGATTTAGTACTGCAAGTGCTAGGCAAAAAATAATAGGCAATAGTAAGCACAATGCACGAACTAAAGCCGGATCAAGAGAGAACACAAGTAACAACATTTTATTTTTGTCTAGGTGTAGCTAAGTTATCAATTAAATATTCTGCTGAAAGTCCAACAGCATAGCGTTCCCAAGGCCCAAAATACCAAGAGGGATCTAGCCCTCGCTTATATTTAATTGTCCAAGTGACTTTGGTATGTTGTGAGTCTATTTCTTGCCACTCAACTAAAGATTCTTGCCAAGTAAGCCAATGACCAATTTCACTTTTATCTGAAATTGCCTTAAATACAACATGGCCAGGTTTAGCACTAGCAACAGTTAAAATTAATAATCCTGGTTTGCCTTCACCACCAGCAAAAAGAATTGTACGTTTATCACCAATAGCTAGACCACTACCATGAGCAACTTCAGGGCGGGGAAATTGCAATGTTAAGTAGAAAGGTAATTTAGTAGTAAATTGAGGGATATGTGCTAAAGCCTTTTCTACAGCCTGACTATTACCTAACACAATTTTTTCTACAGTGATTGTTTCATCACGAGAAAAAGAAAAATTGCTAGTTACTCCTTCTAAACTCATTATTAAAAATGGGATAAAAAGAATTGCTGTTAATGGCCTTTTGTTTCTATTAGGACGATCCTCAGGGTTTCTATTAATTATGTCGAGTATTACACCAATAACTATGCCTACTACATAAAAAAGAGGTGCTGCCATAAAAATGCAGATAACTCCTTCTCCTAAAAAAGCTGCAGAAAATGTGGCAGCCATTAATAAAGATAAAGTTAACCCTTTTAAGATTGTGCCAGTAAAAGTTTTTTGTTTTGGAATAAAACTAGCAAGGATTGCTAAAATTGCAGGTAACCCAATAAATAAAATTGCTGTTTGATCTAAACGGCCTAAAACTATTAACTTATATAAAAAACTTCCAACAGCTAAGACTGTAATAAACCCCATTAACGTTAATCGATTACGAGTTGTTGTATTTGGATTAGGCTCGGTATTATTTATATTTGTTACTTGTGGGTGATAATTTATAGGTATATTACCACAGCGTCCACATTCTCCAGTTTGTGCATTAAATAAGTCTGATTGATGGCAAACCTCACACCTTTGTGCAGAAGTGGTTTTATGAATAATTAAATGGCTTTCTGATGTTTTTATGCCAGGATCTAAGTCGCTTTTGTTTTCTTCTCGAAAAAGTATCTTTCTAAGTTTTTCAATCATAAATAGTACTTACTAAGTAACCACAGGAATTTAGATTAGACTATACTTAATCCCAATTCTAAAACACTTTGATCCCAAAACAGAACACAAATTATTATTCTCTTGGATAATTATGCTCTATAAATCCCATATATTCAGTAAATTATCATAATAAAACTTTGGCCTACTACTTGCACTTTACCCGTTAGGTATTTTATTTAGGAGAAATAATAATGTTAAATTATAAGTCTGATAAAGTAAGACGTTTTTCGTATTTTGTATTAGCAATATGTTTGATATTAGGGTTTACTTTTATAGAAGTAAATGCACAAACTAGTAGTTCTGAAAACACTAATACAACTACTAGTCCAAATACCAAAGAAGCATTATTTCAAAAAGCAAATCAATATGTTCAAAAACAAGATTGGCAAAATGCAATTCAAACTTACTTAAGTATTACCAATCTAGATCCTAAAGATGGTCGCGCTTGGTTTAGACTAGGTTTTAGCTACCATTCTTTAGGTGAGTATGAAAAAGCTATAGAAGCTTATATAAAATCTATAGAAATAGGTAATAATCCAGCAGTAATGTATAACCTAGCTTGTACTTATGCCAAAACAGGCAATAAAGATAAAGCTTTTGAATGGCTTGAAACTATAGTAGGAAAAGGGTTTAATCAAATAGACCAGCTTAAAAATGATAAAGACTTTGCTAGCTTACATTCTGATGCAAGATATGTTGAAATAGTAAAAAAAGTAGAAAAAGTGGCTCGTCCTTGTGTTTATAGCCCTGAAGCTAGACAGTTTGATTTTTGGGTTGGACAATGGGACGTTAAAACACAAGAGGGTAATTTAGCTGGTACTAACACAATCCAACAAGTAGTGGGGGACTGTGCTTTAATAGAAAATTGGGTAGACTCTCGTGGTGGTACAGGCAAGAGCTTTAATTTCTATAATAGCCAAACCCAGAAATGGCACCAAACTTGGATAGATGACAAAGGTAATGTAATTAATTTTGCAGGTATTTATAAAGATAACTCAATGCAGTTTCAAGCTGAAAACATTACTTCAGATGGAAAAAAAGTACTAAGGAAATTAACTTTTTATCCAATTTCTTCAGACCAAGTACGCCAACATGGTCAAGTTTCTAATGATAATGGTACTACTTGGAGCACTGAATATGATTTAAATTATTTTAGACATAAATAAAACCAAGTAAGCCAAATAGAGGCAAACTAACACAGTTGCCTCTATTTATATAAAATTTAATAAATATTAATTATTAAGATGCCTACGATAGCGATAATAAGCCGCACAAGCTCCCTCTGATGACACCATTGGAGCACCTAATGGCATTTCAGGTGTGCAACGTTTTCCAAAAGCCTCACAATCATGAGGTTTTTTTATACCTTGTAAAATTGCTCCACTAATACATTCTTTTGATTCTTCAACTTCTAAAACATTTATATTAAATCTATATTCAGCATCAAAATGTTGGTATTCTGCGCTTAAACTTAACCCGCTTTGTGGTATCTCATTTATTCCTCGCCACTTACGTTTTGTTACTTGAAAAACTTCTTTTATTATTTGTTGTGCTGATAAATTACCTGCTGTAGTTACTGAACGACTATATTGATTTTCTACCTCTGCACGCTTTTGCTCTAATTGATTTATACACATATAAATACCTTGCAAAATATCTAACGGCTCAAACCCAGTTACTATTATTGGTACTCTATATTTTGTTGCAATAGGAAAGTAATCCTCATATCCCATAATTGTACATACATGCCCTGCTGCTAAAAATCCTTGTACTAGGTTATTTGGTGAAGACAAAATATATTCCATTGCTGGAGGAACTAACATATGTGAGACTAGCAAGGAAAAATTTGTTATTTCTTTTCTCTTTGCTTGATAGGCTGCCATAGCATTAGCAGGGGCAGTAGTTTCAAACCCTACTGCAAAAAAAACTACTTCTTTATCTGGATTTGCTTTAGCAATGTTAAGAGCATCTAGAGGTGAGTAAACTACCCTAACATCTCCACCCTTAGCTTTTACTAACAAAAGATCTTGCTCAGAACCAGGCACCCTTAACATATCTCCAAAAGAACAAAAAATAACCTTTGGATCTAAAGCTAAAACCATAGCTTTATCTAATATTTCTATAGGAGTAACACATACCGGACAGCCTGGGCCATGAATTAAATTAATTTCTTTTGGTAAAAGTTCATCTAAGCCAAACTTTACAATAGAATGGGTTTGTCCTCCACATACTTCCATTATTGTCCAAGGGTTTTTAGTAGCTTGCTTGATTAGGCTAGTAAGCTTTTTAACAGAATTTGCTTCTCTATACTCAGCTAAGTATTTCATAAATCTAACCTTCTTGGCTTTCTATCTCACCTATTTCTTGTAAATAATTAAAGATTTGTTTTGCTTCTTCGCTGTTAACTATACTAATAGCAAAACCTGCATGAACAATTACATAATCTCCTACTTTTACTTCTGGTACATAAGCTAAA
>Ga0075163_10002908_pt1 | contig 23069 bp, 17 predicted proteins | sample JI1023141ADNA_FD_71478 | JGI IMG/M metagenome (GOLD analysis project Ga0075163, IMG submission 71478) | Wastewater effluent complex algal communities from Wisconsin, to seasonally profile nutrient transformation and Carbon sequestration -... | ecosystem: Engineered > WWTP > Effluent > Algae... | reverse complement strand
GCTCGTGCGCGACGGCGGGCGCGACCTGCGGACGCTGACGGACGCGGACTGTCGCGCGCTCGCCGAGGCGGCCGCGCTGGTGATCGCGGTGGCGATCGACCCGCAGGCGCTGCCGGGCGCGCCGGACGGGGGCTCGCTGGTGCCGCTGCCGCCGGCCGCGGACGGGGCGGGGCCGGCGGGCGGGGACGCGACTGTCCCCGGGGACATGTCGAGGGGGACAGGGGTGGATGTCCCCGGGGACATGTCGAAGCCGGGGACGGCTGTCTCGCGGGACATGTCGCGGGGGACAGGGGTGGATGTCCCGCGGGACATGTCGAAGGGGACAGGGGTGGCTGTCCCGCGGGACATGTCGAAGGGGACAGGGGGCGTGGCGGCGCGGCGGCTGCACGTCGGGCTGCGGCTCGGGGCGGGCGTCGGGTTCGCGCGGCTGCTGCCGGGGCCGCACGCGGCGCTGGACCTCGGGCTCGGGCTCGAGGGGCGCGGGTGGCGGGTCGAGCTCGCGGGGGGGTTCGTGCCGCCGGTGCGCGGGACGGCGGCGAGCGACGCGGCGATCGGCGGGCGGTTCCGGCTCGGGGCGGCGGAGCTGCGGGGGTGCGGGATGCCGGGGCTGCGGCGGGTGCCGGTGGTGTTTCCGCTGTGCGTGGGCGTGCAGGTCGGGGCGATGTTCGGGCGCGGCGAGGGCGACGGGCTCGAGGTCCACGAGGCGGCGCGCTCGCTGTGGGCGGCGACGCGGATCGGGGCGGCGCTGCGCTGGCGACCGCGCGGCGGGCCGGTCGGGCTGTGGCTCGGCGTCGACGCGATCGTCGCGCTGACGCGGCCGCAGTTCGTGACGGCGGGCGGCGTGCTCGTGCACGAGGCGGCGCGCGTCGGCGGGCAGGTCGGCGTCGGCGTCGAGGTCCGGCTGCGCTGACCGTGCGGGTGCGCGTCGGCGGGCAGGTCGGCGTCCGGCTGCGTCGACGGTGCGGTGCGCGGGCGGGTCCGTCGCGCTTCGGAGCCGGGCCGCGCGGCGGTCAGGGCCCGAGTTGGACGCGCGTCGCGGCGACGCTGGTGGCCGCGGCGATGTCGGGGACGTCGACCGGGGGGACGAGGACGCCGGCGGTGATGCGGGCGTGGCGGAGCTTGCCGCCGGCGGTGTGGAAGATCTCGAGGTCGGCGCCGAGGACCCCGGGGACGAGCGCGGGCGGGGTGCTCGTGGCCTTGGGGACCTCGACGGTGAGCGGGGCGTCCCACGCGTCGTAGGCGGTGGCCGTCGACAGCGAGAGGTAGATGCCCTGGGTGTCGAAGCCGCGCCAGGCGAGGGCGTAGCGGCCGGAGTCGAGGCGCGCGAGGGCGATCGCCGAGCCGGTGAGCGCCTGGGCGCCGATCAGGACCTCGGGGGCCCACGCGTTCATCGGGGTCAGCAGCTTGATCGCGGCGATCTTGCCGTCCTTGCGCACGTAGGCGACGACGAGGTCGGCCTGGTCGTCGACGAGCGCGACCGGCGAGACGGCGCCGAGGACGTCGAGCGGCGGCGCGGCGGCCGAGGCCTCCCACGCGGAGCCGGGGCCGGCCTTGTGGCTGTAGTAGAGCTTGGCGTCGTCGCCGACGTAGACCGCGTAGGTGTCGACCTTGCCGGGGACCAGGGTCGCCGCGCCGGGGCCGAAGGCCTGCTGCATCACGTTGCCGGCGGGGATCTTGGCGAAGGGGGCCCACAGGTCGTTGCTGTGGAGGGCGCTGTAGTGCTTGTTGTCGGTGCCGAGGAACGCGAGCGTGACGGTGTCGGCGACCGCGGCGATCGAGGGGCCGCCCTTGGCGAAGCCGAACGCGCCGACCTTGGCGAAGGCGTCGAACAGCGCGGGGTCGCCCTGCTGCCAGCGCGCGAAGAACAGCTCGTCCTGCTCTTCCACCTTGGCGCTGGCGCGGCGGATCACCGCCATCGCGCCGGTGGGCGTCGGCTCGAGGTCGGCCGCGGTCACGCCGAGCGCGATCGGGGCCGTGTCCCAGCCGACATCCGGGGTGAACAGCGCCGCGATCGCGGGCTGCGTGCCCTGGCCGACCAGCGCGAGCACGGCGGTGCCCGCGGTGCAGTCGGCGAGGCACGCGTCGCCGTCGTCCATGTCGCCGTCGTCGCAGGACTCGCCGTCCTGGACCACGCCGTCGCCGCAGGCCGGCGGCGCGCCGGTGGTGCCGTCGTCGCTCGCGCCGGTGCTGGTCTGCTCGCCGGTGGTCGTGCTCGCGGGGCCGGTGGTCGAGGTGTCGGTGGCGACGGGCTCGGTGCTGGTGGCCGGCTCCGTGGCGCCGGCGGTGGTCGGCTCGGCGGTGGGGTCGGTGGTCGGCTCCGTGGTGGAGGTGGTCGAGGCGGTGCCCGTGCTGGTCGGGGCGCCGGTGTCGGCGGCGGTGTCGGTCTCGCCGGTGCCGAAGCTGCCGGGGCCGCTGGTGGTGACGGGGCTGGAGACGAAGCCGGTGTCGTCGGCCCCCTCGCCGCCGGTGCAGTGGAGGAGGAGGAGGGCCAGCGAGGGCGCGAGGACGCGGAGGCGCGGCATGGCGGGCATCTTGCGACGACTCGCGCGGTCGCGCCAGCGCGATCGCGCGCGGCGGATCGGGTATGTTGATCGGCGATGGCGGGGGACACAGATCGGGGCGCGGCCGGACTATCACCGCCGTTGACCGCGACCACGACCGCCGAAGCCGGGCCCAGGGAGGCCGCCGCCGCGCGCGCGCCGGGCCTCGCCGAGGTCTATCGCAGCCACGCCGGCTTCGTGTGGCGGGTCCTGCGGCGGCTCGGGGTCGCGGACGCGGCGCTCGAGGACGTCGTCCACGACGTGTTTTTGGTCGTGCACCGGCGCCTGCACGAGTACGACGGGCGGGCGTCGCTGACGACGTGGCTGTTCGGGGTGGCGCGCGGGGTCGCGAGCAACCATCGCCGCGGGCTGGCGCGGGCGCAGCGCAAGCTGAGCGTGGCGCCGACGCCGAGCGCGGGGCCCGACCCGGAGCTGCGCACGGAGCAGGCGCAGCTGGCCGCGTTCGTGCGCGAGTTTCTGGGGGCGCTGGCGGAGGACCGGCGCCTGCTGTTCGAGCTCGTCGACGTCGAGGGGCTCAAGGTCCCGGAGGTCGCCGAGGCGCTCGGGATCAACCTCAACACGGCGTACGCGCGGCTGCGTGCGACCCGCGAGCAACTGAGCCGCGCCCTCGCCGACCGCGAGGCAGGGGCGCGCAGGAGCATGGCCTGATGACCGACCCGATGCATGACCACGACGATGGCCTGTCTCCCGCCGCCCGGACGGCCCTCGCGGCGCTGCGCGCCGAGGACGACCTGCCGGCCGACGTCCGCGCCCGCATGTGGTCGCGCCTGGCGGCCTCGGCGGAGGGTCCCTCGGACATGTCCCAAGGGACAGGCTCGCGGCGGCGCGGCGTGGCGCTCGTCGGGTTGGCGCTCGCGGCCGGGCTGGCGCTCGCGGCCGTGTCGCTGCAGCGCGGCGCGCAGCCGGTCGCGGTCGCGCCGCGGGCCGGGGCCGCCGCCTACGACGGCGCGGACGCGGCGGCGCGGACGGCCCGCGCGGCGGACGGGGCCGCGCGGGGCGGCGGGGCGGCTGTCCCCGAGGACAGGTCGGCGGAGGTCGTCGGCGCCGGCGAGGTCGGGGCGGCGAGCGCGGGGCCGGACGCGGCGCGCACGGGCGGCCCCGGGGACGCGGGTCGGGCCGGCGTGAGGGGCCGCGAGGCTGTCCCGGGGGACATGTCGGATCGGTCGGGCGCGCGGGGCCGCGAGGCTGTCCCCGGGGACATGTCGGGTCGGCCGGGCGCGAGGGGCCGCGAGGCCGGGCGGGCGGCCGGGGACCTGGCCGATGAGCCAGGTGACGCGCCGGTCGCCGGCGGGTCGACTCTGGCGGCCGAGGCGGCGCTGATGCAGCGGGCCCAGACGGCGCTGTCCGCGGGCGAGCCCGCCGACGCGCTCGCGCGGCTCGAGCAGCACGCGCGGGAGTTCCCGGCGGGCGTGCTGGCGCCGGAGCGGGCCGCGCTGCGGGTGGTGGCGCTGTGCGCCGCGGGCCGCGCGAGCGAGGGCCGGGCCGAGGCCGCGAGTTTTTTAAAGGCGCACGCGGGCTCGGTGCTGGCGGAGCGCGTCCGCGGCGCGTGCCCGGAGTGAGCGCGGTCCGGCGTCGGCGGTTGGCGGGCGTCGAGTCGAGCCTGAAGGACATGTCCTCGAGGACATGTCCTTCTTTCTTTGCAAAGATCGCCGACGTGGACCCGCGACACCGCTGTCATGCGCGTCGCGTGCGGGCCACGACACGGCTGTCGCGCACGATTTCCTCGAAGAATTTTAACGAGGTCGGCACAGATTCACGGGGTCGCGGACAAACACGGTCGGACCTTCCACAGCGAGACATACCATGACCAAGCTTATCGACCTCTCCCGCGCATCCTTCCTGCTCGCCGGCGCCCTCGTCGGCCTCACCCTCGGCGCCTGCGACCTCGGGCCCAAGACGATCGGCCAGGAGAGCCAGGGCGACGACGACGTCGTCTGCAAAGAGGGCGAGACGAAGCCGGACGAGGATGGTTGCAACACCTGCAAGTGCCTCGACGGCGGGTGGGCCTGCACCGCGAAGCTGTGCGACGACGAGGGCGGCGACCCGGTCGAGTGCATGGACGGCGAGATGAAGACCTCGCAGGACGGCTGCAGCGACTGCACCTGCGTGGCGGGCGAGTGGCTGTGCACGCTCGAGGCGTGCCCGCTGACCACCGGCGGCTACGAGGAGACGGGCGCGGGCGAGACCGGCGTCGACGCCACCGGCACCGGGGACACGGTCGATCCGACCGGGCAGACCGTCACGAGCGCGACCGGGGCCGATGACACCGGCGCGGGCGAGACCGGGGCCCCGAGCGTGTGCGGCGACGGCATCGTCGAGGGCGCCGAGCTGTGCGACGACGGCAACCTCATCGACGACGACGCGTGCCCGAACGACTGCGGCGTCGGCGAGGACGCGTGCGGCCCGAAGGACCCGCTGACGATCGAGGACGCGAAGATCGCCGGCGACGCGCTGGTGCTCGACCTGTCGTACGGCGGCGGCTGCGAGACCCACGACATCGGGCTGTGCTGGGACGGGTCGTTCGCCGAGTCGGACCCGGTGCAGACATGGTTCGACGTCAGCCATGACGGCCACGACGACAACTGCGACGCGTGGATCCAGGAGCAGCGCCAGTTCGACCTGTCGCCGCAGAAGCTGGCCTGGCAGCAGGGCTACCAGATGGAGCACGGCACGATCCTCGTCCACGTCGCGGGCTGGGGCGCCACGCTCGAGTACACGTTCTGAGACGGCCGGCCGCGCGCGGTGCTAGAGTCGCCGCCGCATGCAGCAGTTTCACGGACAGGTCGTATGGATCACCGGGGCGAGCGCGGGCATGGGCCGCGCGCTCGCCCTCGAGTTCGCGCGCCGCGGGGCCGATGTCGCCGTGTCGGCCCGCCGCGTCGATCGCCTGGTCGCGCTCGTCGACGAGATCGAGGCGCTCGGGCGCCGCGCGCTCGCGGTCGCCTGCGACGTGACGCAGGACGCGGCGGTCGCGGCGGCCGTCGACGCCGTGCTCGCGCACTTCGGCCGCCTCGACGTCGCGGTCGCCAACGCCGGCTTCAGCGTCGCCGGCCGGATCGAGGACCTGAGCGACGCCGACCTGCGGCGCCAGTTCGACACCAACGTGTTCGGCGCGCTGTCGACGGCGCGCCACGCCCTGCCGGCGCTGCGGCGCAGCAAGGGCCGGCTGGCGCTGGTCAGCAGCGTCGCGGCGACGATGGCCTCGCCGCGCATCGGCGCGTACACGGCGTCGAAGTTCGCGCTGCGGGGGTTCGGGCTGACGCTCGCGCAGGAGCTGCACGGATCGGGCGCGAGCTGCACGCTGCTCAACCCTGGCTTCGTCGCCACGGAGATCGCCCAGGTCGACAACGACGGCAAGCTCGACCCGTCGCGGCCCGACCGACGGCCCGCCCGCCTGATGTGGTCGGCCGAGGCGGCGGCGCGGGTGATGGTGACCGCCATCCATCGGCGCAAGCTCGAGTACACGTTCACCCTGCACGGCAAGGTCGGGGTGTGGCTCGGGAAGCACGCGACCGGGCTCGTGCATCTGTTGATGCGCGGGTCCGGGCGCCCGCGCAAGCGCGCGGGCTGATCCCGAGGACATGTTCCCGGGGACATGTCGTCCGGGACATGTCCCCGGGAGCATGTCCGTGCGGTCAGGTCTGGACGATCCAGTCGACGCGGTGGGCCTCGCTGAGGTCCGGCGGCTCCCACAGCCGGATCATGCGCAGGATCACCGCGAGCGGGACCGTGGCCCCGCGGTCGCGGTTCTGGCGGACGAGGCGGCGGTACGCGGTGTCGAGGAAGACCACGCGGACGCGCGCGTTGTAGGCGGCCGCGAGGTCGATGGGGCGGCCGCGCATGTCACGGCTGAGGTTGGTGCCGTTCCACACGAAGGACTGGCCCTTGCGCAGGTACTCGCGGGCCTGCTCGCGGGCGGCCTGGATCACGGCGCCCTGGTTGCCGGTGCTCGGGAGGTCGAGCTCGTCGCGCAGGGCGTCGAGGGAGATGACGGGGAGGTCGAGGTTGTGCGCGATCCAGTGGTCCTTGCCGCTGCCGGGGAGGCCGCTCATCAGCACCATCTCGCAGCGGGTGTCGTCGTGGGCGGCGTAGTCGGGGTCGCGGCCCTCGGTGCGAAAGTACTGGAAGCGGGCGTGGTCGCTCGGGAAGGTCCACGGGCGGTCGAGGCAGCCGTGCTCGGCGCAGAACTCGGTGAAGAGGTCGATGTTGTCGAGCAGGCGCTGCTTGTCGCGGCAGACGCGGCCGAGCGCGTCGGCGCGGGTGACCTGGGCGAGGTGGTCGCAGCGGACCGTCTGGCTGATCGCGGCGGCGCGGCGGCGCGGGTCCTGCTCCTCGATCAAGAAGAACGGGATCTGGTGGGTGCGGACCAGCGCGGCGACGCGCTCGCGGATCGCCGGGGCGACGCCGAGCAGCCACAGCAGCTCGCGGACCATCAGGGCGCCGCGGGGCGAGTGGCCGGGCTGGCGGATCCTTCCGTCGTCGTCGATGCGGGTGGTGACGGGCTTGGCGATGTCGTGCAGCAGGCACGCCGCGAACACGACCTCGCGGTCCTCGGCGGGGAGCGCCTGCCACTCGGGGAGGGCGACGAGCGCCTCGCACACCATCTTCGTGTGCGTCCAGACGTCGCCCTCGGCGTGGTGCTCGGGGTCCTGGGGACAACTGGCCATCGGCGCGACCCAGGGCTCCTGCAGGGAGTCCCAGGCGATCGTCAGGCTGTCCGCAGGGACAGGTGGGCAGGGGTAGGGGAGGAGCATGGCGTCACCACAGGGACACGCCCCCGGCGAGGCGGTTGGCGACGATCGGGCGATCGAGCCAGTGGCTGCCGGAGTCGACGAGAGAGTTGAGGAAGGACCCGCGGACCCACTTGAGGCGGCCTAGCACGCGCTCGTCGTCCTCGACCTTGATGTAGAGGCCCTCCATGGCGTCGTGGCGGTCGGTCTCGGTGAGCACCTGCGCGGCGGCGACGCCCGCGGCGGCGCCGGCCTCGACGAGCGCGTCGCGCCAGCGCGGCGACTTGAACAGCGACGGCGCGACGAGGTCGGTGACGTCGCCGAGCCGCTGCGGGCGGCCCTCCCACAGCACGGCGACCGAGACGACCGGCAGGCCCGCGAGCAGCTCGCGGCGCCGCGCGGTCGAGAGGAACAGGTCCTGCTCGCGGTCGTAGATGTCGAACTCCATGAAGTAGTGGGGCAGCAGGTCGTAGAAGCAGGTGTGCTTGGCGTAGAGCCACTCGCCGTACATGATGAAGCGCTCGCCGAGGGCGAGGTAGAGGTCCTCGGCGTGGGCGGCGGCCCACTGCTTGAACAGGTCGAAGTGGCGCTCGCGCGGGCCGCCGGTCAGGTAGTGGCCGCGCGACTGGAGCAGGAGGCGGCCGTCGGCGTCGAAGCTGACGCCGGCGTTGGCCCCGTCCATCTTCTCCTCGACGACGAGGAACTGGCCGCGCACGTCCTTGAACGCGACCGCCTCGAGGTCGTGGTCGCCGTGCTGAAACCGCGAGGTCTCGAGGTGGCGCGTGCGCGGGTACTTCTTCAGGATGGGCTGGAGCGAGGACATGGGGGCCTCCGGGCGGGCGACGAAGCTGGACGCGCCTGTCCTTGCGGACAGGTCGAAAGTGTGTGGGTCGCGGCGACGGGCGGCGCGCGGCGCAGACGTGGCGCCCGGCGGCGTGCGCCCGGTGGGGCGCTCGCGGGAGCATCGACCTCGGGGGGCTTCACGGCCCGCAGGGGGCGGGCAGGGGCGTGTTCGGCGGCGCTGCGGCTACTCGCCCGCGACGGGGGGCAAGGCGCCGGCACCGGCCGGGTATGTCGTCGCGAGGGCCATGACACGCACCACGAAGGGTCGCAGCTTGCCACGCCTGGCGCCCGCGGGTCAAGGCGGACGGGGCCGGCGGCGATCCGTGAGTTGACGCGAGCGCGGGCGCGCGGCGCATCGGGCAGCATCGGGCAGCATCCGGCAGTGTCGGGCGACATGGCCCAAGGGACATGTCTCCGCGGACAGGTCAGGCGAGCGCGGGCGAGCGGAAGGTCCGGCCGGCGAGGACCTCGTGGATCGCGGCGATGAGGTCGGTGTCGGCGCGATCCTTGAGCACGTAGCCCTCGGCGCCGCTGCGGAACGCCTCGGTGACGTAGTCCTCGTCGGCGTGGCCGGTGACGAAGATGACCTTGGGGCTGCGGGCGCGCTGCTTCATGTGGCGGGCGGCCGCCATGCCGCCCATCACCGGCATCGAGATGTCGAGGAGGACGAGGTCGGGGCCGAGGCGGTCGGCGGCCTCGATCGCGGCCCTGCCGTCGGCGACGGCGGCGACGACCTCGAAGCCCGGGGACACGACGGCGACGAGCTGCTCGCGGGTTTCACGGTGGTCCTCTGCGATCACCAGGCGGGGTCGGTTCATGGCGGTGGTCGCTCCGGGTCCTGACCGTTGGACGCGCGCACGCTGATCGTCGTGCCGGCGCCGGGCTGTGAGTGGATGTCGAGGAGTCCACCGACCAGGTGCGCTCGCTCGCGCATGCTGATCAGGCCGAGGCCCCGGGTCTTGCGGGCGGCGCCCGGGTCGAAGCCGGGGCCGCCGTCGGTGATCGTGAGGCGCAGGCCCTGGTGGCCGCCGACCAGCACGACGCTGACCGGCGCCGCGGTCGCGTGGCGGGCGACGTTGCGCAGCGCCTCCTGGGCGATGCGGTAGTACGCGGTGGCGAGCGGGACGGGGATCTCGTCGGGCAGGTCGCGGGTCTCGAAGCGGATCGGGTGGCCGTGGCCGGACTCGAAGTCCTGGGCGAGCCGCCGCAGCGCCGCGCCGAGCCCGAGGTCCTCGAGCATCGACGGGTGGAGCTGATGCGACAGGCGCCGGACCTCGTGGGTCAGGCCGGTGACCTGATCGCCGAGCCGGGTCAGGGCGTCGCGCTGGTCGCCGGGCGCCCGCTCGCGCAGCTGCCTCAGCCCGATCTCGAGGAGGGCGAGGCGCTGGCCGATGTCGTCGTGCAGCTCGCGGGAGATGCGGCGGCGCTCCTCCTCCTGCGCGGTCAGCAGGCTGGTGGCGAGGGCGCGCAGCTCCTGCTTGCTGCGGTCGAGGGCCTCGCCGGTCGACTGGACCTGCAGGCGCAGCAGCTCGCGCTCGCGGGACAGCATGTGCTCGCGCTCCTCCTCGGCCCGCTTCTTGTCGGTCTCGTCGCGGATGACCTTGGCGAAGCCGCGCAGCTGGCCCCGCTCGTCGCGCATCGGGGTGGTGATCCAGCGCGACCAGAACCGGCTGCCGTCCCAGCGGACCATCCAGCGCGCGTCCTCGGTGCGGCCGTGGGTCAGCGCGTCGGCGAGGTCGCGCTCGGGCTGGCCGACGGCGACGTCCTCCGGGTTGAAGAACACGGCGGTCGAGCGCCCGAGGATCTCGTGCTCGCGGTAGCCGAAGATGCGCTCGGCCCCGGTGTTCCAGCCGACCACGCGGCCCTCGAGGTCGATCGGGACCAGCGCGTAGTCGCTGACGTTCTCCGAGAACAGGCGAAACCGCTCCTCGCTCTCGCGGACGCGGGCCTCGCTGACCTTCTGGGTGGTCAGGTCGCGCAGCACCTTGCTAAAGCCGACCAGCGTGCCGTCGCCGTCGCGCAGCGCGGTCAGCACGCCGCTGGCGAAGAAGCGGGAGCCGTCGCGGCGCAGGTGCCAGCGCTCGTCGCTGGCGCGCCCGACGGCGCGGGCGGTCTGCAGCTCTTCCATGTCGGCGCCGCGGGCGAGGTCCTCCGGGACGAAGAAGACCGAGCCGGGCAGGCCGATCGCCTCGGCCTCGGGGTAGCCGATGATGCACTCGGCGCCGCGGCTCCACCCGATCACGCGATTGTCGAGATCGAGGGTGATGAATGCGTAGTCCTGGACATTGTCGAGGAACAGGCGATATCGCTGCTCGGCGGCCTCGGCGGCGGTGCGCCGGGCGTCCGAGCGGGCGAGCGCCTGCTCGAGCGCAGCGACCCGCTCGTGCAGGTGGGCTGCGTCACTGTGGTCATGCGGTCCGTGCATGGTTCGGATTTTGTCCGAAGTATGGCTGGCGAGTGGCACACGCCGCCGGGGGGCGGCGGGACGTCGACGCGTTCGGCGGATTTTGACGGCCATGGTTCGTCGCCCGGGGTCGACCTGCGCAGGCCGCACCACGGCCGCTGATCGAGGACCCGGGAAATTGTCCTGTGGGCATTCCGCGACGCGGGTCGTCGGATCGCCGCCGGCTGCGCACGTCCCGGGGGATCCGCCCGGTAACAGTGCGGCTGGTGGCGCTCTCGGTGCGGCGGTCAGGTCAATTATCTCTGCGCCGCCGAGACCGATGGCGGCCGCGCGTCGATCCCGGTCGAGGAGCTCGCGGTCGACGATATCACCGGGGTGACGACGACCCGGCAAAATACGCCGTACCTCGCGTGCACGTCGGGCGCGGTCGGCAAGGCGGTGCAGTGGGGCCACGCGCCGTGGACCCGGCGCGTGAACGTGCCCCGCGGGGTGACTCGCCCCGCGGGGTGAATTTTGTTCGCCGGAGCTGCGGGGGACGTCGCGGCGCCGGATCGACGATCGCGTCGCCCGGGCGGCGGTGCGGTACGATCGGCCGCGGGGGATCCGCGATGACCGAGGCGAGCGCGCCGGCCGGGCGATACGACGTGGTGCTGTTCTTCGCGCTCGCCTGCGCGATCACCTGGCTGCTGGATCTGCAGCTCGTGCTCGCGTGGTTCGCTGGCGTGCCGCCGGCGCCGCACGTCGTCGCGTTCGCGGGCCTCGGGGCGCTGGGGCCGACGATCGCGGCGCTGGTGGTCGCGGCTCGACGCGGCGCGCTGCGCGGGGCGTTCGGCCGCTGGCGCGGCGGGCCCGGGTGGATCTTGCTGGCGCTGCTCACCCCCGCGGCGCTGCACGTGATCGCCACCGCGATCGAGGTGGCGCTCGGGGGGCGGCCGGCGCAGTGGTTCTATCCGCCGGTGTTGCCCGAGCACGTGGCGGCGCTGGTGATGTTCTCGGTCGGCGAGGAGGTCGGCTGGCGCGGCTTCGCGTATCCGCGGCTGGCCGACCGCCGCGGGCCGGTCGTCGCAGCCCTGATCGTCGGCGCGGTCTGGGGGCTGTGGCACCTGGGGATGATGTTCATGCCGGGGGTCAGCGCGCCGGAGCTGCGGGTGCTGGGGCTGTATATCGTCGAGCTCGGGCTCTACAGCGTGGTGATGGCGTGGCTGTACGAGCGCAGCGGGCGGAGCCTGCTGGTGGCCATCGCGTGTCACGCGGGGGCCCACCTCGACAATGTGTCGCGGGCGCCCGAGGGCGAGGTGCGGCTGCGGGTGCTGCGATTCGTGGTGCTCGTCGTCGCGGCGGGGGTCGCGGGCTGGGCGCTGCGGCGTGGTCCGCGGGCTGGTGGCGTGATGCGGGCGCCGGGGCACGGTGCGGGCGCTGGTGGCGTGATGCGCGGGCGCCGTGGCACGGTCCGGCGCGGGTCCGGCGATACGCCCGCGCAACCTGGCGCAGCCGGGTGACCGAAGGGGGCCCGGCCCTCAAACACGGCGGGCGCACCGTATCGCGTCCGGGTCTCCGGGTCCCGCCGGACTCGGTCCAAACCCCCTTCGGCCCCCCGGCACCCAGGCTTTCGCCAAGGGACGGGGCGGTCGGCGCGGCCGAGAGCCGGACCCGCGCCGGCCCTGAGCCGACGACATGGCCGCGCGGACATGTCTGCATGGACATGTTTGCAAGGACATGTGCATGCAGACATGTGCATGCGGACATGTGCATGCGGACATGTCCTCCCGGTCGGCCCGTGTGAGGTCGTTCGTGCGGCCCACCGCAGCCTTCGCACATGGCCGAGAGACGTTCACGGCGGCGCAGGATCGTAATGCCAGAGGCGGTGGGCGCGGCGGGCGAGCCAGCGCGACTCGTCGTGGAGGCCGAGCGCAGCGAAGACGCGGAGCAGCTCGCGGTCGCGGACCCGGGGGTCGAAGGGGGCGACGAGGTGGAGCTTGCGCAGGCACAGCGGGCACAGGTGCAGCGGGGTGGCGTCGAGCTCGGCGACGTCGGCGATGCCGTTCATCGCGCACTGGAAGGCCTGGCAGTGGCCCATGCCGTACAGGTGGCCGGTCTCGTGGACGGCGATCCGCAGCGAGCGGCGGAGGATGGTGCCGGCGAGGTCGTCGGGGGCGACGCCGCCGTGGAAGCTCGGGTCGAAGCGGGAGAAGCCGACGACGCCGAGGCGCTCGCGCAGGGTCGACCAGCCGAACGCGTAGTGCTGCTCGGACCACACGTAGAGGTCGAGGTTGACGAGGGCGAGCATGGCGTGGGCGTCGGGCGGCAGGGCGCCGGCGATGTGCGCGAGGAGGGCCCGGGCGTCGTACTGGTGATGGCCCGCGGCGAGCCGCCGCGGCACCGCGGTCTCCGGGAACGGGCGGGCCGGGAGGCGGACGACCGGGGTCGCGAAGAAGGCGGCGAGCGCCGCGGCGAGGGCGTGCAGCGGGGGCGAGCGCACGAGGCCGACGAGGTCGGCGCCGACGATGACCTCGAACGGGAAGCGACCGAGCGGGAGCAGGGCGAGGCGGTCGCGCGGGGGTCGGCGCAGGTTGGGGCCGCTGTTGCGAAACTCCTCGACGCTCTGCGGCGGCTCGGGTCGCAGCGTCCGCCAGCTCCGCGGGCCGGGCTCCGGGAGCGCGGCGAAGTCGTGGGCGTCGGTGAAGGCCGGGCGGACGGCGAGGTTCACGTCGTCGAGCGGGCCGAGGGCGTCCTGCCAGCGGACCGGAGGGCTCGCGGCGGTCGCGGCGGTCGCGGCGGTCGCGGCGGTCGCGGTGGTCGCGGTGGTCGCGTCGGCGCGCTCGCACCCGCACAGCGGCAGGCAGGCGAGCCCGGCGAGCAACCGACGGCGGGGCAGCGGCATCCGGGCGTGCGACAGCGGGCGGCGGCGAAAGTTCCTCGCCGTCGGGCGTGTGGCGGCGTGGGTCGCCGCGGTGGTGGCGGCGTGGGTCGCCGCGGTGGTGGCGGCGTGGGACGCCGCGGTGGTGGCGGCATGGCTCGCCGCGGTGGCGGTGTCGGGCCGCGCGGCTGCGGGCGGCATCGCGCGCGCCGTGTCGGCGGCGTACGGACCGCGGGGCCGGACCGTACGCGCGTCGACTTCGCTGGTATGGTGCGCTCGCATGAATCCCGTCTGGCCCGCGCTGGTGGTCCTGTTCGCGCCCGCTGGCGTCGCTCCGCTCGTCGTCGCCGTCGACACGCCTGCGGTCGAGGCCGGCCCGGCGCCGACGGAGGTCGTGCGGATCAAGCGAGACTTCGGCAAGCCGCACTTCGATCTGGTGATCGACGCGTGGGCGGACCTCGAGACCAAACGGCTCGACGAGGCCAGGCTGTGGTGGGTCAACACGAGCGAGGCGGACCGGCGCAAGCCGCTCGGGCGGCTGATCGAGCGGCTCGTGAAGCTGCAATATCGCCGGCTCTCGAGCAAGGTGCTGACGGTCGCGGTCGCCGGCGACGACAAGGAATTCACGTTCACGGTCGAGCTCGGGGCCGACGGTAAGATCGCCGCGTATGTGGCGGTCGACGGCGACGACGGGGCGTACATCCGCAAGTGCCGCGCGGACCGCGTCCACCTGATCGCGCGGCGCGTGCTCGGGATGCCGGTCGGCATCACGCGCGTCGATGTCAGCTGTTACGATCGCGGCGGGGTGCTGCACAGCGGGCAGGTCCGGCACCGCGCGCTGTGACGCGGGCCCGCGTCACGGCGGGAGGAGGCGGTGAAGGATGTGGCCGTCGACGTCGACCGCGAACAGCTCGATCGCGGCGGCGGAGCCGGAGACCGCGACGACGTGCTCGATCGCCGCGGGCGCGGCGAGGAGCTGCGGGTCCTCGCCGGTGAAGCGGCGCAGCTTGCGGTCCGCGCCGAGGCCGATGACCACCGGATCGCCGCCGGGCGCCCGGGCCAGCGCGAGGTCGACGAGCGCGGCGTCGCGGCGGCTCCACTCGCCCCACGCGCCGCCGGCGACCGCCTGATCGATCTGCCACAGCGCGCCGTCCTGGCCGATCGCGTGGACGCGCAGGCGGGCGTCGTGCAGGACCACCTGGGCGTGGATGAGCTCGCCGCCGAGCGCGAACCAGTCGGACCACTCCTCGCCAGGCTCGTCGTATTGCTGGCAGATCCACAGCGAGCCGTCGGTGTGCAGCGAGAACGCGACGCAGAGCCCGCGGGCGTCGAGGGCCGCGGCGATCTGCAGGTGCGCCTCGTCGTCCTGCTCCCAGCCGTCCTGCCACGCGGACCAGTGCGCGGCCTCCTGGGCGATCGAGTAGAGCAGGCCGTCGGCGCCGAGCGCGAACATGCCGAACATGCCGCTGCGCCGACAGACCACCGCGATCTGCTCGGTGCCGTCGCCCAGCACCGTCCACGGGCCCCACACGCCCGGGGCGCGCTCCTTGCGGTGACCGAGCTCGCCGGCGCCGTCGAGGACGAACAGCGCGAGCCGGCCGCGTCCGTCGAGCGTCGCGGTGACGTGGGTGATGCCCTCGCCGAGCGCCTGCGGGGGGCCCCACGCGGCGCCGTCGGACGGCCGTCGACGCGCGCCGAGGGCGTCGCCGTCGAGGGTGAACAGCGTGACGCCGCCGGCGCCGTCGCGGGCCGCGGCGAGCTGCTGCGCGGGCCCGTCGAGCGTGACCCAGCCGTCGCGCGAGGGCCCGGCGGTCGGGGGCTGCGGGGCGGGTGGTGGTGGCGGCGGCGCGTCGGGGAGCCACAGCTGGTTGCGCGCGAGGGTGCTGTAGAGGGTCGGGACGGCGCTGCCGGTCAGGTTGCCGGTCAGCAGCCTGGCGCGGGCCCGGTTGGCGGCGCGGTCGACCGCGCCGGACGACCACAGCTCGCCGTAGAAGGCCCGCGTGAACGCGCGGGCGGTCTCGACCGGCATCAGCGTGTGCATCGCCAGGACCGCGGGCACGCCGGCGGCGAGCAGCCGCGGCGTCAGGCCGACCTCCGCGGCCTCCGGGTGGCGGTGGGCGCTGTGACAGCACATCAACACGACGAGCCGCAGCGTGCGGCCCAGTCGCTCGATCATGGCGACGAAGTCCGCGTCGTCGACGCGCTCGACGCCGCCGTCCGCGCGCTCGAGCACCAGCGCGACGGCGCCGTCGCGGCGCACGAGGCCGTGAGCGACGAGGTGCAGGACGTGGTAGCCGCGCTCGAGCCGGGCCTCGAGCGCCGCGAGGGTGCACGGGCCGGCGAGCGCGGTGTGCTCGACGAGGCCCGCGGGCGCGGCGGCCATGGCCTCGGCGACGCCGGCCTGCTCGACGGCGCGGTCGAGCGGCTGGAGCTGGTAGGTCTCGACGCCGGTGGGCGCGGCGATCGCCGAGAGCAGCCGGAGCGGGCGCTCGTCGACGGCGGCGAGCGGCTCGAACGCGCCGGGGGCGTGGCGCGAGAACGGGGTGTCGTCGTCGGCGGCGAGCAGCCGCGCGGTCGAGCCCGGCGAGGCGTCGCACAGCAGCTCCCACGGCAGCGCGTGGAGCTCGGGCGCGGCGTCGTCGATGCGCAGGCGGATCCTTCGCCGCGGGTGGCGTCCGGCGGCGATGGCCCAGGCCTGGCGCACGCGGTCGTCGGCCATCAGCGCGGCGAACAGCCGGGCACCGACGACGCCGGGCTCGGCGCGCTGGACGGCCTCGACGCTGGCCGGGTCGAGGAGACCCGCGGGGAACACCCGCTCGCCGAGGTGCAAGGCGACGCTGTAGCCCTCGACACGCGCGCGCCCGACGTGGATGTCGAGGACCTCGAGGTCGTCTGCTGCCACCATCCTCGCAGTGTACGAGAGGGCCGCGGCGTCGCGGCGGCGGACCGACGGCGCACAAGCGAACGCATCGCCCTGGGCAGTGCTCGTGCTCGACGAGTCGCGCGCCGAAGTTGCGCGCGGTCATTCGGCTGCGGGCGTGTACTTGGTTCCGCGAGGGCGCGTGTCGGGCGTGGCGAGGCTGGCGACGCAGCGGGCGAATTCGCTTACAGTGGGCCGATGTCCTGCCCGATGTGCCCGCGCTACCTGTCCTCGACGCGCCGGGTGTGCCCGCGCTGCGGCGCACCACTGTCCGCGGCCGTGCGGAGGCGCGACTGGCTGGCGTGGATCCCTCTGCTCGCGGGCGCGATCGCCTTCGGGATCGGGTTGGGCATCGCGGCCGTGGTGAAGCGCGGCGATGAGCCGACCGCGGTCGTTCATACGCAGGTCATCGAGGCGCCGGGGCGGTCGGCCGAGTTGTGGTGCATCTGTTACGAGACGACCCGCGGAGGGTACAGACGGCGAAGCACGGCATGTCGCGGCACCGCGGGCGCATGCGAGTCGCTGCGTACGAAGGCGCAGGATGGGCGCAACGGATTCGTCGCCGGCGCGGCCTCCGCGAGCTGTACGCGGATCGAAGCCGTCGTGCCATGGCAACGGCTCGGCACGCGGGACCAGTGGGGCCCCTCCGCGAACCCTGAACCGGGGTCCTTCGTGAGCGACGGGCGCTGCCTCCTGGATTGACGGCGAACGCGCGGCCCGATCAGGCGCAGTCGTAGTATCCGCCGTCGTTCCAGGTCAGGGTCGGGCACTCATCGCGCACGCCGCGGATCATGACGCCGCGGTTGCGGATCGCCCGGACGGCGTCGTGATCCTGCTCGGCCGCGTGCCGGGACTCGTACGCGCCGACGAACACGTAGTAGAGGCGATCGCCGTCGATCTTGTGGACGATCCACGGCTGAAACCGGCCCGTCTGAAGCACTTCGTTCGCATACATCCGGGCCTCGCCGAGCGTGTTGTCCGCAGAGAGGCGGATCGTGTAGGCGGCGCGCGTCCGGTCGATGCGCAGGACATCGTCGAGACCCGCGTCGCCGGCGGGAGGGGGCGCGGGGCTGGCGGTGGGGGTCGGCACACTCGTCGGTGTGGTCGCGGGCGGTGGCCCGGCCGGGGACGGCGTCGGCGCGGCGGTCCCGGCGGCGCTGTTGAGCCAGACTGCATAGCCGAGGCCGAGACCCATGGTGATGCCGCTCGCCGACATCCACAGCGCGCGCACGGCGACCTGCTTGCGGCGGACGGCCGCGTCGTGCTGCGCGACCGCTTCCTTGAGCGCAGCGCAGAAGCCGAGCATCGAGCTGTAGCGGTCGGACGGCTCGAGCGCGGCGGCTTTTTTCAGGACGTCGCGGATCGGTCGCGGACAGGGCAACGTCGCGATGAACGCGGCCGGGTCGCGCTTGTCCTTGCGCGAGGGCTCGTGTCCGGCGATCGTGCAGGCGACGGTCATCGCCAGGCTGTACTCGTCGGAGCGTCCGTCGGTGTCCTGCGGCCGATCGAGGGCCTCGGGCGCGGCGTAGGCGACCGTGCCCATCGCGCCGGGGCGGGTGCCGCCCTCGACGTACATGTCGCGGACGAGGTCGAAGTCGAACAGCCGCGCGTGACCCCGCGGGTCGACGAGGATGTTTGTCGGCTTGATGTCGCGGTGGATGCAGCTGCGCTCGTGGGCGTACGTCAACGCGTCGCCGATCTCGAGGCCGTAGGTGACGACGGTGCGCCACTCGAGGCGGTGCTCCGCCACGTACTCCATCAACGTGCGGCCACGGACGAACTCCATCACGAAGAAGCGGTAGCCGTGCCACATCACGTAGGGCTCGAGGACCTCGACGATCGCCGTGTGCTTGAACTGCGACATGAGGCGCGCGCCGCGGAAGAAGCGGTCCTGGATGACCGCGTCGCCCGCGTAGCGCTCCTGCAAGATCTTGAGGGCGACATCTCGCCCACTGTTGCTCTCGTGGGCGCGCCACACGGTGGCGAAGGTGCCCTGGCCGAGCCACTCCTTGAGCACGAAGCGGCCCTCCGCCAGGGAGTCTCCGGCCTTGAGGTCGTGCCCGGTCAGCCAGCGCCCGCTGGTCTCGACGCCGTGCGGCGCGTCCACGAGGCCGCCGGACGGCGGGAGCAGCACGAGCGCCGACGCGGCGACTCCGCCCTCGCGCGCCCACATCTGCGGGACATCGGCGAAGCCGGGCCAGTCGAGCTGCAGGCGGTTGCGGGCGAGCTCGAAGGCGTCGCGCATCGAGCGGCCGGCGCCGACGGCCTGATAGAAGGCGGAGGCGAAGGCCGCGGCGGCGTGGTCGTCGATGCCGGCGCTCATGCCGATGGCGCAGTCGACGACCTCGCACAGGGCGGCGAGCTGCGACGCGGAGTGGCAGCTGTTGAGGACGACGACGCGGACGCGGTTGGTGTCGCGATTGACGATACGCAGGAGCCCGGCGAGGGCCTCCGGTGTGGCGAGGGCGGCTCTGCCGGGCGCGGCCTCGAGCTGGAGGCCCTCCATTTGGCCATGGCCGCTGAAGTGGACGATATGGGGGGCGCGCTCCAGGAGTATGCGCTGGAGGTCGTCGGCGGTCGCGCCCCAGCAGGCTTCCACGACGATACTGTCGCGGTGCGGTGAGCTCCGGATCTTGCGGTCGATCTCCTTGGCCTCATGGTCGAGGCGCAGCCATTCGGTGCTGGTGGGGTTGGCGGCGAGAAATAGGATCCGCAGGGCGGGTGGTCGTGATGCCGGCATGGGCGAAATTTACCACGCTGCATCCTGGCCGCGGCGGCGGGCCGCTGCCTTCAAGTGTTCAGTGGCGAGGGCCCTGGCCGCTCGCGGCTGCGGTGCGATACTCGGCGCGACGAGGAGCGTCGATGGCGAGTCGCACGAAGCAACCACGCAGCGCCGCGGGCCCGGTGACGGAGGCCGACGAGCTGTATGCGCTACTGCCGGGGGAGTTCGTCGCGGCGCGCGATCGGCTCGCGCGGGCGCTGCGGGGTGCGGGTGAGCGCGAGGCGGCGGCGCGGGTCAAGGCGATGCGCAGGCCGGGCATGGCGGTGTGGGCGGTCAATCAGCTCGCGCATCGCCACCCCGGGCGGGTCGAGGCGCTGTTGAAGGTGGGCGATCGCCTGGGCGCTGCGCAGCGCGGGGGGCGAGGGGCGGCGGAGATCCGGGCGGCCAGCGGCGAGCTGCAGGCGATCGTCGCGGAGCTGCTCGACGCGGCCGCGGAGATCCTCGCGGAGATCGGGGCGCCGAAGACGGGGACACATCTTGAGGGTGTGCGGCGGACGCTGCAGGCGGCGGCGGCGGCCTCCGAGGACGAGCGCGAGCTGCTGCGCCGCGGGGCGCTGACCGGGGAGCTCGCGCCCGCGGATGTCACCGACCTGCTGGCGATGATGGCGGGCGGCGAGCGACCGCGGACGCGGGCGCCTGCGGAGCTGCCAGAGGCTGGGCCGCGGACGCCGACGCGACGCACGAGGAAGGCGGCGCGTCGGGGCGAGGCGACGAAGGCGAGGCGGACGACCGGCGCGAGGGTGAGGCGGACGCGCGAGGCGGAGAGAGCTGCGGCGAAGCGGGGGCGTGAGGCGGAGCTGGCGAAGGCGAGGCAGGCGCGTGAGGCGGGGAGGGACGAGGCGAAGCGGGCGCGCGAGGCGGAGAGGCGCGAGGCGGAGAACGAGGCGGCGAGGCGGGAGCGCGAGGCGGAGAAAGCGGCGGCGAGGCGGGCGCGCGAGGCGGAGCGGGACGAGGCGAAGCGGGCGCGCGCGGCCGAGAAGAGTGAGGTCGAGCAGGCGCGCGCGGCCCGACAGGCGCGCGACGAGGCGAAGCGGGCCGAGGCGCAGGCCGAACGCGACGAGCAGGCCGCGGTGCGGGCCGAGCGGGCCGCGCGGGTCGCCGGGGCTCGGGCGGCGGCGCGGGAGGCCGCGGCGCGGGAGGCCCGGGCGCAGGCGGACGCGCGCGACGAGGCGGCGCGGGTCGCCCGGGCGCGCGCCGCCGCGAGCGCGCGGGTCGCGAGCGCGGCGCGGGCCCGCGTGCCCGACCGTGCGGGTCGCGGGCGCGGTTCGGGTCGCGGGCGCGGTTCAAGTCGCGGGCGCGGTTCGGGTCGCGGGCGCCGTCAGTAGATCGCGTCGACGAAGTCCCAGCGGTCGACGATCCACTGGCGCAGGTACGCGACCTCGCCGTCGTAGTCGAGGAAGTCGTCGCGCCAGTTCCAGCCGCCGTAGCTCTGATACTGGGCGCCCCAGCGGCCCTCGTCGCGGCGGGCGCTGGCGTCGGTCTCGGCGAGCATCGCGTCGAGGCGCGCGAGCACGGCGTCGAGCGCGTACGCGCCGGCGAGGGCCTCGCCGTAGCGGGCGCGCAGCGGGTCGCCGAACGGCGCGGCGAGCAGGCGGACGAACAGCTGGTTGCGGGCGGTGTAGCTCTCGGGGTCGGCGTCGAAGCCCTTGCGCGCGGTCTGCCAGGTCTGGCCGAAGCTGTCGTTGAAGTCCCACGGGGCGAAGCGCCACGGGCCGAGCGCGGGGTCGTGGTAGTGGTAGCTGTTCTTGCCGGCGGAGTCGTCGCCCATGATCAGGCTGACGAAGATCCACCAGTCCTCATAGTCGCGGCGGTCGATGCGGTCGTCGATCCCGGCGACGAAGCTCGCGTCGCTCGCGGTCGCCACGAAGGTGATCAGGTCGTCGAGGTCGGCGTAGGCGCCGGGCTCGTCGGGGGCGGGGACGCCCTCTTCCTTGGTGAGCCCGTCGTGCGGCGTGTCCTTGGGGCCGCCGCCCTGGGCCTTGGTCAGGCGAAAGTTGGCGTCGTGGGTGCGCGCCTTGTAGAGGTTCCCGGTCTGCAGCAGGCCGTGGTCCTCCATCAGGTAGCCGTCGACGTGGTCGGAGAAGGTGTAGAGGCCGTAGTAGGCGCCGTCGAGGAACAGCACGCCGGAGTAGACCTGGATCTGGAGGTGCTCCGGATCGAGGAGGTCCCACAGCTCGTAGGCGAGGCGCTGGCGCACGCAGGTGTTGTCGTCGAAGGTGCTGATCAGGACGATCTTGCGCTTGTCGAGGAAGTCCTGCGCGGGCTCGCTGAACTTGTCGTCCTTGGCGAACTTCAGCGTGTAGCTGTTCTTCGGGTAGTTGAGCGAGGCCGCGCCGCGCAGCTTGGCCTCGGCGGTGTACACGTGACCGCGGTAGGTCGCGGTCGCCGGCGTGTAGAGGTCGCTCGAGATGTCGGGGCTGGTCTGCAGGTGCAGCACGGGGAGGCCGTACTCCTCGGTGTAGATCGCGGGGTCGACGACGGGGACGTTCTGCGGGTCGTCCCAGCGGTCGGCGACGCCGATCTTCACGGTGCCGGACTCGCCGAGCTCGGCGACGGCGATCGCAAGCTCGTACACCGCGCCCTGCGCGAGGCCCGGCGTCCACGTCAGCGTCGCCGCGGTGGGATCGTAGCTCGCGCCCTCGGGCAGCGGGTCGATCGTGAACGCGCTGCCGGGCAGCTCGAGGCCCGTCGCGCAGGCCACGGGGATCTCCACCGTCTCGCCCTCGAGCAGCCAGTACGGGCCGCCCGCGGCGGGCTCGCAGTGCAGCGCCGGCGGCAGGTCCGGCGCGGGATCTCCGGTGGTCGGTGCGGTCGCCGTGGTGGTCGTGGTGGCGACGCTCGTCGACGAGCCCACGTCGGTCGTCGCGGCCTCCGTGCCGGTCGACGGCGCCGCGGTGGCGGCGTCCGAGCTCGGGCCGCCGTCGTCGCCGGTGGACGCGTCGCCGCAGGCCGCGGTCACGAGCATGAGGAGGACACACGCGGCGCGGTCGTTCACCTGGGGCATCGATGTCACCTCGAGCCGACCACGCTAGCACCGGGTCGATGGCGCAGGAAGTTCGCCGACGCGGGCCTGCGGCCGCGGGCGAGCTGGCGTCGTCGGCGGCGGGAGCGGCGCGAATGCGCTCTGCGTTCGAATGTTACTCATATCGCGCGTGAGGCCACGAAGTTCGTCGCGGCCGGTGGTTTGGACTATCATCGCAAGTCCTTGCGCGAGCGCCTGTCCCGGCGCGACCCCGCGAGGGGCGGAGCCATGTCGGCTGCCAGAGGAGCGACGAGGTCTGATGTCTGCGGGAAACCCGACGGTGATCGAGCGACGCGAGTACAAGTACTGTATCGACGCGCGCACGGCCGCGGGCATCCGGGCGGCGATCCAGCCGTTTTGCGGGCTGGACCCGTGGGCGGCGGGCGACCCGTCGCGCTGCTACACGATCGACAGCCTGTACTTCGACACCTCGGACCTGTCGCTGTTCTGGGCCAACGACCACGAGCAGGTCGACCGCATCAAGATGCGGATCCGCGGCTACCCGCACGCGCCGAACAGCCCGCTGTTCTTCGAGGTCAAGCGGCGCATCAACGACGTGATCTCGAAGTCGCGGGGCAAGGTGTCGCGGTCGCAGTGGGTCGACCTGATGCGCGACCCGGCGGCGCCGATCCCCGCGAACATCACCGGCAAGGATCGCTGGGCGGTCGAGCGCTTCATGTCGCTGGCGCGGTCGATGCACCTGCGGCCGGTGACGCTGGTCCGCTACCAGCGCGAGCCGTACTTCAGCCGCATCGACGACTACGCGCGGGTGACCTTCGACACCCACATCCGGGCGCAGGCGATGGACCGGCTGTCGTTCGACGCGCCGGATCGCGGCTGGCGGGCGCTCGACGACGCGGTGACGCAGCGGTCGATGTCGTCGCTGATCGTGCTCGAGCTGAAGTTCACGACCCACGTGCCGATCTGGCTGGTCAACATCGTCCACCGCT
>Ga0075163_10002907_pt1 | contig 23074 bp, 20 predicted proteins | sample JI1023141ADNA_FD_71478 | JGI IMG/M metagenome (GOLD analysis project Ga0075163, IMG submission 71478) | Wastewater effluent complex algal communities from Wisconsin, to seasonally profile nutrient transformation and Carbon sequestration -... | ecosystem: Engineered > WWTP > Effluent > Algae... | reverse complement strand
GGTTGATGCTGGGCTTAACGGGATGATTAAGCGCGGCCAGGCATGTTTTACGTATATGCACAACTGCTATCCGGGTGGTGCCGGAATTAACACAGCCCCCGCCGAAACGAGCTTCTACGCCGACCACCTACGGCGTTGGTGTGAGTTGGTGGCGGGCTATGAACAGCAGGGCCGCGTGGTGTGTCCGACTGCCAGCCAGTTTTTCAAGATGACCGGCTTCGACCCGATGCGCGATCCGCTGGGCTAATCCAATCCCCGAAGGGTCGGGGCTTTCTTTTCTGGCGCGAGGGATTGAAATTTCTCGCGCTAACACTTTTTTTGGAGACTTACTATGCACGGGCAAGCGGCTGTTGACGCAGTCTTACGTAGAATCGGGCGGCCTGGCCAAGCTCAGTATCGCGCCGCTGCGCTTGCCGAGATGCAGTTGGCGCAGTCTGAGTACGAACAAGGGCCGAATCCTCCGTGGTTTTTGCGCAGTACTAGCGATTTCGTCACGACTTCTAACGTCAACTATGTGGAAGTTCCGAACTTTCTGCGTTTTGAAGATGACGACGCCTTTATTCACTACACCGCCGGCTCTGAGCTGCGTCTTATGTCTATCGTTGACATAAACGTGCTTCGGCGCGGTGAAGTTACTACCGGACTTCCGACCCTTGTGGCTCTGTGGGACAAGCTGTACTTGTGGCCTGTCCCAGACGCTGCGTATACGCTACAAGTCACTGGTGTCTACGGTGCTCCGGCTGTTTCTGACACGACGGCAGCCGTAACTTCAGGCTTTCTGCACCACGCTCCGTACGTTCTTGTCGCAAAAACAGCTTATCGGATGGCTACTTTCGTTCTACAGGACTTCGAACTAGCCGACCGCTGTGCCGCCACTGTCCAAGAAGCAGAGCAGCGTTTGGCGAAGTTCTCGGCGGCGCGGCGTGCTGCTGGCATTGCGCTCACTCGCGGAGACGACTTGTATGAATAAGATGCTGCTTGATCTTTTCGGCAAGATGCCTGTCGGTTGGAACCCGAGCACCGACAAAAGTGCGTCTAGCTTCTGGGAAGAGGCAACTAACGTAGAGTTCCGCGGGCAAACCATCCACGCGAGCGGGAAGCACGACTTAGTTCTTGAATACGGCGACGAGCCTGTTCGAGGCATCGCAGCTCTGCGCACGTCCGCCGGAGTTCAAGAGCTGTACTTCGGAACACTGACTAAATTGTTTCGTTCAGTCGCGCTTGGAGCAGAGTCTGTTGTCGGAACAGGCTTTACTACCGTTCAATACGAGTCAGCTACTGCGTACGCTGGCCACTGGCGTTTTGCAAACTGGGGTGAGTGGATTATTGCGTCGAATGGAAAAGAGCCGGTACAAGTTCGAAAGGGAACTGGTTCTTTTGTCACGCTGCAAGAGGACGGAACAACTCCGCTTCCGTTCACCTACGCTAAGCTGCTGGCGAAGCTCGGGCCACACTTAGTTGTCGCAAACACCAGTAACGCCCAAAACGAGATTCGTTGGTGCTCGGACGACAATATCGAAAAGTGGACAGTGCTGGATACAAACACTGCTGGCGACTTTGTTGTCCGTGACGCTGACAGCGGTTTGATGGCCATGGAGCCGCTAGGGTCAGTGCTAGCCCTGTACACCCGTGAGGCCATGTGGACAATTACTTACATCGGCGCTCCGTTTGTCTTTGGTGTTAATCCGGCTGTTGACGGAATCGGGGCGTACGGGCCGGCCGCAGTTACGTCCGTAGGCAAGCACAACTACGGGTGGGGGCCGATGGGCATTTGGAAGACAGACGGCACGTCTTTTGAGATGATCGACACGCCAATTCGTGAATACCTTGGCCAGCACCTAGCTGTCGGCGAAGCTTCGCAAATTGTCGCATACCACAACGAAGTTCGGCGCTGCGTTGTGTTTAGCTTTCCAACGGCAGTAGACGCCGAAAACAGCGAGACAATTTGCTACGACTACGGTGCAAACGCGTGGTCGACGGACATGACTGTAATAACCGCCGCCTTGCCGCGCAATGTCTTTCAGTGGCCAGTTGTCGCTAAAGTCTCGACAAGATCTATGCACGCCGTGCTTGGACAGGGCGAGCTAATGTACCTTAAAACGATTCCGCTGCACTTTGGCGACGTTACTAACGACAAGTTTCTTTCGCAGATTCGCATTGAGCATATCGGGCCGGTTCAGTTCGAATACGCGACTGCCGAAACTTCTGCAGGTCCATTCACGCTTTCAGAGCCTCAAGTGCTCGACACTGACATGGAATTTGTCGGGATTGACACTGCTGCAAAATACTGGCAGTTTCATTTCTCAGCCGTTGGTGACGCTTCCATCTCTGGTATTGCGATATACGGCCGTCCGGGAGGTCGGCGAATTTGACACAGTTTACTCCGGTAGTCTTTCCGCAGCCGGGCAGTGACACAACTGCCTGGGCGCGTAGTATGCTCGTGCAGCTGGATTTGCTACAGCGGCAGCTTATGAACATGGCTGCTAACGGGACTAACGGCGGGGGCGGTGACGGCGGCGGGATTAGTGTCACTCCGATCGAAACTCCGAGTGGCGACACTATCGTCAACACTGACGGCGAGTTTATTGACGGGCTTGGTCGTGTCATCGTTAGCGCCGACGGCATCACGATCTATGACCTAGTTGGCTTCAAAGTTGTCGAAGGTCCGAACATCGTCATTAACACAGACCACCTCGCTAACAACGCCGTAGCCACGGCTAAGCTGGCGAGTGGCGCTATAACCGCAACTAAGATCGCGACAGACGCTATCGAGTCTCCGCACGTCAAAGCTGGAGCTATCACTGCCGGAAAACTGGCAGTCAATGCTATTGTCGCAAACGACGGCGTGATCGGCAACGCCGCTATTGCTAACGCGCAGATCGCGGACCTGTCGGCTAACAAGATTTTAGCCGGTGACATTGCAGCTGAGCGCATGTCGGCAAATATCGTCACAGCGCTTAACGGTAAGTTTGCGACACTGTCGGCGCTAGTAGCCAGCCTCGGTATTGTCAGGATTCAGCCCGGCGGTGCCTTGTTGACTCAAAACGCTATTTCGGAGATGAGCGGTGACGGCGTTTGGATCGCTGAGAATAAGTTCCGTGCTGGCAATCCGACGACTGCTTACATTCGCTATGACGGGACAAAGCTGACACTGCAAGGTAACGTCGAAATCCTCAGCCCGACCGGCACTATCACTATGGCTGCTGGTGAAATTCCAGACCTAGATGCGCTTGCGGTAGACGTTGCAGTGCTAGAAACTGCGACAATTAACAACTCCGACAAGCTTAACGAACTCGGTGACGACGACAAGCTAACGCCGGCTGACAAGAAGCGGATTCGGGCGCAATGGGACCAGTTAGTGGGCGAGTCAGCGGACGTGGCTGCGACAGCTTCGTCTTTGCTCGTCAGCTATAGCGCGTATTTGACCGTGTTTCAGGCGCTTGGAACTTACCTTAACGGCGGAACAACTTGGGTCAGCGGCTATCCACTGTTTATCTCTGACGCGTACATGAACGTCACGCACAGTATTTCTGGCTCGCTGTTTAGCACTCGACTAAACGACGTCTACACGCAACGCCAGATTTTGCTGAATAACATTGCGTCAGCTGCTGCTGCTAAAGGCGCACAAGTTGGAGTTAATTTGTTTAAGCCGGACGGAACTCCTGCTTCAAACACTGACCTTGTCGCTACGTGGAATAAAGTAAACAACACAAACATTACGACGTTCTTTAACGCCGCCGCGATCGGAACGGCGCAGATCCAGACAGCTGCTATTACAAACGCGCTGATTCAGAACCTAGCAGTTGATAACTCCAAGATTGCTAATCTGGCTGTTGATGCGGCGAAAATTGCGGAGCTGTCTGTCGGCGGGCGAAAACTGCAACCGCCTATAAGTGGAGTTGTTTACGTACCCGCAGGAACGTTTGCTGGTGTTTGGCATGGGCTTAATCGGTACGTTCTGCTTTCAATAGTGCGTGTCGAAGCAGTTCCTATTGGAAACCAGTGGGGTGGGCAGAACATATACTATCCAGATGCAAAGCTAGAGGCGCAGTATTTGAACTATTTTGACATTAGAAATACCAGCATTGCCGAGGTTTATACAAACGGCTATAATCTGGCGATGTGGGATTATACCGGCGCTTACGTTTACTACGTTTATATGTGACTATTATGCTATATAGAGCGATACACACAGCTGTTGGCGAGATTATGCTTGCAACATATGTCGATGATAGTATCGACACTGCCGCAGAAGCTGCAGCTTACGCAGCACAAGGACTTTCTGTCTGCCCCATCACTGAGGCAGAGTATCCGGACGCAGTCGCTGCCGTTAATGACGATTCGTGGTACATCGACTACGTTGGCGTTGAGGAAACTCCGACGATGTTCGAATCTCCGCCGAAGCCCGGCGAGTATTACGTGTTTGACTTTGTAACGCACACCTGGGGTGTTCCAGCAGAGCAGCTAAGTCGAGCTAAAGACGACAAGTACGCTGCCATTTCCGCAAAATACCGTGAGCGGCTCGGGCAGCCGTACACTGACAGCGGCGCTACGTTCAACGACAGAATCGAGCTTCTGCCTCTTTTACGTGCGATGATCGACGTACTCGAATTTACGGAAACTATTCCCGCGTGGTGGGACGGCTTTCGCGGCGACAACGGTGTTTACTTGACGCCCGCTGGGACGTGGAGTGGAGAGCGCGACGCCTGCGTCAGCCGTGTCTACGCAATCGAGCTCTACAGAATGAACTGCAAGTCTGTAGATTACGTGCACAGAGCCGCTGTTACGGCTTGTGCTACTGTTGAAGATGTGCTGGCGTATGACGTAACAACCGGCTGGCCGACTTAATCCGGAGGAACTCATGATAGACAAAAATCCCGAAAACTGGAGTATAGCTGTTTGGGTCTTGATGAGCAGTGCCGGTGCGGTTGCGTACGCGATTCGGCTACACGACCGCATCCAAAACAAGGCAGTGAAATCCCTTGTTACAGAGATTCTCGATGCTTGTATCTGCCTGGCGCTTGCCTTTGGTATCCACTTCGCAGGTGCCAGTTTACAAGTTCCGGATGGCTGGCTGTGGCTTGGAACTATCTGGCTTGCCCACCGCGGAACGCACTTCATATTCTCGCGCCTTGACAAGCTGGCTAAGAAGTATGAAGCTCGTTAGAAAGCTAACGTGCGAAGAGTGGCTGCTTGGTCGCGTTAAGTTAGCTACTGCCGTACAAAAATCCCTAGAGAAAAGCTCCGGCACTCTGGGGCTTTTCCAGTTGGACTTAGAAGTCATGCGCGGCGAGCAGACGGTCTTCGGGCTATTTAACGACAGTGAGCTTGTATGTCTGGTTGTTGGCAAGCACGTAGTTTACCACAACGAGATGCAAGTGTTTTTCGTGCTGCTGGCGGCCGGCGAGTTGACGAAGCACACGGACTTAGTAGACGAAATGTGTGCTATTGTTAAAACCGAGGGCGCACAGTTTGTAGAAGCCTGGGCTGGAACTCCGGAAGCAAAGCTGTATTCTCGTGTCGGATTCGAGCCAACGCGCGTAGTTTTGCGCAAACAATTGTAGGAGGTTTATCATGAGTGGTGGTGGCGGTGGTGGCACTACCGTAACCAAGAACTATTCTGACGAAGAGGCAAAGTATCGTGAGAAGATTCTCGGCTACGCTGACCAGATTTACAACGAAACGAGCGGGAAGTATAAGGAAGCTGGCTACACTGGGCCTAAGCCGGTCGGCCCGAGTGCGAAGACTTTAGCCGGGCAAAAAGCCTACATTGATGCCGGCAATAAAGCAGTCTCTGCAAACTCCGACATACTTGCAGCACAAAAGTACGGGTTGACTTCTGCCATGGACGTCAACAACAATCCGTACTTTCAGAAGATGCTGGAAGCGTCGATGCGGCCGTACAAGAGTGCGTTGACCAGTAACTTGCAGGGTATTGGGTCAGAAGCAATTCGCGCTGGTGCGTACGGTGGCGGACGGCAGGGTGTTGCTGAGTCTTTGGCAACTGAAAAAACAGCTCAAGCTATGGGCGACACGGTTGCCAAGCTTGGCAGTGCCGCGTACGACACCGGGCAGCAAACTTTCACAAAAACGCTGGCCCTAGCTCCGCAAACTATGCAGAGCCTTTCCACCGGCGGAAATATGCTCAGTGCTGCCGGGGCTCAGCAAGAGTCGTACGCGCAAGACCAGGAAGACTACGCTGCGAATCAGCGCATGTGGGAGCTCAACTCGGACTGGGCGCCTTTGCAGAATTTCGCGAATCTTGTGTATGGCGGTGGCAGCAGTCAGGCTACTTCAACTACGTCTGCGGCTCCAAAGAATAGACTCGGTGGAGCACTTGGCGGTGCTGCCACTGGTGCGGCTATCGCAGGTCCGTGGGGCGCTGCGGCTGGCGCAGTTCTTGGTGCAGTTCTTTAAGGAAAAATCATGGACCCGACTTCTCTTATGGCTCTTTTCGGCGGTGCCGCACCTGCGGCTGGTGCTCTCACTCCTGCCACTGGCATGGCCGCGCTGCTTGGCAACGCTGGTGCTGGTACGCTCTCTCCAGAGATGGTTGCGCAACTTGCTGCAAATCCTGACGCAGCACTCACGCTCGGCGGAGCCGGTATCACATCTCCCAACATGACAGCGCAGATGGCGCAGAACGTCCCTGCCGAAGTCGCAAACGGAGCTTCCGGTGCGGGTCAAGTAAACCCGCTCGAAGGTATTGACGTACGACAACTTGCACAACTTGTCGGACAGCCGGACAACTCTAATCGTGCGCCGTCAGCCCCCGGTGTGCTAGGTGGACGCGGCGTTGAACGTGCCGACGCCTTCAAACCCGCTGGCGGTGGCCGGCGTGTTTCTCTCGCACAACTCATGGGAGGCCGCTAACATGGCAGGTATGTTTGACTTACTCGGTGGCGGCGCTGCTGAGAATCCCGAAACACCGAAGCAGCCCGGTATGTTTTCGAACCTGCTGTCCGGTGCGACAGACGCAGGGTCTGGCGTCATGCAAAAAGTGCAAAGCGACCCTAACTTGCAGCGTGCTTTGATGGTGGCCGGGTTGAACTTGATGCGACCTGGCGTATCTCTCGGTCAGGCCGGCATCGCCGGTGTCGGTGCGTACGAACTCGGGAAACAAGCCGAGATTGCACGACAGCAACGCGAAGCCGAATCTGCACGCAAGATGGACGAAGCGCAGCGGAACGCGGAAATGCACCGCGAAACTGTGCTGACTAAGCAGGCCGATCGGAGTAACGCGGAGACTCGCCTTGGCTACGATGGCCGCCGTGTCGCCGTCGACGAAGCTAACTCCGCTTCGACTCGTGGCTTGCAGGGTGCGCAAGCTGGCGAGGTAAAAGAACGCACGAAGTTCATCGGCGCAAAAGCCCAGGCGGATATCGAGCAAAGTCGTGCTTCTGCCGCAAGTTCCTACGCGTCTGCTGAAAACTCGAAGGCGCATGCTGCGAATACTCGGCAAAAGACTACCTCGGAAAAGATGTCGGACTTTCAAGCCAAAGTTGAGGCGTTCAGCAACTTGCCGGAATTCGCAGGCGAAACGGATCCTGTGCGGCGCAAGGCCCTGGCGACTCAGAAGGTCATCCAAACCGAGCGCGGGTACGCCACCGGCATGAAACTCGAGCAAGCTGACGCGTCGGCAATTGCAGTCGCAGAGTACTTTGACACGCTTGACGAGCAGTCGCAACGCATTGCACTCGTGTCCGATCCGAACTTGATGAAGCAAGTCGCCTACGGCCGACGGTTGCGGGTACAAGCAAGCGGGGCTCAGACTGGAACGGCGCCTGTCACGCAACAAGCTGTTCCCGCGGCACCTCAAGCACCGGCTCAGGCACCTCGTCGCGTTATCCGGCTCGAGGACATTAACGAAACCCGTAGCGCTCGTCAATCCAGCGGTACTATTGGAGTAAAATAAAATGGCCTACACTGTCCAGTCTCCTTCCGGAAAGTCTTACGACTTCGACGACAACGTCCCCGAAGCTGACGCGGCGTATTACATTCGCAACGTTGCTGAAAAGCAGCAGTCGTGGAATAACACAGTTAAGCAGATCCCGCAAGACGTGAGAACTGGCGTGGCGAACTTGAACGCCGGTATCGCTACGCTTGCTGACGACTATGTCGCAAAGCCGCTTGCCGGCATCACTGACACCGGGCGTAAGTTGCGTAACGTCGCACGCAGTGCCCTGAACATACCCGAGGAAGAACAGCCGACGTATCAGCCGGCTCCGTATGTCCAACAGCTGAAGGACACCGCTAAGTTCGAAGGCCGGATACAGAAGCTCGGGCTCGACGGCACTCCGTCCATTATGCAGCAAGGCGTTTCCGGGGCCGTTATTAGCCTGATCGACACAGCCCCCGACATGCTGCTTGGCGCCGGTGCGATGACCGGGCTCGCTCGCGCTGGCACTCCGATCGCTGGAGCGGCCAAGTCCGGTATGGAGTCTGCGCTTCGTACTATGGCCGGTAAGGAAGCCGCACGGACTTACGGCGAACAGCGTGAAGCTGGGATGCCGGTGCATACAGCTACCGCTGCCGCTATCGCATCCGGCCTTGCTGAGTACGGTCCTGAGAAGTGGGCCAACATCAGGCTACTTGATGTTGTCAGCGGCAAGGTTCCGGCCCTGCGTGGAGTCATGGACTTTTTGCTACGAAACCTTGTTGGCGAAGAAGCGACTACTGCGATGCAGGCGATCAACCGCAAGTTGACGACTAACCCGGAAATGACGCTGCAAGACTACTTGCACGAGGCAGCTGTGACTGGTGTCTCTGCAACACTTGGCGGGCCTCTGCAAGCCGGGGCGAGTCGAGCCGTTTATTCCGGGGCTGGCATGCTTGCGAGAAGCCCGCAGGCTGCATCCGACAGCCGGGTGGAGCCTAGCGGCCTAATCCCCCCTGAAAGGCCCGCCAACGCCGACGTCGCAAGCCCTGGCCCTATTCCTGAAGCCCTTTCTTCCGAAGCCCCGGAAGGCCCTGTCGTTCGCGACAAAGGGAAAGGTCGGCTTGACGGCGGCGAGTTGCTAATCGGCGTTGAAGGCGCTAACGAGCCGGAAGCTGGCGCGCTGCCACCGGAAATGGCAATCGAGCTACTGCGCGACGCGTACAAACGAAGCCAAGAGTCCAGCTTCACTGACACTGCAGAAGACAAGATTCGTCGCAAAGCTGAGTTCCAGGCACGTCGGGCCGAGTTCGAGCAAGTGCTGAAGTTTAACCCGGAAGCCCGGTGGCTCTTGAATCCGGCAGACTCTGGCATGAATGTAGCTATTCCGCCGTATGCGCAGCTAGAGCAAGAAGTCGACGACTTGGCTACTTTGCCAGAAGAGGCTATCCAACTACGTGCTGCGTCACGCCTTGCCGCAGAAAACCCGGACATCGCTGGCACTGCTGCCTTGTCTGGCGCTCCTGCGTTTCCCGAAGACTTACGTCAGCAGCTCGGAGTTAGTCCGACTGCGTCTAAGTTTGATATGCCGACAACGCAGTCCGACCTGATCGGAGGCTACAGCGCGTACGAGAAGCAGATGATGTCCGGTAACAAGGTGCAGTGGGCGTCTCGCCCAGAGCTTGTTGGAAAGACGTGGGACGAAATTCGAAATGACGTGAAGACTGACGACATCGTCGTTGCCAGCGACATTCCGCTTAACGAAGATGCTCGCGGACAGCTCGTGCAGTTTCTGCAACCACTGAAAGAGCGGTACCTGCCCGGCGTATCTCTCGTGCTGGGTAGTCGTTTTATCGACGAAAAGACTGGGAAGCGGGCGAACATCCACAGCGCCGCCACATTTCTCGGGCCGAATATGGCGTCGATTGTGCTTCCTATGTCCTACTCTCAAGGGGCTCTGTTTGACTACACTGTGGAACGTCTGGGGCTTCTGGGTAAGATGTTTGGTAGGACTAGAACTGCTACGTCTGTACGTGTGACAGACCAGCTCGATACTTTGTTGCATGAGTTTACGCATTTAGTGCACCTTCGACATTACGAATCGGCAACACCAGCGGAGAAGCGCAGCTTAGCTGTCGCGTATCACGCTGATCTTCGCGCAGCACTTACGGAAAATGTGCGCGAGGCTTTGTCACGTCTGTATTCGCCGGCCGCAGCTGAGTCAATGCTGCAGCGCTACATCAAAGAGGGAGGTAATCCGGAAGCTAAGTTTGATTCTCCGGAAGCTAGGGCTAACTTGCTTGTCTGGGCTAAAGCAAACTACTACTTTAACTTTTCCGAGTGGATGGCACACAAGGGTGTTAAGTACTTTGTAACTCGTCAGGGTGTTACTGCTGACAATGCTGGCTTTTTCCGTCGCTGGATTGTCAAAATGAAAGAGCTGTACCAGAACGTAGTTCTTCGCTACATAGCTGGTGCACCAGCTTTCAATCAGTGGCTCGATAACCTGGCTATCACGATGTCTGGGCTAGAAGGTCTTCAAACCGAGTCGGATATCGCGGCTACACGGAATTACCTCGTGCAGGCTGGAGTACACCCCGACCTTGCCGACACGATCACAACTGTGCGCGGTTCTGACTCGGCTTACGTTGCGGCTATCGCTGAAACGCTGTCGGCTGAGCGTGACACTGACAAGTTTGTGCAAAACCTGAGCGCTGCGTTTGGCGAACTGGGCAGCCTGCTCGGAGTCACGCAGCGCTCCAAGTTTGAAAAGGGTGTCAAGCTGTGGACTGTTGCCCAAGATTTGTTGAAGCAGCCGCCGTTTAACAATGATAGAAAGTTTAACAGCGAGCACTTGATTGACGCAGCGCTTTCGACGTTTATTAATAGCAAGCGTGTTACAACTACTACGATCAGCTCGATTCGCTCTGTCACCACGTTTAAGCCGGCCGGAGATGTGAGCGGCTTGCCAACTGCCTCTGCCGTGCACGGGCCGAACTACATTCAAATTGCGCAATCTAGCTGGCGTGACGAACCTGGGCAACGTTCGGTTGTTGAAATCGGTTTGATCAACCACATTCTTCGCGACATGGCGAAAGAGACTGCGCCGACGTCTGTCAAGCTGCTTGGCGTTTCTACGGAGACTTTAAAGTACTTTGGCGCCGAGCCGATTACCGGTGCTATGGAACAAGTCATTCAAGTTCCGTTTTGGGCGTACGAGCAGCCAGTCAAGCCTGTGCGGAACGGAGGTGAAGTTCCAGCAATAGACATGATGCTAAACCCTAGTGCGCTTTTCGCAGCTGGAAAACAGTTTGGCTCTCGCTTCTTCCAGAGTTCGGGCAACGCTCTCGCCCGCTTCAACTACGTGTACCAGAAAACACTCGGCGCGTTTAATCTGATCAAGCTGAACGAGCACGTGCCGGGCATGGTGCAAGAACGCGAGGCGCTGCGGAACCGTATGGCTTATCGGCACAAGTGGCTGTCGACTGCAAACGACCGCGTTGAGAAGTGGGCCTTCAAGATCGACAAAGGGCAGTCGGCCAAGATTAGCCGTATGCTGTTTGAAGAGGCCGAGAACGGTATCTTCTACGGCTCTCCTGTCGCTGACCCGTCTCGTCCTGGTCATTACTTGTTTCCACTGCCAGCGCAGCTTCGGCAGCAGCGTGGCTTGACTTTGGAGGCGGCAGAGCTGTATTCAGAAATCCGAAACGACTTGATGCGGTTCGCTGACGAATGGCACAAAGTCGGTCTGTGGGAAGTTGCTCGGGCACACTTGAGTCAGCCGGCCCACGTCGCAGTTGCCGAAGCAATGCGCAAAGACGCGCAAGTGCGTGACGTTGAAGCAATTCTAAATGTTGCTTTAGCTAGCGTCCGTGACCCACAGGCAGTTACTCGGGTTATGGAACAGATCAGGGAACTGGACAAGCAGTTTAGTGCGTGGAAGGCAAAGCCGTACATGCCGTACACTCGCTTTGGCCGGTACGGCGTCGTTGTGAAAGATGCTAGTACTGGGGAAACCAAGTACTTTGCCGGCTTCGATTCCCGTGGCGAAGCGCTTCTCGAGTCGAACCAACTACAGCAGCGGTTTCCGAGCGACGCGCTTTCTGTGACATACATTGAGGACGTTCCGTATCAACTGGCCGGCATGCCTCCGGTGCTGCTTGAAGCGATGCAGAGCAGACTTCAGCTGACTAACCAGCAGAAAGATGCGTTTGCTGTTGTGCTGCAGCAGCTTAGTCACGCTAACTCGTTCGCCCACAGGCAGGCACACAAGGTCGGCGTCGAGGGGTATTCGAAAGACGCACTTCGGGCGTACTCTGACTACTTCCGTCGCGGCTCTGCTTATCTGGCCCGCGTCAAGTCTGAGCCGGAACTGAACGACGCACTGAACATGCTGCAGGGCTTCATGAAGCGACAGGCGTCGCAGGCCGGGGAGGTCACTGATATTGCCGTGCTCGGGAAGCTGCACGAGTATTTCGCACGGCTGCACAAGTACCTTGCCGATCCAGGCAACGAGTATGGCGAGCTGAAGTCAATGGTTTCGCTGTTTCACTTTGGCTTTAACTTGTCGACTGCGGCAATCAACATGGCGCAAGTTCCGCTCGTTACACTTCCGTGGCTTAGCGAAAGGTACGGTATGCCTACGTCGATGACTGCGCTGAAAAAAGCGTACAGTGACGTGGCCAAGGTCTGGGCCGGACAGTCTCCGCTAGCTGCCGACGAAATTGCTATGCTAGACTTTGCAAGTCAGTCCGGTTTTCGCGACGAAAGTCAGGCGACTGTTCTGGCGCAGCTGGCCGACGGAGGTGCGCTTGCACGAGCTTCGCCGTCTGGCATAATGGCCAAAGGACTTAACACGCTCAACCACTACGCCATGTGGGCTTTTGGGAAAGGGGAGCTTGTTAACAGAGATGTGACACTGCTTGCCGCGTACCGGCTTTCAAAAGCAACCGGCTACCACGGTCCGTTCGACAAAGCTGCGTTTGACTTTGCCCGGCAGTCGGTTGAGGAAACCCACAACGAGTACTCGCAAGAAAACCGGCCGGAGATTATGCGTGGCGCCGGCAGCGTTGTGTTCCAGTTCATGCACTACAGCCTGAACATGCTGTTCCTAACGCTAGGCGGAGATAAGTCGTGGTGGCGAATTCTGCTGGCACAAGCAGCTTTTGCCGGAATTCTCGGACTGCCCTTTGCCGGAGACTTGGCTAACGCGGCAAAGTTTGTCGGCAGAAGAGTTTTTGGCGGAGACTGGGATTTGGAGCGGGAAGCTCGGTTGTACTTGAAAGAGCTTGGCACAGACCCCGACCTGTTCCTTCGTGGCCTTTCGTCAAACGTCTTCGGTGCTGACTTGTCAAAGCGTATGTCGCTCGGAGAAATTATTCCCGGTATGCAGGCAGTTGGCTCGCACAAGAAGTTCCAAGACGCGCTGTACTCTGGCGTTGGGGACTTTGCCGGCCCTGCAGCCAGTGTGCTGACGAACCTCCTGCAGTTTGTCTCTGAAAATGACAAAATGTCGTGGGACGCTATGAAGCGAATCCTTCCGACTTCTGTCAAAAACATGGGCAACGCAGCTCAAGCGTTTAGCAAAGGGGCTGTGACTGACAAGAGTGGGGCTGTCATCTTCGAACCGAAGACGTGGGATATCATGCAGATGGCTGTCGGGTTCGCCCCGAAAGAGCTTAACGCTAAGTACGCAGCTCGCAACATGCAGCAAGAACAAGCGGCGTACTGGACCCACAGGAAAGGAGTGCTGTTGGACATCTGGGGCCACATCGTGTTTGACCGCAACAGCGACAGAGAGGCTGTGAAGGACTTTCTGGACAGGCTCGAGGATTACAACGCAAAAGCCCCGGACCCTCGTTTGCGTATTACGCACAGCACGCTGCGTAACAGTGTCAAACGAAAGGCCGAGGCTCGTATGTATAAAGAGATGGGGCTTGGCGGGAACTCTGCGATGCAGATACCAGCCGGGCAGATCAGCGAGACATGGCAGCGTGACGAATAATCAAGTCGGCTCCTTTCTGGATCTGTAGAACATAGCCGGCTGCGATCGCAGCTTGAAGTGTAAAGTTGATACCCTGCATGTCGGAGTAACGGGAGAGGTAGCGTATGCAATCTGTGTACGACACCTCTCCCTTTTTTTCGACATACTCGACAAAAGTCTCGAGTGTTAGGCTAGCTTCGTTGCGCCCAACTTTGTCCAAGGCGAGAATCATATCGTTCTCGACACTGTTTAGAAGCTCTTCAGCCATTTGAAAGTGTTCAACTGTTAGAATTCTGTCGTCCCTTTCTGCCGCAGACAGCACCATCATCAGCTTGTGCAGGTGCGTCTGTTTCCGGGCCATGTAGCCCTCGAGTCGTTCGGTTTGTAAGTGCTCCGGAGGGTGAGTCCACAGCTGCTCGTACCACTTAGTTCCGTAAGCCTCGGCTTCAGGAGTCAAAACAAACTCCCCTCGCATCATCGAGATTTGTTCTAAATCAGCGATTAGCTTCTCAGTTATCTCTTTGTGGTTTTTGGCTTGGTGTTTCTTCGGGTAAGCGACTAGTTGTCGTTTTGCAGAGCCGTAGACAAAAATACAGCGCGATGCGAACCCACCACCGATGGCCGTTTCAGGCATGTTAGCCGCAAGCCACGACGGAGTCACGCCGGCTATGATGTTAATCCACGGATTGACAATAACTTCGCTGCCGGAAATCTTGGACAGCTTTTCCCACGAGCCCGTCTTACCGTCCCACAGATCGACGAGAGCGTCAACTAGTTCTCGGTTGTAAAAGTCGACAAGCACGCCAAGTTCTGAAGCCGCAAAAGTCAGGCAGGCTTGCGGAACCATGTCACCACCCGGCGTGATTTCCACTAGCTCTGCGGCGTCCTGCATACGTCCGATCATAGCCTGCCACGTCATCGAGTTCGGACCAAAGTGCACTCCGGGAACTTCCCGCAGCAAGTCAATAGCTAGGTTGATCGAAGTCGACTTTGTGGCAATTCCAGGACGTGCTACGTTGATAATGTAGAAGTTCGGAAACCACTTGAAGAGTCCTTGGTCAAACCAAACGTGGCGACGCAACGCACCGGCGATGGCGCTAACGCCAGCGAAAAAGTGCATGTTTGTCGGAGCCTCCGAATTCGCAGTATACTCGACATACGTTTTTAACCAATTACCAAAGTTGCGCGCCATTTGTCTGTATCCTTATCCGCACTCGCCCCAGCATTTCACAGAACTCTTAACCCCGAATGGGATAATTAGTGGGTCTTCGTACGGAATGACTATGCGTGTTGCTTGCATGACGTTGTCGATGAGTTCCGGCGGACGATAAATTGGAAGTGAAAACACGATAGAGTCATGGACTTGCAGGTGAATCCACAAAGTTTCAAACTCTAAATCCAACGTATCCATTGCCTTGTTTGTAACAATCGCGACAGTCGACTGCGGTATCCACGCCAGTGCGACAGGCAGAGCTTTGTCAATACGCCCAAAGAACTGCCGGCGATATCCAAACTTGTTATAGATACACCGCTGACTCTGCAGGTCTGACTCGATACGCTTGTGCCAGTCCTTGATTTCCGGATGAATGTCAAACCACCGGGCTTGGAACTTCTCGGCTTCGTGGATTGTAATGCCGAGAGCCTTCGCCATTGTCGGTGGCTTTCCGCCGTAATTGCTCAAGTGCACGCCCATCTTGGTTCGCGTATAGTACGGCTCTGCTTTGCCGTCCGGGCCGGCGTTTCCTCCGAACAAATCCTTCGAGTTGACTGCGTGGATTTTGAGGCCGGCTCTGAATGCGTCTTTTAGCTTTTCGTCCCGAGCTTCCCACGCGACCACTTGTGCGTCAGCCCCTGCCAAGTCGATGTCAAACAGCTCGCGACCGACAGGGGGTTTATACAGCTCTCGAATGTTCGGCATCTTTAGCTTCGTCCGGGCACGGTCACCTTTTGGAATGTTTTGAAGATTGCCGCCCATGTCAAAAGCGTTTGTTGAAGAGCTAAGCCTGAACGTGTCAGTGCCGGCCATGCCGTACGAACACCGCATGCTGCCGTCTCTGTCTAGCCGAGAGAGCACAAAGTTTTTAAGAAAGACTCGCAGCGAACGGGCTTCGATGATTGCGTCTACAATCGGTCCGAGCAGCGGAAAGTCGTCCGGAATCTTCTGCAAAATCTCAGCACCGAGCGAGTCTCTGTCTTTCTTTACCCGTGACTTAACAGGTGGCACGCGCATCTCTTCGTAGAAAAACTGCTTCATCTGAACAGACGAGCGGAAGTTAAACTCGCGGCCGATGACGTAGTTTAAAAACTCGACTCGGGCCTCCTCCGCAGAAACCAGCTCACCGACCAGTTTTTGCTGCACTGTAGGCATGCCCCTGCTGTCAATGCCGTGAGTTACTTCGTAGCGGCCAAGCCTGGACCGAGCGTACTCGTCAACCGGAATTCCGCGTAGCATGATACGAAGTAGCGTGTACCACTGGCGAGTCATGCGTTCGGTGTACAACTCGCTCAGACCGTAAGCAGCTACCAGCTTGCGAAGCTGCGGCATACATTCGTAAGTGTAGCAGCAGTCCTGCGCGTTGTAGCGGAAGAACTTGTGATCGTCTTCCGGAGCTAGGTTGTAATCGTCGCGCTCGTCTTTCCAGTACCGGTAGTGGTCTGAGTAAACGCTGGCCAAGATGTGTAAGCCCTTCGGTAGCTCAACAAAAACAACGTGCTGCGCGATCATAGTGTCGTCAGTGCACCGCGGGGCAATCCCCCACTTGACCGCGAAGTACATCGCGTCGTAGTGGAAGTTCTGCCCAATGATCCGCACGTTCTTGTGCTCGAAAAGACGGGCCATGCGTTGAATCAGCGTCACTTCTTCTTCAACTGACCAGTATTCTCTAGCTGTTCTTATCGGAATAACGACGCAGTCGAAGCTAGAGTAAGCTATACCGACACACGCGATCTGGCGACGGATGGTTTCAATGTCGACCGCGATATAAAAGCCGTTCGGACTTTCGTCACACTTCAAAATCAGATCGTCTAATTGCTGGCAGTAATCTCGGAATGATGCCTGCAATAAAAAGTTATACGGAACATGCGGCATTTGTGGGCCGCGAGTCATCTCGACGATAGCACGCTCTACGTCACGCTCGACGTACAGCGACAGCTCCGGGGACAGAGACAAGTCCCTCGGACTTAACGTGCAAACCGTTTTGAAAGTCCGGCCACTTGGTGTGGTCAAAGACTTGTAAATGCTACCGCGACAGCTGTGTATTTTAGTCTGGCCCGTAACCGCCCACAAAGCCAGCTCTCCGACGAGAAGAACGCAAGCAGGCTCGTGGGTGTCGAGGAACTCGAGAACACGTTCGCGGGCTTCCAGCGCTTCTTGCGAGGCGAAGACACCGTCGTCACACGCTACCCACCCATTCGCCTTGGCGTGAGTTTTAACGGTAGTGATATAGTCTAAGTGCCTGTTCTGAAAGTGCAGCGGCTTCTGCACCAGCGCAGCAGACACAACATTGTGAAATGAAATACCGGCCGCGTGCAAAGCAGTCGGAATGAGCTTGAAGGACACAAACAGCCGGCCGCGATAAACGTCCTCGGGCAGCGGAGAGTCCGCAATGATGCAAAGCTTACTGTGACTTCCCGTTATAAGATACATTCCAGTACTCCGGGTTTGTCCTAATAATCGAAATTGAAAGAGCTTCCGCCCACTTTACTTCTTGTGCCACGCCTTTAGACCGCGAAGCCGGCTCGTCGTCAAGCAAGAACATCATGTCACAACGTTCAAGCATCGCCAAATTTCGCCTCTGGTAAAACTCGGCGTCAGTCGGAGCCCCGAAAATAGTAGCTGTGTGGTGGTAGTGAACAATCGGCGAATAAACAAGTATCCCCGGAAACTCACGCTCAAGTCTGTGAATTGCCGCAACCGCTAGCTCAAAGCGAGCTTCGCGTACCTTGGGGTCTTCGTGACTGTAGGCCTGGGCAAGGTACGCTAGTCTCATCTTCTCACCAGACTAAACGCCGCTTTGAACTGTGCTTCGAGAGTAGCCTCATGAAGACACTCTGTCACTTTTGTGGGATCGAGTCCAAGCGACCGGACATACCCGTCCAACTCACGCTGTAGCTTTGCAGCTTGTAGTGCGGTTTGTGCGACGTGCTCGGCGGCCGGAGACGCCATAACGTTAGCAACACTGCGCAGTAGGTCATTAAAGCCGCGATCCACACGAGCCCAAGCTGGGCGGGTGTCAGAACTCAGGCCTGGCATCTTCAAACTCCTCGACAAAAATGTCACGTTCAGTGAACTCTTCGGGAGTGTACCGCTCACACTTTTCGCAGTAAGCGTCCTCAAAGTTGTCCCACGTTTTATCGGAGACAAATCGCTCTTCCACGGCGGAATAGAGTCTGTATTTCATAACACCTCCATGCTGGACATACGCTGGAACGCTTGTGCGTAATGGCCGGGGTCGCGCTCGAAAGCGACAACTTCGCACTGGAACTGGTTTGCTGCCGGAAAGACGCCACCGCAACCGCAGAAGAAATCGACGACACGGTCGCCAGGAACGACAGACCAAGACAGGAGCCTGGCCAGAAGTTCAACGGGCTTCTCGGCCGGATGCAGCTTGTTTGCGGAAGGGCCGGGAACTGAAATGACGTCGGCACCGACGATATTGACCGGACGCTTACCCTTAATGGCGTAAAGTATGGCCTCATAAACGTGACGCGGACCGTTAGCTGCGCCAAGCAACGAGCCAGTCGGGCTCTTGTTCCAGATGATAGGCTTCGGCCAGACATACCAGCCGTGCGCCTGAAAGATCGCTTCCCACTTCTGGAAGTGCTCAAGCTCACAGAACATGTAAGCGCAAGCACTGGCCTTAGTGACACGCATGCCTTCTCGGGCGACAAACTCAACACACTCCGTGGCGTACTCGAGATCGTCTTTGTAGTTGTGGGTAAGACCAGAGTTCGAGCCAGACTGCGTGTTCATGGTATCCATGTCGATCCCGTACGGCGGATCAGTCAGAATGACGTCAACGCTACTGGTGTCGAGGCAAGAACTCAAGTCAAAAGCACTACCTTTGTGTAGCCGGTGGCGCGAAGACGGAGCGACTTTTTCGCCGCTGAGCTTCTCGGCGAGAGCTTCACGCAGCAAAGACTCGTTGTTCCGCCGGATGATCTTAACGGCTTCCTCACGAGACTTTGCCTTGGCAACTTCGGGAAGGTGCATGTTTTTAACGACTTCAACCGCCGCAGTCATGCCAGTGTCGTACGGAGCGTCCGGGCCGCGCACTTCACGGTTGAAATCGGCCATGGTATAAACTTCGCCGGCCGCCTCGGCGCGTTCCTTACGAAGCTGGAACAACCGCACCTTGGCAGTATCGCGCTCCTGCCAAGTCAGGTCTTGCCGCTCAATGTTTTCGGCGAGTTCGACTTCGTACAAGTCAGCCTCGGACAAATCACCGACTGTCACGTAAACGATGTGACCGGCCGGTACCTTTTTGCCGTCGTGCATGAAACGAATACCGTCAGCGACAAGACCTTTGATCGTGACAGTTCGCCGCTCGCCAGCTCGCAAAGTCTTCTTGTCGTTTTCAAGTATGATCGGCTGCAACTGCCCTAGCCGCGTAATACTGTCGCGAAGACTGGCGAGCTTGGCCGGAGTGAAGTGAGCCCGACCGCGCTGGCGTTCTTCGGGAATGATAATCTCATCAACGTGAACAGTTTTCATACTTACCTCAGGAGATGTCGCACAAATAGGGGTACTTGATAAAAGCCTCGAGAACTGCCGGGTCGGGATTCTTGGACTTGTTGCGATACCACATCCGATAGTCGGGTGGCACTTTTGAGATGGGCTGGCCACCGTGCTTACCGTCGCCCGGCATAGTAGACGGAACACGAAGCGAGTTGTAAAACTCAAACAGCGTCTCGAAAGATGTGACTTCTTTGTGCCCGTCCAGCATGTACGCCAGAAGCTCATAGCAGAAGTGCACGTCGGCAAGCGCACTGTGAGCTTCACGGAGCCGGCGCCGAGTGTTGTGTGTCATGCCGTGGATGTAGTACATCAGCGCGGTCAGCGTATGCTTTTGCTTCGGGAAAAAGCTGCGAGCCATGGCCAGCGTGCACACAGAAGCTGTTGGCGTGAAGCCGGAAACACGCAAGTCGAAAGAGACATTGTGCCCAATCACGAGGTCGGCAGCACAGAAATGCGGAAGCTGGCGGAAAACGTCCAGCCCTTCCAACTCTTCCGGCAAAATGTGGTGAGCGGCCACTGCTGCACAATCCATGCGGAAGCCCTCGGGCAGGCCGAAACGTTCCGTGTAAGAGGTACCATACTCCAGCTTGCCGTCGACAAAGCCAACTTCCAGCGCGGCAACTTCGATCACGCCACCGGCAATGTTAGCTGTTTCAGTGTCGAACACAACAGCACGGTTAATTTTTTGCATTCTTAGCTCCAAACGTAAAATGGGGGCCGTAGCCCCCGAGAAGTTAAAAAATCGACAGCTTAAGCGTCGGAGTCAGTCGGGTCGTAGTCGGCACTGAACACGTTCTTGACTTCGGCGTAGATAGTGCCGTCGTCACCGAGACGCTGGGAAGTACGAAGCTTGGCGACCTGACCCACGATGTGACCGAAGCCCCACGGTTCGCTCGGGTCGTTTTGACCGAGAGCAGTACGCAGCTTGCCAAGACCGACGTTCTTGCCACGGCCGAGATCGAGGTTGCCGGACGCTGTCAAGTCGAGCCAGACGTTCTGACGGATGTTGTTGTCTTCACGGCCAGTGACTTCGACAACTTCGGGAGCGTTGCAGTTCCAGATCACGGTCAACTTGACCTTGTCCTTGATCGCTTCGATAGTGAACGACTTGACAACGGCAACGACGGCTTCCATGATGGGAAACGGAATCGACTCCGTATCCATGGCACCTTCGACGACGACGTTCTTGAGAGCTTCGGCATTGAAAATAGACATTTTTCACTTCTCCAAAAGAAAAAACAACTAAAAGTACGGGAGTCAGTCCCGCGGCCGTAAAGCAAAAGTCAATCGTCGTGGTCGACGTAATCGGTGGTGTCGTAAGAGCCAACGCCAGGCGCGATCAAGCCGCCGCGTTTCTTCCAGGTTTCAACAACCCGAACAAAGCTGGGCTGGATGTTGTTAGCGATCGGAAGGTTGCGCGACTTGAGCGCTGCGTTGCTCGTTGCCGTAGACCACGTGAACTCTTTACCGCTCCGCACAGACTGAATGCAGTCCGAAAAGAAACGCGGCAGTTTCGGGGCCAGCTTGCGACCGAGCGACGAAACCATAATAGTCGAGCCACCGGTGATTTCGTCGACCTCACGCTCCATGTGGGCCATGATCACGACTGTTGCCCAGGCGCCAGTGGTCAGCTGAGTAACAAGCGTTTCAACGTTATCCATAGCGACTTGCCAGTCAGGCTGCGACTTCACCGGCTTGCCACCGACAACCAGTTTCATCGCCATAAGGTTGATGCCGGAGAGTGAGTCGATCACCAAAGCGCGATCAGTACCCCACTCGTCAACTGCGCCGTACTCTTTGCCGGTGCGGTCGTCTTTGAAGTTTGCGAGGACGTCGTACAGCTGCACGAACTGATTGTACTTCCGCTTGTCCATGTCGGCCATTTCGGTCAACGTCTTGTACGGAAGCGTGTTAATCTTGTTGGCTTGCTCGCGCAAAGTTTTCCACGAACTGCGGGCAGGGGCCAGATACTTCCACATCAGCTTGCCGGCCGGAATGTCCCCGACAACTTCCATCCCAGGCTCCGTGAAAATTACGAACACTTCCTTGAAGCCGGCGTCGAGCAGAGTACGAATGGTGTGAGTCTTACCGGTGCCGCTGTCTCCAATCAGCAGAATTTTGGGACCAGGTATCGGCGATGTTAGGACCGCGGTAGAACTGGTCTGGCTCTTTTCGTCCGACATAATTGAGAAGCTCCTTGGTTAAAAACTCTTTAGAAAAAGTGTCAAGACGCAGAGCGTCAGAAGGTCCAAGCAAACAGCCGTCGCCGTGTTCTTCGCAAAACTTAGTGACGACTTTTGACTCTAGGATTGGGGGGCAAAGGAAGATTCTGTGTCCCCAAATGTCAGAGCACTTTGGGCAGAAGTAGAAGTGGTCACGTAGCCAAATGGCAGCTTTACCGCTCGCTTGTATGACAGGGACGCGAAGGGTTGCAACTCTTTCTTCTCGGACGTAGAGGAAGACTGTTCGGATGTCGTAGACAGGTTCCACGGTGCGTACTCCGACTTGACAAAATCGGCCTGCAAAAAATTGCCGGGCTGGTTAGACTGGCATACATTTTTAAACGGGCAGCCGCCGTAGGACTTGCAGCCGTCGGCCAAATCGTAGTCAAAAAGCCGTCGTCCCACATGAGGATAGCCTTTTTAATGTCACGTTCGAGCTGCTCTTTCCAGCGTTGCACCATCCAGTCGGGCCGCGGCTGAAGTGACTGAGCATGTCCGTGACCGGAAGACAGGATAGAGACGCCGCGGATAATTGCGCCGTGCACCTTGAGGCCGTACTCACGAACTGCCCAACAGTAGCCGGTGAACTGTGAGTCTAGCGCCCAGCCTTCTACCCACGAAGTGCCGAGCCGGCTAGCAGTCTTTTCGTCGACAATCCAAACTGTGCCGTTCTCGCGCTCACCGAGCATGTCCATTCGGCCGTAATACAGAAGAGGCTGACCGGTTACCGGATGAAGAACGTCAAGCGGAAGCGCGAAAGAAAACTCAAGACCTAGATTCCCATTGCCGAAGTTGTATGGAATAACGAAATCTTGATCCATACGCCAGACGCTGAAGTAGTAAGCCAGAGCAGAAGTCATAGCGGCTGCAGTTTTAACGTCAGACTCAAGAGACTCGTAAGTGCTGTAGTCGGACGCAACAGTCAACCAGCCCTTGACGACTGCGTCTTCGTGGGTGAGACCCTCTTGGTAGAAAGCCTTACGCGCGACTTCCATACCGTGCGCGAAAGCCATGCCACCTTGCAAGTGTTGGCTGAAACGCGCAGGACGGTAGCGCTTAATAAACTCATACTCGAATTTTTTCGGGCAGAGCTTAAAGACTTTCCGCATGGAGTTATCCCACACTGCTGGAAAGTCTGGACGTTGTTTCATAGCATGCTCCCGTCGTCGGAGTCGGCCGCTTTAACGACAGTGCCGGACAACAGATTCAAGTTAAAAGAGATACCAGTCTTCGGCACAGTCTTGCGGGCTTTCGGT
>Ga0075163_10002904_pt1 | contig 23079 bp, 17 predicted proteins | sample JI1023141ADNA_FD_71478 | JGI IMG/M metagenome (GOLD analysis project Ga0075163, IMG submission 71478) | Wastewater effluent complex algal communities from Wisconsin, to seasonally profile nutrient transformation and Carbon sequestration -... | ecosystem: Engineered > WWTP > Effluent > Algae... | reverse complement strand
GAAGGTCCCGAATCTCCTGTTGTAAAAGGTGTTGGCTATCAAAAATTGATTGGAAGTGATAATACCGGCTTTTATGTTCTAAAACAAAGCTCAATTGGGAAAGGCCTGCATATACTAATCGAGAAATTTAATAATGATAATTTCAAACAAATTTTTTCAAAGGAAACCAAAGTGGCTGAAATCCAAGAGTCGATGAATTTTCCTGCCGTTACTCAAATACAAACATTTTTATCCCCTGAAAAGGTATTTGTATTTTTTGAATCTCATAACCCTAAAACCGATCGAATTAATTTTTTTCTGCAAACGGTTTCTACAAAGGGAGACCTTTCTGAAGTGTATGAAATTAGCTCATCTTACTTTAAAGCGAAAAATGCAGCTTTGGAATTAATGGGTAGCACGTATTTTAAAATGTGCTTTTCTCCGGATGGAAAATATTTTGCAACAGTCGACTTGCTAGAGACCGATAAGCCTGTTAAAAATGCACCTAAATCGGATAAATGGCTGTGTAAAATTTATGATGCTACAACGTTTAAGAAAGTAGCAGACAGATCTATTCCCTTAACAGATCAAGGGACGGATATTTACTGTGAAAATTTTACAATTGACAATAATCAAAATTTATTTTTCTCGGTTAAATATGCGAGCGGTAAAAAAAATAGCATCGGTGGTTTTGCTATTGGATTAATAGAAAGTACCTCACCAACCGCAAAACTATTCCCGATTACACTGTCTGAAACTAAAATATTTCATGATTTTGCTTTTAAATCCTTAAATAATGGGGATCTTTTAATAACAGGATTAGTTTCTGATACGTTGGCAAAAGATGTTAAGTCCGGTGTGCTTCAAGCTTCGTATTTCGTAAAGAGAGTTTCTGGCAATTCGTTGGAAACGAAGTATGAAAAAATGAATGATTTTTTAGTTGAAACAAAAATGCAATTGGGAGAGGCTGTTCGGGCAACAACCTTTAAAAATACAGAAATCATCGAAATGAATGACGAAGTATATATTACAACTCAAAGAACTGAAATTAAATATAGTCCCAGTAAATCGGATGTCATTAGTTTTATGAATGCACAAACAACCAATAAAGAAATTATTGTAACTAAAATTGATTCAGATGGAAATTTGTTGTGGACAAAATTGATTCCTAAATTTCATGTTGGTGGATTGCTAATCAGTTTTGCTCCTAAACCACCGCGTTATTCAGGTAATTATAAAATGTTTGTTGTTGGGAATAAGTTGAATTTTGTGTTCTTAGATAGTCCAGAAAATCAAGATTTAACTCCTGAAAACTACACTCCAGATAAATGTAAGCCGATTCATGCGAATGCTTGGGGATCAGAATCTGTTGTTGCAAAAGATAAATCGGTTGCTGTTTGCGTTAGTATTGACAATACAGGAAAGTCATCTAAAAAAATATTTTTGGAAAATGTAGAAGATGGTGTGAACTACATTGCTTTAGGAAGAACCGTGATGGTATCACCTAAAAAACTGCTTCTGTTTTTAGAGAACAGAAAATCTAAGATTGAAAGATTTGCAACGTTGAATTTTTAATGCTTTTTCAATGAAAACAGTTGTTAAAATATTAGTAGTATTTTTTCTAGGAATTTCTTCTGTAAATGCTCAGTTTTCTATAATATATGGAAAGAAGAGAATTGCAAAGACGAAAGGCTCTATTAAGCTAATTGGAGGTGACAACACTGGACTGTATTCATTGAAAATAAGCAATGAAGGAACTAGATATCATATTCTGGTAGTTAAAAATTGTATTGAAGGTTGTACTGATGAGTTTGTTGTAGAAATTGAGTCTGAAAAAATTCAAAGCGGATTAAGGTCGACCAGTAGCACTATGAACATTAGTGCATTTCTAACAAAAGGTAAAGTTTTTGTTTTTTTTGAAGCATTTGATAAAAAGAATAAAGAGCAAAAACTCTTTTTGCAAACAGTTTCTTCTAATGGTTCTCTTTCTGATGTATTTGAAATATATACATTAAATCTAAAGGATGTTGCAGATCCAAAATTAAACTCTTTGTTTCCTAATTTTAGAATTGAATTTACAGAAAACAAAGATTTTTTCTGGATTTGCCCGATGGAAGGTAAACGTTCAGTTTATTCAAAATCTTTTTCCGATAAAATATCAGTTTCAGTTTTTAAGTCAAGTAATTTTGAAAAACAATTTACTCGAGAAATTAATATTGAGCAATTAACAAAAGATGCTTCATATATATCAAAATTAGAGGTAGTGGATAATGGAACTATTTTATTAACTAGTATAAAGAAAACCCATGAAGAAAAATATGCGAGTTTAATTGTGATAAATAACAATTCGCCCGCTCCTAAGCACTTAAAATTAGATATTCCAACGAATCAGTATCTGCTTGATTATTCCTACAGAATTTTAAATAATGGTGATATTTTAATGGCTGCTTTAGTTACAGACACTGTTAGTATTGCCGGAGTTTTGGATAAGGCTAATCCTAAGATTATGATTAAAAGAATTGATGGGAATACTTTTTTTGATTTGTATTCTAAAACAATTAATGTTGAAGCAAGTTTGAAAAATAAATTGGCGACAATATTAGATAATCGTATAAATTTTGATTTTCTTAAAATAATGGAATTTGATGATGCACTAATGATTACGATGGAATATCAAAATATTCCAAGAAGGTCGGTTAATTCATTTTATGGTTATGCAAATACGAGTAGTCTGGATCTTCTAATGTTTAAGTGCTCTGGTAATGGAGAATTGCTATGGGCAAAAAATATTCCTAAAAATCAACGTACAGTTCCGTCCTACACTCTTGATGCACCCGTAGGGAAATATGATTTGTTTTTAGTTGATAATAAATTGAAGCTTGTTTTCGAGGAGAACTCCGCTAATTCTAAATTGGGTTATGCAGAACCATCCGTAAATTATTTAAAAAACTCGAAAGCTAGTCCCACCAATATAGTTATGCTAACTATTGATAAATATGGGATGATGAAAAAGGAGGTCATTTTTCAGAATATTTACAAAGAAACCAATTATATGTACAGCAAACCCTTTGATGGAAATACTCATTTAAGAGTGCTCTATTTTGAAAATAAAAAAGAAGATACTGACATGTTAGGCCTTTTGAAATTTGAATAATTTGTTATCATGATAAGAGTATTAGTTTTAAGTTTGATTTTTCTTTTTCAGTCATTTTTATTATTTTCTCAATCGTTTGAAAAGGATTACCAGCCTATAAAATCATCAGGAACCATTCCTGATGATTTTACTTTTTCTACCAAAAAGAAAATTAAAGAGGACTTAACTAAAATTGAAGTTGCCAATACCAATGCTAAGGAGAATAGAGAATACACCATCCTCACCAACTATGCGATTGCTCAACAATTACACGGTGGAAATGTGTTAATTAATGATGAGCTGACTGCTTATGTGAATCGCGTGGCAGACGAACTGCTCAAAAGCGATCCGGAACTAAGAGGGAAAATTAAATTGTTTGTGACAAAGGTTCCTGAAACCAATGCTTTTTGTATGGGAAAGGGATATATCTTTATTGATATCGGATTACTTTCCCAAATTAGCAGTGAGGCACAATTGGCAGCAGTATTGGCGCATGAAATTTCCCATTTTACTCAGAATCATAATCTCAAAACATACATTGAAATTAAGAAACTATTTAAGGAAAAGCGTAAAAAACAAACCTTTGAAGATCGCTACTTACGCTATTTCCGTTTTTCAAAAGAGAATGAGACCGAAGCGGATACATTGGGTTTTAAATTGTATCGAAAAACCAACTATGCTTTAAGTGAATTGGTTCCGTTGTTTGATGTGTTGAAGTATTCCTACCTTCCGTTTGATGAAATGAAGTTTGACTCTACTTTTTTTAATGACAACTACTATAAAATGCCTTCCAAATATTTCTTGTCGAAAACATTAGCCATTAAAACGAAAGAAGATTACGATGATACCAAAAGTACACATCCCAACATAAAAAAAAGAAAGGAGTCGGTAGATTCAGCTTTGGCAAATGTTGATCGAAAACAAGGAAAACGCTTTCTAGTTTCTGAATCCGAATTTTATAAAGTGAGAGACATTGCACGATTTGAATGCTGTCGATTGAGTTTGGTAGAGCGAAACTATTTTCAATCCATGATTTCAGCGTACATCCTTCTTAAAAAATACCCTGAAAATCTCTATTTGCATAAAATAATTTCAAAATCGTTATTTGGAATGACCTTGTATAAAACGGGTGATTTAAAATATGATAATGATTCGTATCGGCAAGGTCCAATTCCTGATTTTACTAAAACTGAAGGTTATTCCCAACAATTGAATTTCTTTTTGGATAAACTTCCTCCTCCTGAGTTTGCAATATTGGCACTGAGATATAACCTGATGTGTAAACAAAAATATGCGAATGAATCGACCTTTGATTATTATAGTGATACGTTAATTAGTATGCTGCCATCTAAATTCGGTTTAACGATTCGTGATTTTGCTATAGATTCGATTTCACCTACATATTATAAAAATGCATTTTATACGCTTTTGAAAACGAACCCTGAATTTAAAATGCAATTCGAAAAGGTGTCCGCTGATTATAAACCGACTGAAAGTGTCGGTGCTTTTAAAGTGTATGATCCAAATGCTAAAAAAGCGAAGAAAGTGAAAGCGAAAGAGTCCGCTGTGCCGGAGATTTCATCATTAAACATTAGTAAGATATTGATTGTTGATCCTTATTATAAAAAAATTGATTCGAGAGAGCCTGAAACCTATATGTATGGGGTGAGTGATACGAAAGAAGCAGAGTTTGTTAAAACCATATTAAAAGTTGCGGAAAAGAATAAAATCGCTTGTTCTGTGATTGATCCAGGTAATTTTTCTGCTACAGACATTGATGATTTTAACTTTTACTCTCTGCTAGAGGAATGGTCGAATGAACGTTTTGATGGAGGGACTGATCAATGTAACTATGTTTTTAGTACAGATGAAGCTGCAGCCATTAAACAAAAATACGGAACACAATATTGTTTGTGGATTGGAACAATTTCTTTTGTGGCCAAAGGTGATGGTCTTTTGGCAACTCCGGTTTTTCGTACCATCTATGATGCCTGGTTAATGGACATTGAAACCGGAAGAATCGTTTATAGTATGGATATTGATGCAGACGTTTCCGCGGCAGCCTATGTAAATGACCTAGTAGCAGAAACATTTAAGGCGATAAAGAAGAAATAAGCGATGAGAGAGTTGTGGTTTAAATTCCTTTCATTAAATGAACAATAAATCGCATTTTCTGTGAAATTTTAGTATATTTGTTTGTGAACTAAAAACTAAATACTATGAAAACAAAATTATTATTGATAGCTGGATTTATTGCTGTAGCAGGACTATCTGCAAGTGCTCAAAAAATTACCGAAGGAGACGAAAGCCTTGCTTTTTTGAAAGGTGAAACGAAGTTCAACATCGAGTATGAGTACACTGATATGATGGTTGGTAAAAAAACTGAAAAAGAATATTTAGACGAAAAAATTAAAAAAGGAAACGAAAAACAACCAGGAAAAGGTGATCGTTGGGCGGAACAATGGAAAAATAACCGTGCATCCATGTACGAGCCAATGTTTGAAGAGTTAATCAATAAGCAATTGTTCAAAGGTAAAACCAATGCAACTGCTGCTAAAAATCAAAAAGATGCGAAATACACAATTCATGTGAAAGTGCTTGTTACGGAGCCAGGTTTTAACTCTGTAGTACTGAAAGTGAATCCATATTGCAAATTTGAAATTTCTTGGGTAGAAACAGCAACAGGTAAAGTAATGGCAAAAGGTGAAACTACTGCTCAAGGTGTAAATATGGGTGGTAGCGATTGGGATTTCGATCCATCTAATTCTATTAAAGAATGCTATGCTAAAGCTGGTAAAACTGTCGGTGGCACTATGGCAAAAAAGATGAAGAAATAAGAGCATACCCGAATTGCATATAAATCCCGTTCCATGTATTTGGGGCGGGATTTTTTTTTATCTTGTAGTCTTAAAACTAAACAATAAATTATATTCAGTTATGAAAGCTCAACTGCTCTTTCCAATTATCGGATTGTTATTAATTGCAGAAACTGCTGTTTCTCAAAAAGGCCCTTATTCTATTAATCATTCATCTGAATTTGAAAGTCAAGATGGTTTACCTCTTTCACAAACGAATCCGCTTGCAAATGGGGATATTTTGTTAACATATTCTAAGGGCGATAACTTGGAAAAGGTTGGATTTCAAGTTTTTTCAGGATTAACACTTTCGAATTCTAATTCACCAAAGCTAAAGGCTTTGTTTGATAATAAAAAGTCGTATTTCGAGCGAGTTGCGCTGACTACCAAAAAATCATTTGTAATTGTACGTGAAGTATTTAAAGATACGAAAACTGAAGGATTGTCTGCTGTTGAATTTTCTTCTGCTTCTCTGGATGTAACCGGTGAACCTGTAAAACTTTTTCAAAGTTCCAGAGGAATTATTGGTGGCGGTTGGGGATACGGCATCACGAATTCCAATGATAAAACAAAATTGTTTTTTAAATATACGTTGCACAACCGTGAACGAAAAAATGAATTGAATAAAGAGGAATATGGCTTTTACATGTATGATGAAAGTTTGAAACTGATTTGGGGTGGAGAGTATGAAATGCCTTATACGGAAGCTCAAATGAGTACGGTAGATTATCAGGTATCGAATGATGGGAAATTGTACTTTTTAATCAATGTGCGCGGTGCTGAAGGAAAAGAAGGGCATTTTGAAATTTTAGTGTATTCCAAAGACAAAAAGGATCCGAAAGTGATCGAATTAAAATTGGATGATTATATCTTGCGTGATACTTATATGTACGAAGACAAAGCAAACAACATTGTGGTGGCAGGGTTTTATTCTAAAATGGGAAATCCTTCCATTGATGGTGCATACATGGTGAAGTTGGATGTTGCAAATGGTAAGTTTTCTAAATTGGGTGGCGGTTATTATGAAATTCCTTCTGAAATTATTAAATCATTTATGACCGACAGACAAAAAGAAAAGTTGGAGAAAAAAGAGAAGAAAAATGAAGGGAATGATAAAAAAGATTTGGGCATTAATAACTTAGAAATAAAAAACATTCATTTTTTAGAAAATGGCTCAACAGTGATTGTTTCTGAAATTTATTATGTGGTAACCACAACACATTATAATGGTAAAACAACCACCACTACTTACGATACCTATGCAAATGATATTTTTGTATTTAGCATTGACCCTGCAGGTAATTTAGGTTGGATTAAAAAAATTCCGAAACGCCAGCATGAAGGCAGTGCATCTGGAACAGGAATCTCCTTTTCTTCAGCAGTAAAAGGGAACCATGTACATTTGTTTTATTTAGATCATATAGAGAATTTTACTTTGAAAGAAAACGAAGCACCCAAAGTGCATCAGAGTAGAAGAGGCGGATTTGTTGCCGGAATTGATATTAATGAAAAAGGGGAAGTGAAAAAATACAATTTGGGTGAAGCTGAGCAATATGAAACGAATTTGTATTGCCGTAATTTTATTGATGGTAAAAAAAATAACTTAATTGCAGTTGAGCGTAAAAAGAAAAAGAACATGCTTTTCTCAATTGAAATTAAATAACTTTTAATAGTTTAATATACGTTTAAATGAAGAAATTCTTTGTTGTTAAGATTGTATTTGCGTTCATCTTACTTTTTACAGGCAGTGTTTACGGTCAGTATGATTCGAATTATATGCCGCTAACGTCTTCAGGTTTATTGCCTGAAGAGTTTTTGAAAACGGCTCGTTCTATATCCGAAGAGGATATTAAAACGATTGGATATGGAACCGACCGTATGGCGAAGCAACAGTTTACTATTTCCAGCAACTACTTTTTGAGAGATTTGTTGTTAAGTGGTGATGTGTTGATTAATGATCCGCTAGGGAATTATGTGAATAAAGTTGCTGATGAGTTATTGAAAAATGACCCTGAACTCAGAAAACAGATTCATATATATGTTACGAAGTCGCCAGATGTGAATGCACATGCTTTCGACAAAGGATTTATATTTATTAACGTAGGCTTGCTTGCACAATTGGAGAATGAGGCGCAATTGGCGTATGTACTTGCTCATGAAATTACGCATGTTGTAAAAAAACATTCTGTAAATCAATACATCGAAAATATAAAGCTGGATAAAGGAACAAGTTCTTACGAAACCGGCTCTTATGAAGCACGTAATATTGCTAAATATCGCTTTTCTCAAGACAATGAAACGGAGGCAGATGCAGAAGGGTTGGCAAGGATAAAGGAATCTCGTTACAGCGTGAAAGCATTAAATGGTGCGTTTGATGTATTGCAATATTCGTATTTGCCTTTTGAATTAGTTGATTTTAAAAAATCTTTTTTCGAAGATCAATATCTTATTTTACCGGATACTTTTTTTCTCAAGAAAACGGCTGAAATAAAATCAAATGATGATTACGATGATACTAAAAGTACACATCCAAATATTCGGAAGAGAAGAGGAGCTGTTGAGCCTGAATTAGCTGTTTTGGATGAAGCGAGTCGCAAGAAATATATTGTTTCGGAAGAAGAATTTAAGAAAGTCAGAGAAATTGCACGATTTGAATCATGCCGTTTGTATTTGGTCGACAGAGATTATATCAATGCAATTTACGCATCGTATATCTTATTGGAAAAATATCCTGAAAATGTGTATCTGAAAAAGGTGGTAGCAAAAGCGCTTTACAATATCACAATTGCAGAGTCGTATAGCAACCGAAATAAATCAAAATACACGTATAGTATTGCAAATAATGCCCGTTTAAGTTCTAAGTCGTATTCTATTCCTGATTATGAGAAAATTGAAGGACCATCTCAACGTGTTTACTATCTATTGGATCAGTTGGATGCTAAAGAATTGAATACGTTGGCACTTTCTTATACCTATAAAGCGTACAAAAAAAATCCACAAGATCTTGTTTTGTCTGCGTTGACAGATAGTTTGTTTTCAGAATTGGTTAATTCTAATCAGTTGTATTTAAATGATTTTTCGAAAACGAGTAAGGCTCAATTACTGGCTTTGGATACCGTGAAAGCCCCTGTTGAAACTGTTGATACGACTGCAGAAGAGAGTAAGTATTCAAAAATTAAAAAGCAACAGCAAAAGGTAGAAATTACAACCGATGAAAATTTTACAAAATATGCATTTGTTGGTTTGTTAGAAGATGCTGAGTTTGTAAAACGTTTCACAAAAGCTTCGAAAGGCTTGACGCGAAAAGCGGAAGAGAAAAAAGATAATTTGACGTATAAAGAACGAAAAAAGCTGGAAGATCAAATTGCGAAAGAAAATAAAAACAAATACACCTTGTTAGGTATTGAAAAGGTATTGTTTTTAGAACCTTTTTACATGAAAGTAAAAACGGTGAATCGTGAAGAAATGATTAACTATTTTGAGTCGGAAGAAAAACAAGTGAAACTAGCTGAAATTCAAAAGAAGTGTGCGGATCGTTTGAATCTTAATTATGAAATGATAAGTACGAAAAATATGACGACAGCTGATATGGAACGTTATAATTTGAACAGTATCATGAACGATTGGCTGACCGAACGATTTAATCATGGCGACAATTCAGATGAAATGATTGTTGGTTCGGATGAAATAAAAACATTGATTGAAAAGTATGGGACTAAATATTTGGCATGGACTGGAATCTACAATGAAAAAGGTAAAAAATCTCACAATACTTACTTTTTCATTTTATTCAATTTGGAAAATGGAGAAGTCATGAAATATGAAACGCGTTATACGAAATCAAAAGACAATACAGATTTGGTTACATCCTTCGTTTATAATTCATTAATGCATGTTGCTAAAAAGCCGAAATAAATGAAATTAGTATATAGTTTGCTATTTGTAGTATTAGCATTTGTCTCAAATGCACAAATTGCCGGTTATTATGGTAAGCGTTGTGTTATTGGATACAGCAATTATTTTATGATTGCTCCCAAAGGTCCCGGTCCGTTAAATGCAAATCCAGCTGATGAAGCGTCTCCAACGTTGAATAATGTTCATTGTCTGAATCTGGAGTATGTGTACAAGGAACGAAAAATGGTATGTGTTTCTGCTCAATATCTGATTACAGGAGTTGCCTACTCAAATGGCACGACCAATGATACCTTTTTTGGGGAAATGTTTGGTAATGAAGATCAATATCCATACCCAGGAGGGTATAAGTATGCTGGAAATTTCTCTAAACCGGCATTGCTAAGATCGATCAATTTAAGTTTGGGTATTAAAACATTTAAGAAAGGGTTTATTCCCCCGGTTGGTAGATATAGAAAATTAGAGGTCCTTATGTTTTTTGAAAAGCTAAAATATGATTATCAAAATTTTGCTCACGCTGATCCCAATGATTACGACTTAGCTGTGAAAGGTAGCTTAGGTAAAGGAGAATACACATATAAGAATATTGCATTTGCATGTACCTTCGGCTATCAAAGAATATTGAATGATAAAATTTCATTAGACTATGGGATTCGATTTGCATATACACCTGCCTTAAATATTATTACCATTGCTGCTGGTGACGAATATACAACGAATGTGACAGCTTATTTCAGACGGGAGTCGAATCTGCGCATCGCCAGAGAACAGCTTATTAATGTTCATTTAGGAATTGGTTTTCTAGCATTTTAAAATAAGATGAGAAAATTAACGCTATGTCTTTTTTTCTTGTTTGTTTTTTTTGGTGTATCCGGCCAAACGCCCGGTTATATGGGTAAGCGCTTTACCGTTGGATATTCAAACCTTTTATCCCCTAATTTTTTAAATTTTGCTTTTGATTACAAACTGAATCGTGCTGTATTAACACATTCGTTAAATGTAAATTATGTGATTAGTAAGCAACGCGAAATGTGCATTTCAGTAAGGTATTCGAACAGGAAAATTCGTACAAATAGTTTCGATCCTGCCGGTGGATATAATGAGCTACCAGATTTTGAAAAACTTTCTACAATTGAATATTCCTTAGGTTTTAGACGATTTAACAAAGCAAAATTTGCCCCGTTGGGTGCTTATTCTAAATGGGATGGGCAGTTTATGATGTGCAAGATGAAATACAAAGACTATCTCGAATATGTGAGTACAGGATATGCAAGTAGCACATTGGTTTCTCAGCCTGGTGGAAGTTTTAATTTGAAAGGATTTGGATTTTCGTATTCCAGAGGTCGACAACGTGTTTTTGAGCATAAGTATGTGGTCGATTTTGGAATCAGAGGTACATTAATGGTAATCTATTCTTCTGATCCCCTCAACAATCATGAAAGTAATTTGTCGTCAGATGTTTCAGGTAGTTTAAATTTAAATCCGATTTTTAATGCATTTATCGGAATTGGCTTTTTAGCATTTTAATACGGATGAAGAAATTAAGTATTGTTTTTTTTCTTTTTATTTTTACCTGTTCCTTCGCTCAAGTTCCCGGATATATAGGAAAACGCGGAATCGTTTCTTATTCTGTTAAGTTTTTTCCGGCATTTTCAGGACCAACTGCACGAGCTACAAATAATGGGGAGTTTGAACCGGTAGGAATAAGTTCTTCTCATGGTTTAAATCTGGAATACGTCCATCATCGAAGAAAAGCGATTTGTTTGATGGTTCAATATGCGAGAACTGGAGTTGATTATACAGAAGTTTTATATGTAAGGTATGATGGCAATAAAAAGAAACCTGCGGTATTAACTTCAATGGGTTTTGGGGTTGGAATAAAGTTATTCAAAAGAGCCAATTTTGCACCGTATGGTCCTTATGTAAAATGGGAAGCAATGATGTTTTCAAATACCGTTGCTTATGATCCCAATCATTGGAGTATACAGGATTCCAATTCGCCTACTGGTAGAACAACCGTAACTCAAGGCTCAGGAAAAATTTCGTTTGAGAAATTTGGAGTAGGATTTTCCTTTGGGAGACAACGAATTGTTGCGGATAAAATCGTAATTGACCGTGGAATTAAGTTTATGCTCGCTCCTTCTGAAGGTTTTGGGAATACACAATCCATGTACTCCACAAAATCAATGTTTGAAACACATGGTGGATTGCGACTTATGAATCATCAGATTATCAACTTTCATGTAGGAATCGGATTCCTTGCCTTTTAATCCGCTACTTTGTAACGGATTACTTTCCACAATAAATTTCTTTTTAAGATGGCAATGGATGTGATGAGACCTGAGAACATTGCCGCACCAACTCCAACACAAACTATGTCTTGCCCTGTTAGGTAGAGATTTTTGTAATTTGTTCGTGGTCGTAATTGCATAAGATTGAACCGGGCAGGAGTATGTTCTAATCCATAAATTTCTCCCTGATCATAATTGGTAAAATGTTTGGTGGATAGTGGAGTAGACAGTTCACAAAGTTCGATGTTATCTTTGATATGTGGTAATGTTTGTAGTAGCTTGTCCAACAGAACTTTTTTTATTTCTTCTTTTCTTTTTTCGTAAGCCTCACCGCGCTTTTGCCATTTTCCATTTTCCCATTCTTGCATCCATTCAAACGGGAAGGATCCCAATACTTGTATCGTGGATGTTCCCGGGTGATTCTTTTGCCAATCGGGGTCTTTTGCGGAAGGGAATGAAATGTAGGAAATTGGCGAACTACTGTTTTTAGTTTTTAAATGATGTTCCTGCAGTTGGTCAATTTTATAATTGTCGAACAACCAAATGTTGTATTTGGGTAATTTCAATTCTTCATCACTCGCATTTAAACCAACATAGATGCAGACATGCGAAACGGAAGGCTTGATTTTATTTAGTGCGATGCTGTTTTCGTCTTTTTGAATGTTTTTCGAGATGAGTTTGTTAAACGTATTGTGTGCACCTGCATTGCTTACAATGGTTGATGCATACAATTGATCGCCATTCATCATTTCAACGCCAATTGCTCTGTTTTTTTCGATGATGATTTTTTTTACATCTGCTTTTATGGCAACAATACCATTGTTTGCTTCAATAACATCAATTAAGCTTTTGTGAATGCGGGAAGCGCCACCAATGGGATAGTTTCCTCCTTCAATAAAATGTTCTACAATCATACCATGAATAGCAAAGCTGCTCTCCTTTGGTGATAATCCATAGTTGCCACATTGTGCGCATAATACAGCAATCAGTTTTTCGTTGGAGGTGATACTGCGTAAAATTTCAGAAGTTGTTTTTTGCGAATATTTGTAAAACTTTCTCCGCATAAAATATCCCACTGTTTTGCTCAGCCACAATGGCATCGTTCGCTCCGAAAAAAAAGGGGTGTAATTCGCTCCGATTTCTTGCACTAAGTCATAATAGGTACGAATCGCTTTTTCATCATCTGGAAAATATTCAATCATTTGATTGATTTGATTTTCTCTTCCTTTTTTGAAATTGTAGGTTGTACCTTCTATTATGGTTTGGTCATAAATATCTCCCATGTCCGCCCATTTTAATTTTCCATCAGAGATGTAATCAAATGTTTTGCGCATGAGATTATTTTTCAGATTTACTTGTCCAACATAATGAACACCAACATCCCATTCAAATTTTTTACGTTTGAAAGTATGTGTAAATCCGCCAGGGACATAATGCTTTTCAAGCACCAATACCTTTTTTCCGGCTTTTGCGAGGAATACTGCCGTTGTTAATCCTCCAACTCCGGATCCAATAATAATGGCATCGTAAGTAGATTTTGTTAAATCGGAGGAGTATAGGTTTTTCATGTTTGCTTAGCGCAGAACTAAGATAGTTGTATTTATGGCTGAACTAACAAAAAGAATGCTTTCAAGCTGATTTTTTATGAACTCATAACGTAGGCCTGATTTAATGAAAAATGGCATATGGTTTTAACCACATAGAATCATAGGGGTTTATAGTGCGGTGGAGTTATGGCTAATAATATTGTCCTTTGGTAAAAGTTTAAAGTATTCATTTACATAAGTTTTTTGTCCTTCATTAAAAATGTTTTTACAGTTAAAATTTATTAATATACCCTTTGGCGCTTTTAATAGTTTCATATAGTTTAGAAGCTGCGCTTCAAACACATTAGAAATTTCAGAAACCGACTTTAATTCTACTACGATGCAGCCTTCAATAAACAAATCACATCTGAAGTCGATGTCCAATTGTTTTCCTTTATAAATAACAGGGATAATCATCTCTGTTAAAAAATTTATTTTTCTATGTAATAGCTCCTGTATAAGGCATTCTTGATAAACACTTTCAAGCAGTCCTCTTCCCATTACTTTGTGAACTTCAATGGAAGCACCAATTATTTCATATGTTAATTCGTCTAAATACTTTTGTGATAGCATAACTGAATTTCTATGATTCTATGTGGTTAAATTTTGTAAGCGACCGAAAGGAAATAACTATTTCGTCTGAGGAATAGTCTTAAACTTCACCTTGTATTCTTTGCAAATTTCTTTTGCAACATCTCTGCCTGTTTTTATTGCGATCGGTAATCCGCCTCCGGGTTGATTCCAATGGCTGGAGTAGTAGAAGTTTTTTAATCCCGGAAATTTAAATCCAACAGGAGATTTGGCTAATAAATTTTTGCCGGGCAACCAGCCTTGTGTACTGCCTTTCCAATTTCCCGTGTAGCGTTGGAATGTAGCCGGGGTAGCTACATCAATCACTTCAATATTGTTTTTTATTCCGCCTAAGGTTTGATCTAAAAGATCGATAATTTTTTCTGTAAATTCTTCTTTTGCTTGACGGTATTTCGGCCGATCATTTTTTCGAGCATCAATCCAAAAATCCCGGTTAGTTGTATAATAGCTTACCGTTACCGATGTTTTACCTTTGGGAGCGAGGGTATTATCGTAATTATAAATATGTACTTCAAATCGCGGATATTCCGAACCATCCGGAGACATAAGTGGTTTGTCCAATGGAACGCGAAAAAAATGCGGCCATTCGCTCAAATCTTTGTTGATGCCAAAAGAGAATTGCATGACGGAATAAAATACTTCAAACTTTTTTAAATCACGAACGTCCAGCATGTGCTGATCCACAAACTTTCCATCCAAGGCTTCAAAGGCTGTAAAGTTCCAATCTGCAGCAGAAAGGGTAATGTCTGAAAAGTGTTTCACATCGTTTCTCACCAACAATCCTTTGGCTACACCGTCTTCTGTAATGATTTTTTTAACCGGTGTTTTATAATGCATGGTGCCACCCAGCTTGAGATAGGTTTGCTCAATTTTTTTTGCAAACTCCATTGAGCCACCAATCGGATAGCCGGCACTTTTTTTATCGAATACAGACAACGGCATTGTTAATACCATCATGTTTACTTCTTCGCCATCATACAGCAATTCAAAGCTTTCACGAAGAAATGGGTTTTTGAATTTTTTAGCGTATGTATAATTGGTGTAATTTTTAATTTTTAAAAACCAGTATAAAAATTCCAGATACTTTGTCATTTTTATACTTCGAACAATGGCCGGAAAGAACGGCAAATCGTCCATGATGGGAGGGAGGTCAAACTTCTGCATGATGCGCATCGGTTTGATGAATTTTTTAATTTCCTCGGTATCTTCCGGGGCCAAATCAATCATATAGTTTTCTAAAACCGTCAGATTGGTATATAGCTTAAAGTTTTTTTCTCCGTATTTATTAGCGTGATCTTTTGTTCCAACTTCCACACGAATATCATGGTTATGAAATTCGATTTTTTTCATGTCCAGTATCTCCGACCAAATTTTATAAAAGGAAGAACCGGTATCTGAACCCAATATCCAGTGTGCACAGCTATCAAAGGTGTATTCCCCTTTTTTCCAGCTGGTGCAAAGCCCACCCGGGATAGAATGTTTTTCGAAGATATGCGTTTCAAAACCGTTCATCTGCAAGTAAATGCCTGCAGTTAAACCCGAAACGCCTCCTCCGATGATATTGATTTTCATGGTAGTTTTATAATGCCTAAATATAAAAACAAAAAAGGAGATGTGTATTTATCATCTCCTTTTTTTATACTAAGTTGTTTGGTAATTAATTCTCTTTTGCAGCTTCTTCAGCGGCAGAGGCTTTTTGCATTCTGATAATTTTTGCAAGTGTGCTAACTGCACGTTCATGTTTTTTTACGAATGGATTTTCCATATCCCAAACATATCCTGCTAATACCGAACAAATTTGTTTTTTGATTCCCGGATCCGGTTCTTTGGTGAAGAAGATCTGATGTAAATCGCCATTGTACCAGCTTTTAACGTAGGTTCTGAAAGTATCAATTCCTTGCATCATATGGTCAACATACTCCGTTTGGAAGTCTACCTTTTCTCCTTTTAATTTTCTGGAAACGACTTTTGCAGCCATAGAACCTGATTCCATCGCAAATGTTACACCTGAAGAAAACACTGGATCCAAAAACTCGGTTGCATTTCCTGCAGTTACATATCCTTTATCATAAAATTTGGTGGAGGTAATGGCATATCCATCAATCGTTCTTGGTGATAAAACCATTTCCTGACCGCTAAAACGCTCTTTCAAAATTGGGTTTGCATTCACCAGGGCTCTCATTCTTTCTGATGCATCTTCCGGATAATCTTTGAAAAATTCAGGATTCGCAACATATCCAACAGAGGTTTCTCCTGTTGAAAAAGGAATAATCCATATCCAAACTTCTTGTTCATGGATAACAACGGTGATTCTATTTCCTTCTGCACCTTCATGACGCTTCGGATCTTTAAAATGCGTGAAGTGTGTTTTGCGTGGGTCGAAACTAGACTGTTTGTTTAGTCCTAACAAATTTGGAATAACACGACCATAACCACTACAGTCGATGATATAACGCGCTTCTATTTTCTTTTCATTACCATTGGCATCAACTACCGTTGTTACCGATGATTCATCTTCGTTAAATTGAATTGCTGTAACACCCATCTCAAATTCAACAGGAATTCCTTTTTTTGCAACGCCTTCCGCTAAAACTTTATCAAATTTAGCACGTTGTACTTGCCAAGTCCAAGTCCAGCCTTTGCTGAATTGGTCTGCGAAATTAAAATCGCATACTTTGTCACCTAATAAAAATTTTGCTCCGAATTTCTCTTGAAAGCCTGCTTTCTTTACATCTTCCAATAATCCGGTTTCATCCAAGTGATCCATTACCCGTGGCAATAAGCTTTCGCCAATCACAAAGCGTGGAAATTTTACTTTTTCTACCACACGAACGCTTAATCCGTTTTTGTGGACAATCGAAGCTGCTATACATCCCGCAGGACCAGCTCCAATAACCAATACATCTGTTTTTTCAGTATTCATATGCTTCATTTTTGAACTAAAACAATTGATGTTTTAAATTGTTCATTTTCGTTGAAATTCTACAACAAATGTAGCCAATATTTGAAGAAATAGAAGGGATTAAAACATGAATTTTATCAGGATAACCACTGTCTTAATTTTTGCTAAATTTGCCGCCCATGACATCCGTTGCACCCATAATTCAAATTGAATCCCTTAGCAAAACCTTTCAGGGGGCTGATCGCCCTGCTGTGAATGGCATTTCTTTGGCCATCCATGAAGGGGAAGTGTTTGGTCTGTTAGGACCCAATGGGGCTGGAAAAACAACTACCATTTCGATTCTTTGTGGTTTATTCCCTCCAACGAATGGCAATATACTTATTGATGGAAAAGCGATCCGTAACGATATGGATGACATCAAACAAATTATTGGTGTCGTTCCTCAGGATATTGCACTTTATCCAATGCTTACTGCTCGAGAAAATTTGAGTTTTTATGGGCATATGTACGGGTTAAGCGGGAAGTCACTAAAAGATAAAATTGAAAACTGGCTGGACCATTTTAGCTTGACCGATGCAGCAAACAAACGACTATCTACTTATTCCGGTGGTATGAAACGAAGGGTGAATTTGATTGCCGGTATTTTGCACGACCCTAAAATTTTATTTTTAGATGAACCTACCGTTGGGGTGGATGTACAATCCAGAAATGTAATTGTCAATCATTTAAAAGAACTGAATAAGTCGGGTATGACTATCATTTATACTTCTCATCACATGGAAGAAGCTGAACACTTTTGTTCTCGTGTTGCGATTATCGATTATGGAAAAATTATAGTAGAAGGAAGTCCGAAAGAATTGATTGCAGCAAATACAGGATGCCGGAATTTGGAAGATGTATTTTTGCAGTTGACGAAACGAACTTTACGAGATTAAAGACTTCTCGACTCCTCCCGATAGCTATCGGGACGAAGTGACAGTTCTAACTGTCATCTCGACCAACATGGAGAGATCTTTTTCATTCGTAAGAAGTTGTAAATTTTGAAATATTTCTCGACTCCGCTCGAAGTGACAGACCCGTCAGTTCGAGCTTAGTTGAGAACAAGCGAACTAAAAAGCATGATTAAATTATTAGCCGCCATAAAAAAAGAAGCATTGATTCTATTGCGAGATAGAGTGGGGCTTGCTGTGCTTTTTATTATGCCGATGATTCTCATTTTTGTGATGACACTCATTCAGGATTCTGCTTTTAAAAGTTTGAATGAACGGGGTATCCCAATTCTTTTTGTGGATGAAGACAAAGACACCTTAGGTGTTTCAATCGAACAAGGATTGCGTAATTCGGGGATGTGCACATTTAATAATACCATTGATGGAGTCCCGGCCACTGCCGAACAATTAGAGAAAGCGGTTTCTGATGGGAAATTTTTAGTAGGTATTGTTGTTCCCAAAGGTGCCACGCAAGCCATTCGAAACAATGTTAAAACGTTGGTACAACAAACACTCGGAACATCAGATACCTCAACGCCTATTTCCGATTCGATAGAAATTAAAATTTATATTGATCCCATTACCAAGAAATCATTTTTAACAGCTGTCACGAGTAGCTTGCGTGAATTTATTTCGGAAATCAAAACAAAAATTATGTTCCAGACGTTTTCGGAGCAGATTTCGGAATTGATTCCCGATAAAAACAATGCACCTAAAAATGCATTTTCTCAATCGCAAATTATCAAGTATAAAGAAGTGTATGCATCCAAACAGATTGGCGAAATTGTTCCCAATGCCGTTCAGCACAACGTTCCGGCTTGGGCCATTTTTGCAATGTTTTTTATTGTACTACCATTGGCTGGAAGTATGGTGAAAGAAAAAAATGAAGGAAGTGTATTGCGTTTACAAACGGTTCCTACTTCCTATCTCATTTTCCTAGGTGGAAAAATTTCGGTTTATATTTTAGTGTGTTTGATTCAGTTTGTATTGATGCTATCAGTTGGATTGGTGTTTCTGCCGATGTTAGGCTTACCAACTTTGATTATTGGAAATAGCATTGCCGCCATTGTATTGCTTTCACTTTCCACGGCTTTGGCTGCAACCGGCTTTGGTGTGATGATGGGAACCATTGCTAAAACAGAGCAGCAAGGAGCAATTATGGGTTCATTAACAATTCTATTGCTTTCAGCAATTGGCGGAGTATGGGTGCCAACGTATGTGATGCCGGAGTTGATGCGCAACATCAGTGTGGTGTCGCCACTCAACTGGGCACTCAATGGATTCTATGAATTGTTTTTAAGAGGAGGAGGCTTAGCAGATATTGCTGTCGGTTCGGTCAAACTAATCGTATTCTTTGTATTTACAATGGGTGTTTCCTTAATTGTAAATAGATTTAAAAGGAAAGTTTAATTTTCAAAAACGTTGAACTTTAAACTTTCCTACTTTAAACTATTAATAAGCATAATCGGAAAGATATTCAAAATCTTTCATCAATTTTCCATCCTTACAAATACTTGCTCGTTCAATAATTCCATCTGTGTCTTCACCAATAATGCTTGGTAGAACACGCTCCATCAAATCTTTACCAAAATCGTCACTGGCATCGCGCGGCAATTCACATGGTAAATTGTCAACGGCCATAATGCATACTGTATCTTTATTGAATGGCAAATCTTCTTTGTCTTCACGAATATTATACCCGTAAAAAGGTTTATCAATTGAGGAGGCACGAATGGTGGTTGGGATAGAGCCCGGAACATCACAAGTGATATCCGCAATTACGCTGATGTGAAAATCAGGTGCTTTCATGTCGGATAATTCAAACATACGGGGAGCACGAGGATCCCAGTAATGTGCAGAAATATAAATATCTGTCACCTTTGCATATTTCGCGAATGTGGATTCAAAATGTTCAGGGTGGCCGAAAAAGTCTTGTAAATCAAAGTTGTGATCGCCTTTGCGTTCCACATAATCGCGTGGATTCAATTGGCAGTAAACCGGTTCCCGAAACGAACCCATCATAAATTCTTCCGGAGTTACTTTTCGGATACGCAATGCACTTAATGTTTCAATTGCTCCGTTGGCTACGCGTCCACCGCCTGTTAAAGCAATTTTAATGTTGGGTAATTTTACACGTTTTAATTCTTCTTCCATTTCTGCTCTGTCTCTGCAAATATTGGCAGGACGTAATTGAAAGAGGTCGTATTTTTTTCCGTATCCTAAAATACCATTGTAAGCACCCACAATGCCGGCATAACGGCCAAATCCAATAATACGGTTGTGGTTTTTATCGGTCAGCGTTTCATAATCAATCATCTGAATTTTCTTCTCAATCAAGGTATGCATCAATTTTTGATTGTGTGCTTGTTTCTTGATGGTATGTGAAAAGAAAAAATATTTTTTATTCGCCAATAAGCGGTCTTTGGGTACTTCTTTTACACCCATCAGAATTTCACAGTCGCTTAAGTCTTCTTGCAACGGAACACCAAAAGCAGTGTATTCGGCATCTTCATAACAACGAATTTTGCTTGGTTGTACAACAATTTCTAGGTGCGGATATTTACGTATTAATTCAGCACAGATCAATGGAGTTAATGGAACTCGTTTATCCGGTGGACTTTTTTCTTCGCGCAAAACGCCAATCTTTAATTTATTCATCTTGTTTTTTATTGGGATACAAAGATAGTTTTTATCAGGAAATGAGCGTCATTCGCTTGTGTTCAATTTTTAATCTACCGGAAATTGAATTGTGAATTTGGTGCCACCCTTTCTGTCTAATGTTACTTTTCCTTCAATTTGGTTGGTTAACAGGTCAACCAATTGCAAGCCCAGTGTGGTGGTGTTTTGGAAATCAATTTCCTTAGGAATACCTATTCCGTTATCGGCTACTTCAATCACATACAATGCGTTATGCTTTGTTTTTTTATGCAAACCAAAACGTAAGTAAATATCTCCTTTGCGATTGTTGGGAAACGCATATTTATAACTATTGGAAATAAGTTCGTTCAAAATCAAACTGCAAGGGATAGCGGTGTCAATTTTGAAAAAATGAGGTTGCATATCCGCATTCATATGAAACTTTACTTTGTTGGGATGTAGACTGTAGCTATTATTCATCTGGTGAATAAAAGAATGCACATATTCTGTAAAATCGATTTGCGATAAGTTTTTGGATTGGTATAATTTCTCGTGTACCAATGCCATTGCACGAATCCGATTTTGACTTTCCATGAAGGTCTCCAATAAATCGGGTTGAGTTATTTTTTCTGATTGTAAATTGAGCAGACTGGAAATAACTTGTAAGTTGTTTTTTACACGGTGGTGAATTTCTTTCAGTAACACTTCTTTTTCATGAAGTGAAATGGTGGAGGCTTCCAGCTCTTCACCCAGCATGTTGATGCCTAAAGCGAGTGCGTCAAAATGACTTTTTTTGTTGGAAAGGCGGGCTTTTTTATCGTATTTTAAATTCGCAAAAGAGATGACAACTTTTAAAATCTCATCAATGCGTTTGGAATTTTCTTCTTCTTGCTTTTTGTTGGCTTTAAGTGTGTTTTCTAATTTTTTTAATTCTTTTAATACTTCCGATTTTTTGTTTGCTTTTGCTTTTGCTTTTGTTTTTTCGCCTGTTAAAGCACACACTCGTTTATATATTTCGTCCAAATCTTTAGGCATACTATTCTTTTGAAAATTGTTTTAGCCAAAGTACAGCTTTTTCTTCATTTGTAAAAAGTCGGACAGGAACAGTGGATTTGTTCAAGCCAAGAAAAAAGTTACCGATGATTCTACTTGCAGGCGATTTGATGAGCAATCCGATAGCAGTGATGCCCGGTGTTCTGTTTTGCATCGAAAAATGATCGCGTGCTTCTTTGCTGATTGATTTTATCTCTTTCAAATTCACTAACATTGGATAAATCGTATCCTTAGAAATGTTTTTAACAGCGGCACTGTTTTCGAGGGCGTCTTTTAGCTCAATCACGGCATTGGGTTTTACAACTGTATAGCAAATGTTGTTGTCGTTAATCCAGGTTGTAAATGCTCTTAATTCTGCTTTGTTCATCATTCAACTAAAATTTAAATCGCACTTGCGCTCTTACTTCCGACTTTGTATTTCCTTGAATTTCGGTAAGTGAACCTTCACTAATCACATCTTTGTTGTCGTAAAACGTTTGGGAATAGCGCAACCATAATTCGATTCTTCTGGTTAAGTTATAGTCGAGTAGAATGTAAAAACGAGAACCTCTGTCGTAATAAGCAGGAATGGAATAGGAGCCCGGGACATCATTCTCATACGCATAAATGCGCGCATCGTAACTGTCGGTTTGGAAAATAGCATAACGAAGTGTTACCGAGAGTGGTTTACCTAATTTACTGTACACCACATCTTGATACACCAAATATCCTTTTTGTGTTTTGTTATTATCCAATTTATAATCGATTAACTCTACTCTGTTTTTGAGTTTGATTGATGGAGTAATTGAATAAGAAATGTTGAAGCGATAATTGCTTTGTTTTACCAGCACCAAGTAATTAATTAAATCAACACCTGTTGCATTTTTTTGTTTGTCGCGTGTTCGTATGCGCACATACATATCCACTTTCTTGGAGGGTGTATAATTGAATTGTGCCATGTAATCATTGCCGTATGAAGGAGCATTGACTTGGTAGCGCAACCAAGGAAATTCAAAACGATCGTAATAAGCGGTAACCGTTGTTTTGCTGGTAGGCTTGGCTACCATACCGATATACAATCCTTTTTCGTTTGCAGGTCTTGTGCTTTCTCCAAAGCCATTGCTCATCAAGTTTTGAAAATTACGTTCGTAGTAACGGTGCAAAAGTGTTAA